>Ga0326513_10001964_pt1 | contig 15400 bp, 15 predicted proteins | sample 2_2465_0518_D_FD_203654 | JGI IMG/M metagenome (GOLD analysis project Ga0326513, IMG submission 203654) | Bovine rumen microbial communities from UC Davis, California, United States - 2_2465_0518 | ecosystem: Host-associated > Mammals > Digestive system > Stomach > Rumen | place: USA... | reverse complement strand
GGTATCCTCCAGGGTAATGTCGATGCCTCCGTCCGTGATGGTGTCAGCCGCCGTCTTTATGTAGGTGGTGACCCCGTCCTTCCAGCAGAAGGCAAGGTAGCACCCCGATATGATCGTAAGGTCGTCCAGGGCCAGGGTGTGGGTGTTACCTGTCGCGGAGACTATGAGCCCCCTTGAGATGGTACTGGAACTGAAGATCGGGAATGTCATCGCAGAGTTGAAAGACCCCCTCCTTGCCGGAGCCAGTGCGGCGTGGTTGTAGCCGCTGAACGTGATCCCCTCGTTGCAGTTGAGAAAGTCGGAGATCCTGCACCAGTCGCTTGCGGTCGGCGGCGTGTAGCCGAAGGTCTTGGCGGCTGCCTGCGCAGGTGTCGTCGAGGACGTCGGGAGGGTGAGCCCGTAGCTGACGCTCTGGAGCTCGGCCAGGGTCAGGGGTGTCGGATGCCCGGTGGCCTTCGTCAGGCCCTTCAGCGTTTCCCATGCGACTGGCTTGTAGCGCGCCCACTTATTGAGACCGGAATAGCTGCACACGGCATTCAGTTTGCTCGACGCACTCATGCCGAAGAACACGGCGAGGTCATTCACCGTGGCGTTGGCCGATGTTACGATATTGCCTGTTACTGCGCTCATGATGTCTAATGTTCGAGGTTGTACAGTCTCTCGAAGATGGAGATCATCATCTCCTCGAGGGTGGAGTTGTGCCACGTTGTCTGCGTGTAGTCGTCGTCAACGCCGGTAACGAACTCCGGAGGTATGTCCTCCGGCATGTGGTCGCTATTGATCCTGTGGCTTGACCCGCTTGCCGCCAGCGCAGCCCACATCTCGTCGATCACGTTCGCGGACGATCCGGCGCCGTAGGCACTCACGTAGGAGTCGCACACGATCGGGAGGGTCACGTGAAGGCAGTTGTTACTGTCCTTGTAGATGGTCCTCTCCGCCGTGCCTCCGGTGATGTCGAGACCGTTGACGAAGGTCTTGACTCCGGAGATGTTCTGCGCGCTTGTGAGGTCCACGTATGCGCTGAGGTTCAGCGTGCAGACCTTCGGCACCCCGTCATCGAAGTACACAGGAAGGGATGAACTTCCCACGTCCCCGCAGTTGAGCATCGCGGCGTTGTTGGCTACGCCCCCGGTGAAGTACCCCTGCAGGGTGGAGATGGCATTCGCGTTGGTCGTGATCTGCGTCACGTTCCCCGTGGTCGGGATGGCGTATCCGTTAGCAAGGCTGATGGCTATGACGCCTGCCGCTGTCAGCGATGCCGCGCTCAGTCCCGTAGGTACGGTGATGGATGTACAGGCGTTGACGTTGACCGCATTCGACGACATGCTGAGTGCGGTGCCGTTCAGCTTGACGGTCTTCACGTAGGCCGACAGGTCGGGCTTGTTCGTGAGGTCGTTGTACGAACCGGACGTAGCAACCGAAGCGAGGCTTGCCGTGGTGGCGTATCCGCTCATATCCGGCTTGTCCGATAGGTCGTTGTAGCTGCCCGTGGTGGCTACCGTGGCGAGCGACGCCTTGGTAGCGTACAATCCGAGGTTCGGGGTGCCGCTGAGGTCGGAATAGTCCCCGCTGGTGGCTACGGCTGCGAGCGATGCGGTCGTGGCGTAGACGGAGAGGTTAGGCCTGTTGGTGAGGTCGTTGTAACTGCCCGTGGTGGCTACCGTGGCGAGGCTCGCTGTCGTAGCATAGCCTGACAGGTCGGGCTTGTTCGTGAGGTCGTTGTACGAACCGGACGTGGCTACTGCCGCAAGACTGGCCGTCGTGGCGTATCCAGACAGATCGGGTTTGTTCGTGAGGTCGTTGTAGTTGCCGCTGAAGAAGGTGTTGTTGTCGAACACCATCTCCGGATAGACGTGCAGCTTGTTGTTCGATACATAGAAGGTGCTGTTGACGCTGCTCCCTCCCGATATCTTGAGGCCCCCGTTCACCACCGCAAGGCTGCTGATGGAGAGATACGTCCCATAGATGTACCTCCACTTGTACGATGACGATCCGAGGTCGTAAGCTGCGTTGGTGTTCGGCGAGAGCGAGCCCTCGATGACATCTGAACCATCCAGGGGGATGAAGTCCCCGCCTGTGCCTCCGGTGGCGGATATGACGTTGTTCGTTATCGTGATGCCGGTCCCGGCGGTGAGGGTGCCCTGCTTCCCGGCAAGGGCAGTGTAGATCCCGTGCGAGGTGACGGGGTTCCCGCTCCCGGACGTCGGTGCGGTGTCGAACGTCAGGGCGTCCTGCTTCGCCGCCAGCTGGGACGTGGTGGCATAGCCGGACAGGTTGAGATGCCCGGGATCTATCTTGTAGTCCGCGTAGTCGTCCGTATTGGTCGTGAGGGATTCCCATACCGCGTCCAGGTCGACGGTTCCTCCGCCCCCTCCTCCGGACGCCGCGCCGTATGCGCTGATATATGAGTCGGAGATGAACGGGAGCTTGCAGTGCAGGGCCCCGTTGCTGTCGTAGTAGAGTGTACGGTTCGCATTCCCGCCGGTGATATTAAGCCCGTCGGAGAACGTCTTCGCGGCTGTGATGGTCTGTTCCGTGGTCCTCGTGACATAGTCGCCCCCAACACCGGATGACGTCTCCTGGGAGGAGGAAGAGGTGGCGTATCCGCCAGCATCCCTCAGCCGCTTCGACCTCGGGACCGCCGTGATGTATGATATCCCTGCTGTATATGTCTTGCTCATTGCCTATGCGCTGGTATATTCATCTGGTGAAAACTCCGCTGTCCTTATCTGGCTCTCGCATTCCCTGCATGACTGCACCTCCCCGAGAAGCATCAGCTTTGCCCCCGACAGGGCAGGGTCGGTGAGGTAGCGCAGCCCGCCGGGCAGTATCGTGCATGTCCCGGAGAGGGTGGTCTTCCGCTCCGCAAACTGCGAATAGAGTGTCCCGATCAGCAGCTGCTCGGGGTGGTCCGTCCGTCCCGCCCTGGTCATCTCCGACACGACAGTCTCTGAGGCGTTGTAATAGAGCCCCCTGGCGGACGGCATCGGCTTGGATACCGTTCCGCATACCGTGTCTATCTCTATGCCGTCCAGCGCGTCCGCATTCAGGACGCCCGTGTATTGCACGTCCTCGGTATCAAGAGGCGAGTGGGTCGCGTCATTGGTAACGAGCTCGACGACCGGGGCCTGGTACAGGCACCACCGTATCTTGTTCACGAAGGCGGTGCGCGCGGCCTCCGTCACGCTTGTCCACGGCACGAACCATGAGGAGATGTACACGTCCGCGAGCACCTTGACCTCCAGCCAGCCTCCGGCAGGAGGGTAGGGGATGTACTGCCCCGGATCTATCTTCTGGAAGGAAGGCATCACGGCGGTGAAGCCGGAACCTACGGTCTGACGGTTTGTCTTCCATCCCGTGCATCCGCTCGCGGAGATGTCGGTAGGGTCGTAGTACTGGAACATGCAGTCCCCGAAGGACGCCGATCCGGACTCCCATTCGCCGAGGGTGGCGTTCAGCGACGCGACAGATCCCGAAGGGGTGACCGAGCTGTTCTCGTAGTGGTACAGTGCCGTGCCGGATTCGTTATAGAGGTTGACCATCACCGGGATCATCGGCCACACCCCGGCCATATCGTCGTAGTTGCCCTTCTCGTTGCCGGAGCCCTCCTCCTCGAACGGGTTGTACCTCGGGTCGAGGAGCATCGGGAGCTGGATGCGGATGAGCTGCCTTTCACTGTCGGCGGACGACAGGCCCGGGAGGTAGAACCGCTCGGTCCTGAAGAGCTCCGCGTGCGAAGCCAAGGCGCCCGAAGGCTTGCGGACCGCATTGCCGGATGCGAGTGAATCATGGCCTACATAGATCCAGTTGCGGATACCGTTGCTCTCCTCCCCGCCGAGGATCGGCAGGATCTTGAAGTACTTCCCGGCGGAATAGGGCAGGTCGCCCGACGCGTCGAAGAAGATGGTGAAGGATATGTTGTCCAGGTCGTAGACCTCCTCATAGTTCGGGAAGAAGCTGTAGTACTCCACCGGCTGAAGCGTCTCCGTGCCGAGCCATACCATGCTCGGGGAATAGACGCCCTCATAGTCCAGCTCCTTCGACAGGCGGCTCTCCCCGTAGGGGGAGAAGGTGACCTTGACGTTGTTCGCGACCTTATCCGTCCCGAGGACCTGGTCCGTGGACGCCCATTCAATCTCCGACGTCTGGCCGGAAGAGTAGAGGCCGTTGATGTCATAGACCCATATTTTCCCGGCCTTCTGGACCATACGCAGGGCGAGCGGCTGCAGGATGCCCTGCAGCACGTCATAGAGATTGGACGGCTCGCCCTCCTCGTCAGTCCAGTTGCCGCTCTGCACCGCCAGCCTGTCGAGGGTCGCCCTCGTGCTGGATATGTAGGTAGAGATGAGCGACTGGTCGAGCGATGTGTAGCTGATATTGCTCCTCGTCAGCGCATCGGTCACGACCGCCTGCAGCGTCTGCATCCCCGAGAGGTTGTACTTCAGCCTCTTGAGTATGCCGAAATCGCTGAAGGTGAGCGACACGTCGTACCTGGATGCGCGGGAATACGGCTCCTCGTAGAACTCCGGGTCGAGGCATCCGGACCAGTAGATAGATCCCGCCCTGTAGACGTCGAGGCGGATCTGGCCCGGTGTCACCGAATACAGGTCTATGTAGGTACGGTCCCCAGGTGATTCTATCTGAAGGGTCGCCACGCTGCCGCATATCACCCCTTCCTTGGGGACGGTATCCCACTCTATGGAGAGGGGGATGTCCGCGGGGAACACGAGCTCACCCACGGACGGGAAGGCGGAGTTCGCCTGCTGGAAGATGTCGCACCTCCAGGTAACCCCGTCAAGCGACAGGAACTCGCCGCTGTATCTCTTGTAGAATGCCATCAGCTTCTCTTCTTGATGTTACCCTCATTAGACAGGACGCCGTAGAGGTCGCGTCCCTTGATCCGGAAGTCTACCGTCCCGGCTCCCGAGCCCGTATCGCGCAGCATGTTGCGGAGCTTGTCCAGAGGTGCCACCACCTCGGGGTTGTGCGAGGCACCGGCGTACTCTCCGAAGAGTCCGAAGGTAGGGCCGTATGCCAGACCGCCCTGGGCGAATTTCGGTACGGAAGCCATCGCGGCGATGAATGACGCTATGGCAGCGACCGCGAGGGCCGGTCCCACGTATGGGGTGTTTGCCACGGACTTACCGGCGGCGGACGCACCGGCTGCGACGTTGGCCGTAGCTTCAGCCTTGTTCGCTACGACCAGCTTGGCTATCGCCGGGACCGCCTGGGCCACGGCGCTGAGGACGTTGGATATCCAGTCCAGCCATGCGGCTGCGGACTCAGATACGGCTCCCGACATGGAAGAGAACGCTGACGATATCGCGTTGATCTCGGTCGTCGTGTCTTCCAGGGATGCGGTGTATTTCTTCTGCTCGGTCGTCTTCGCCGCGAGATCCGGCAGTGTCTTGTCCTTGCCGCGGTCGCGATTGTAGTCCGCCTGCGTCATGGCCACGGACGTGAGGCCTCCACCGGAGACCTGTACGTTCGGCAGGACGTTGGCCTGCATGCGGCTGCGGAGGAGCACATCGTATTCCGCCTTGAGGGCGCGGACAGCGTCGCTCTCGGCACCGTACTTCTTGATCAGGGCCTCGATGCCCGACTTCATCGTCCTGAGCATCGCATCCTCCCCGTCTATCTCGCTCCCGAATGCGGCAGCCGCGGAGTATGCGCCCGCCATCTCACTGCGGAGATCCGCTATGGCAGTAGCGAGGTCCTTCGCCGCCTTCTTGTTGCTTCCACCCGGATCTACAGGAGAGGTGCCTCCGCCGCCTCCGGCGTTAAGGTTCGCAGGAGCCTCGGGGCCGTAGCTCCCGTACTGGGCCATGATAGCGGCCCACGCCTTATCGAGGCCCTCCTTGTTGGCGTTGTACGCCCTCTGATCGGCGAGGGTGAGGAACGAATCGTTGACGCCCTGCTTGAACTTGCGGTCAAGAGTGTCCATCATGGAGTTGTACCACTCCTCCGCCGCCTCCATGCCGCCATTCTGCATCGCATCCTGCAGGCCCTTGGTGAAGTAGTCCGCGGCGGTGTCTACCCGGGCGTTCTTGAAGAAGGCCCTGTTAGCCATATCCACGAACTTGGTCAGCAGGTCGATGGCACCCTTGATTACACCCTTGGACTCGGACATCTGCAGGATGAGTCCCTGCCATGCGCTCTTGAGCTTGTCCACAGATCCGGTGACGTTATCCGTCATCGTATTATACATCTGGTCGAGCGATCCGTCCACTTTCTTCAGCTCGCTGTTGAGCGACTCAAGGGTGTCGACACCCGACAGGAAGGTATTGAAGGCCGCAACGGACCTCTTGTCCGTCATCGCAAGCGTCTGGTTGAGGTCTACGCCGCGGGAGCGGAGATCCTTCAGGGCCTCGATGATTTCCGGCATCGTCCTGGCCGTGTAGCCGAGACCCTTGGCGAGATTTCCGTTGGCGTTAGCCAGATTGAGGAGGATGGTCCTCAGTGCCGTAGCCGCGCTCGACGCGTCGAATCCGGCGTTGCTCAGGGCACCGAGGAATGCCACCGTCTCGCTTGCGCTGAGTCCGAAGGACTTGGCCACAGGTCCGACGATTGATATGGAGGTCTGCAGCTTGGAGAAGTCCAGTGCGGACTTGCTCGTGGAGGCCGCCATCATGTCCAGGAGCCCCCGGGTGTCCTTCGACTGGAGTCCGAACGAACGCAGCGCCGATCCGGCGAAGTCAGCCGCGCTGCCGAGGTCGGTGCCGACGGCTGCGGCGAACTTGAGGACAGGCTCCTCCATGTCCTGGATCTGTCCGGACGTGAAGCCCAGCCTTGCCAGGGATGTCTGCAGCGACGTCACCTCCGAGGCGGTGAACTTGGTGGACCTTCCGAGCACCTGTGCGGCATCGGAAAGCTCCTTGACCCCGTCCACGGACGTGCCGAGGACTGCCGCCAGCTCGGAATTCGCCTTCTCGAAATCGGCGATAAGCGTCACGGCGGACTTCAGTCCGTTCATCGCGGCACGGACCGTCATGAACCCTGCGGTCATCCCTGCGATCTGGCCGACCACGGACTTCATGGACTTCTGGATCATCCCCATCCTTTTCGGCACCCTGTCCGCGGATACGGCGGCAGAATCGAGGGCCTTCTTCAGACCGTCGCTCTGACTGATCAGATCCTGGAAGGACTTCGCATCGCCATTCAGCTTGAAGGTTACGGATATGGTACTCTTAGCCATCGTTTTCTATCTTCTTGAGAATCTCTTTGAACCTGTTCAGGTGTTCTTCCTTGGAGAGCTTCATGCCCTCCTCCTTGCTTTTCTCCAGCTCCCCGTCCCACGGGAACTTCAGCAGCTGGCGCGGGGTCATCTTCTTACGCAAGGAAGGCTGCACGACTATTGTGGCAAGCAGACGCATACGCTCCCATCTATCGTGCAGCCTTTCCTCTTCAGCCTGCCTGTACCTCTCGCATACCGCCCTGAACTCCACCGGAGACAGGGCCTCAAAGTCGGAGAGGCTCATCCTCATCTCGCCCAGGGCGATACCGAGGACTTCGTCAATCCCTACAGGCTTTTTTTTTGCCCGACCTCCGGACCGGCGCCATCCCCGACCGACTCCGTGATCGCGAGGGACATCGCCTGCATCTCTTCGGCGTCGACGGCATCGCAGAAATCCTCGAGCGAATACCCGAAGTCTCTCTTGTCTGCGTTGCACGCGGACTTGATGCAGCAGTACAGGAGGATGGCGAGGTCGGAGACATCCTCGTCCCTCACCTCGCTGACCTCCCTGCCTGTCTCCCTCTTGAAACGGAGCATCGCCCCCATGGTCATACGGCATGGGTAGGATACGCCGCCGATGGTCACCTCTATGCTACTCCTGGCCATACTATGATTAGGTCGTCTCTGTTATCTTGGTCTCGTCGAGCGTTGTAGGTGCGCCGTCGTTCTCCAGGGTGCCGCTGAACGTGGAGTCATCCTGGGCTGGATCGGACCTCTCGAGCGAAGCGATGATGAACGATCCCTCGAGATAAGGGTCGGTGCTCTCGCGCTCCATGCACTTTGCGGTGACCGGCTGACCGGTACGCCAGGAGCCGAGGGTCTCGCGGAATCCACTCTCCGTCTCCTCGTAGAAGCAGAGCCCCTCGAAGGCGATGGAGATGGACAGACCGGTCACGCCCTTGCCCTTCCACAGGCTGTTGCTGATGGAAGCGGATGCTACAGGCTTGACGCTGCGGTCCTTGGTCTCGGAATTAAACGTAGTAGTGTGGCTGGTGCAATGGCCGATGGCCTTGCTGCCAATGTAAAGGAGCATGTCGCTTCCGTTCACATATCCAGTCTTTGTCGTAGGCATATTCAGATTCTGATTATGAATGTTAACGATTTGATGTAAGCGTCGTCAGACCAACCCTCCTCGGAGTCGATGAGCTGGATGGACCGGGCCACGAGGGTGCCGTTGGCGTCCTCATACGTAGCCTGCACGTTGTCCAGGGCAGTTCTCACGGCTTCCGCCATGGCTACTGTCTGGGCATACGTGTTGGCATAGCAGAGGACCTCCACGGTAACCGCGTCTGCTCCGATGGAACCCTTGGCGGCTGCGTTCTGCAGTGCGGACTGACGGTAGCAGATGTATGGCAGCACCGCATCGGGCTCGCTTACGACCGGGAACACGTCGCTGGACACTGCACCCACCCCCGCGTCATGCGAGAGGATGTCGTTGACCAGCAGTCCTGCCGATAATGAAGTGAGTCTATACTGTGCATCCATATCTCTTTGCCGTTGTCGTTACGTACTTACGGAACTCATCCTGCAGCGAAGCGCTGACGTTATCCTTCTCCCGGTCCCGGGTGATGGACATGAACCTGTAGGCCTGCATCCTTCCGGTGTTGTGACCCCGGCGGAGCCTCCATGTCCACGTCCTCCGGTGCTTCCCGGAATTGGACTTCGTCCTGCGCTGATCCGTTCCACCCTCAGCCCACATCAGAATGGGCTTGTCATCGCCGTGGCGGTTGTGGTGGTAGCCCCATTTCCTGCCCTTCCGAGCGTAGATGGATACCTGGAATCCAAGCGCCTTCTTGAACACGCGAGCCCTTATATGCTCTTCGGCATCCCCCTCGTCTATGTCGAGAGGCCTGCCCCTCCTTCCTCCGGGAGTCGTAGCGAGGGTGTGGGCCACCTTTGAACGGAATTTCCGCGCTTCCCTCCGCATCGCCCCCTTGAGGGCCTTCCCCCTCTGCTCCTCGCTCAACTGACTGTAGAGATTCCGGAGCTGGGCGTCGTTGTATTTGAAGGACCTACTCATTGACCTTCTCGCATATCAGGCGCTTCAGGCCCCTCGTCCGTGACCGCTCAACGGCGGTCACGATGTAGGGAACCCCGTCATATTCCACACGCCACTTCTCCTCAACGGGATGCGCGCTGTAGACGATGACGTTCAGGCGCACCCCCGGGAAGAGTTCGGAGACCTCCTGGGACGTACCGCCCTGCTTCCACTGCACCTCCGCGTGTACGCGGCGGCACGTGACGTATGTCGTGACCTTGGAGCCGTAGGCATCCTTGTCGACGACAGGATATTGGAGCGTTACGTATTCGGTGAGTCGTCCGGCTATCATCCCTCAGAGAGTTTTCGGTAGGGCTTGATCAGTGCGGCCACCCCGTCCGGCACCTCGTGCATCTGTACGGCGGAGACGCTCTCGCGCTGGTTGTACCAGTGTGCGGCGAGCATCATTGCCGCATGCTGAAGCATCACGGGCAGTTCGCCCGAGTCGCCAATCAGTTCGGACTCGTCGCGGTTGGTGGCGCGCACCACAGCATCCCCGGCGGTTGCCAGGAGGTGCTGCAGCAACGCGTCATCGTCGTCGAAGTCATCCGCGCGGACCTGCTTCTTGAAGAGTGCAAGGCTGAGGCTTGGCATAACGATTAATCAGTTGTCAATTAGCTGTTGGAAACCGGTGACACCTGACCGAGGGCGAATGCCTCAGGACGGAGGGTCTTGGTTCCGTAGTTGACGTTGAGAACGAAGTCGACTGCGTCCTTACGGGACTGGCTGTAAGGGTCGACAACGAAGGAGATCGGACCGAAGAGGCCCATCGGCTGGTACCTCCAGTCACCCAGTCCGATGAACTCGGTGATGATGGTGACCTGGGCGATGTCGTTGCTGGAAACGTCAGCCGCAGCGATGGTCGCGAGGGCGTTGTCCTTGGAATCGCCGCTGACAACGAAGTCAGGGTCGCCTGCAGGGGCAGAGGACTGCTTGGCCCATGTGACGGTGCTGTTGGAAACGGTGGCCTTGTAGTACTCGACTACGCTCTTGCGGATGTAGTTCGACGTGAACACAGGGAGACCGCAGAGCTTGTCGTCCTGGATCATCGGCACGAAGATGCCGCTGGAGTTGATCGGAGTGCCTTCGAGGATGGCCTTCTGGCTCTTGGTCATGACCCAGCAGAGCTTGTCGCCGTCGATGCCGCTCTCGAGCACCTTCGCCTTCATGAGGTTCAGCTGCTGGAAGGTCGGGGTGGATGCGAGGGTGGTAGGGGTGGCTCCGTAGAACGGTCCCACGAGGTTGGTCGCTCCGGTAACCTTCTCGGTTCCGAAGAGGATCTTGTTCAGAAGCATGCTCACTGACAGAGGCATGAGCTTCTTGACGATCTCCTCGATGACGCCTTCGGTCTGGTTGATGGTCTGCCTCGTGACAGGGATGGCGATACCGATCCTTTCAGGGGAAGCGGTGAGCTTGCTCATCGGGATGGTGGTGTCGGTGAGTGCCACGCCCTCTCCGAGGACGGTTGCACTCACTGCCTCATAGACCGGCCATACGTAGTCGCCTGCGAGGCCTATCGGGAGAGGAAGGCCTACCTTGTCGAGGATGAGGCCTTCGGTGAGAGGTCCGAGAATGTCCTGCACCTTCACAGGCACGAGGCCTCCGGTGGTGGCGTCGCTGACCATGACGAGGTCGCGGCAGAGCTTGATCTCGGTCTGACGTCCGGCGGCGATGTTCTCGCGGAGGATGGTGTCAGCGTCGACCTTGGCTTCGGCTGCGCCGTAGTCGTTGGCGGCGGCGTTCATTCTCATCTGAAGGAGCTGATTCTCGCGGACAAGAGCGTTGTACTCGGCGGTTTCCACCTCGCTGCGCTCGCGCTGCTCCTTCTCACATGCATTAGCGATCTCGCTGATGCGGTCGCAGTTCTGCTCATACTTGTTGAGCAGCTCGCGAACATTCAGAGTGTTCTTTTTCATTGATGCAAAAAGGGTTTTGGTGTTATGTTAAACTCATACGAGCAGATGCGCGCATTTCCGCAACTTGCTCCTTGTAGTTGTTCTCAGTAATGGATTCGGCTTCGGCCTCCTTTTCGGAGATCCTCTCGCGCCTGAGGCTGTCGGCCAGCTCGCGGACATCCACCGAGGTGTCCGGATACGCCGGATCGGCGGCGAGGGTGAAGTCGTAGATGCCGGTGATCACCCTGACGGTATAGGTCTCGTAGACCCTCCCGTCACGGATCTCCACTTCGTGGGAGACGCACGACTCGTCATAGTACCTGGTGGAGAACATGAACGAGCATCCGGAGATGTCGCCGCGCCTAACCAGTTCGAGGGCCTTGTCCCCGTCGGCTGTCCTCGGGGCCTCGAAGCTGAACTTCACGCCCCTGTCGTCCACCTCGTAGGAGAGGGTGCCCTCACCCTTGTTCGAGCGTGCCAGGATCAGCTGGCGGTCATGGAACATCGTCATCTTGATGTCGGAGGCATCGAGCAGGTCCCTGGTCACCGCTTCCGCGGCTATGACCTCATGGCATTCGCCATCCTCGTCCGACCAGAACGGGGCAGACGGTACTCCGAACAGTATGGCGTAGCCTTCAATGGTGCGGCTCTCGGCTCCGTCCGGGGATTCGCGCACCTGCAGTCCCGCAGGGAACAGGGTCTCCCTGCGAATGGTTTCCTTATTGTTGTCCATCTTCATTGGTTTCTTCTATCGGTTCCCCCTTCGCCTCCGATACGAGGGTGTCAAGGCTCTTGAGGTTCGCACTCACGAGGACACGGTCCCCGTTCGGCACCTCCGGCTTGTTCTCGTACCTGCGCCACTCATTGACCGTGTAGACACCGGACTGGATGGTCTTGGTCTGGTACTCGGCCTGACTGATCAGGTCGGTGGCGTACAGGCTCTTGCGGTCAAAGGAGAAACGGTACTTGTTATATCGGTGAGGAGCCACCAGCTTACGCTGAAGCTCCAGCTCGACCTTCGTCAGTATAGGGTTGAGCGTCTGAGTCAGGAAGGCCACGTTAGCCATCTCCGCTGACTTGTAGTTGTTCGACGTGTCATCGAAAACGAAGGTCGGCGGTACCCCGAAGAAGCGGCAGATCTCCCTGACACCGAACTTCCTTGAATTAAGGAATTCGAGGTCTACCGAGCTCATGCTGATAGGGGAGAATTGCACCTGTCCCGGGAGGCTGACTATCTTCTTGCCGCGCCCGAACTTGGCGTCCAGGTCGTCGGCGGTCTTCTCGAGCTGATCGTCCGCGTACTCACCGAACCCCCTCGTGGTGTTGTCGTTGCCGACGATCCCGCGGACATTGCCGCCATTGGCGAAACGGTTGAGGGTCTCGTTATCGCCGGTAGCCTGCACGTCGAGTGCAAGGCGCGCGAATGACAGCACGGAGATGCCGTGCTTGCCGTCGATACTGAGGTTCTTCAGGTGGATTATCTCATCCTCCTGGTAGATACCGCTGATGCCGTTGGCAAGGTCGTTGACCGTGTAGAGGCCGTTGATGTCGTCATAGACTACGCAGTCGGAGTTGGTGAGGACGAGGCTGTCCAGATCGCCGAGGTTTATCTTCGACCAGATCGGGATGACGTAGGCGTCACCCTTGAGGAGGACATGCATCAGTGCCTGGAACTTGAAGTCGTAGGCGTTGTAGTCCCGGTTAGGCTGTACCGCGAACGCCTCCGATATGGAGCCCTTCTGTTCCACCCAGATACCCGAAGGCGTCCTCTTGAGATATAGGAGGGGAAGGGATGCGAACGTGCCGCATATCACGTTGACGCAACGGTATACGGTCGCGACCTGCATCGCGGAATATGCGGAGCCTACCGTCAGGAGGCTGGTCTGCCCGAGCCGGGGTGCATAGGTCTCGGTCTTCGGTGCGGACGTGCCGGAAGAAGAGGACTCCACTGCGGAATCCTCCCGGCGGAATAACGAAGCTATCGCCTGCCAGATGTTGGGCATTAGAATCAAGTTTACACCCTAACCCCCGAAAGGCGTATTTGGCAACCCGCTACCTCTCGTAATCGATGAACAGGCGCATGCACATGAGCATCGTGATGACTCCGTCTATCTTCTGGTTGATGCCCCTCTTGACCGGCTTGCAGTTCTCCAGCCGGTCCTCGTCCAGGATGGCGTTCCCGAAGCAGTATGCGTTGATGGGATTGTCGTTGATCGTGATATGCCCAGTCTTAAGTCCGTGCTCGAAGCTCTGTACCGGAGCCGTGAAATAGCCGTAGGTCTGACGGACCGGCACCAGCACCTTCTTGGCACCGGCAGCGGAGAGCATGTTGACCACCTCCTGGGCCTTCCATGGGTCGTACCCTATGGAGAGGATGAGGAGGTACTTGTTCGCCTTCAGGATATAGTCGACTATGGTACGGTAGTCGATGACCGGTCCCGGAGTCAGGATCAGATGCCCCTGTTCCACCCAGATACGGTACATGGCCTCGTTCGGATGCCCGGCGAGGGCACCCTCCGGGAAGAAGTACGAGGTATGGAACTGGAAGTGCTTGGTCTTCGCGGAATATATCCCGAATGTCACGGCGGAGAAATCGTTGGATTCGGAGAGGTCTATGGCGCACATGGACTCCGGCCTCCCGACGGTGGACTCGATGACCATAGGACGCGAGCACTCGGAGGCCAGTTCGGCGCCGATCCACGCGGTCCGCTCGTTGACGGCGAAGATATTCAGCAGCTTCGTCCGGAAGACCATCATGTTCTCCGTGGAGAGTTGAGCCTTGGCCCATTCGCGCTCATAGAAGTCGTGCTGGACGGTCACTCCGATGTGCGGCTGCACCTTGTGCCAGGTGTGCGGATCATCCTCGGAGTCGTCCACGTCCGGCTCGAAGAGCATGGCGAACACGTAGTCGTTCTGCATCTCGCCCCTGAGGACGGACTTCACTCCCGCCAGTTCGTGGGCGAACGGTCCGTCTATGACGTCGGATGCCGTAGTGATGACCACCGTCAGAGGCTCGCGCCTCGCTCCCATGGATGAGGTGAGCACGTTCTTCAGGTCGGCACCGTTCCGCGAGGCGGAATCCCTCGCCTGGGCGAACTCGTCCATGATGACCAGCGACGCATTCAGTCCGTCCCCGGTCTTGGCATTGCCGGACAGGCAGGTGGCCGTGGACGACCGGAGCCCGTCACGGAAAGAGACCTGCTCGCGGTTGATCTTGAGATGCCGTTCGCCGGGATCGAGCCCCCTGAGGATGGCGCGGATCTCGTCGAAGCAGATCTTCGCCTGCCGGTAGGAATTCGCACCTACGTAAGCCTGGGCGTTGGAGTCCCCGAACAGCAGGTCGTTGACCGCCATGGCAGCCACGGACGTGGTCTTGGCGAACTTGCGGGGAACGAAGAGATAGACGTCCCTGTACAGGCGGCGCCCGTCATCCAGGGTCATTCCATAGATATTGGAGAAGAAGAATGTCTGTATCGGCGTGAGGGTGTAGGTGGTCCTTCCATTCACCCCGGAGAACTTGAGGGCCTCGTACAGGGCGATGAACCTGGAAGCCTTCGTGGCGTTCCAGTGGTACCGCCCCAGGTGGTCGAAGAACCGTCTGACCGCGAGGATCTCGTAGAGGTTGTGGTCGTCAGGATGGTCTATGACCCCGGACACATACTCCCAGATCCTGGCATCGGTGTCCCAGACATCAAGGTACTCCGCGCGCCACGCCTCCCGCCCGTCCGCGAGATCCCGGGCAGCATCCGCCTTCAGCTTCCTCAGCAACGCCTTCTCCGCATCAGTCATATCATGCCTCCGCCATCCTTGCCATGAATTCCTTGAGGCCGTCAGCCGCGACCTCCTTCCCCTTCTTCGACTTGATGTTCATGAGTAGGAGGTCGCAGTCCTTCTGTACTATCTTGGCCTGCTCCCGGTACTCGTTGAGCAGCGGGTGCGCCTTCGGTGCCATTGACCCGTTGTCCCGCTCGATGGTCGTGATCAGCGAATCCAGCGAGAGGACGTCGTCCCTGAGCTTGCGCCATACTACGATATCGCTGGCCGCGAGCTCCACCTGGTAGGAAAGGGTGGAATCCCATGCGCCTGCGTCCTTCAGGATGCGCCAGATTCGCGCGCGTACATTTGTCACTTGCCTTTTTAGGGGTATCTCCTTCAGTGGCTCTCTATAATCGTTTTTTTTCATTTTTTATTTCGGGGAATTTGGTTCAAAAATTCAATTCGCGCGTTCGTGAC
>Ga0326513_10001963_pt1 | contig 15404 bp, 11 predicted proteins | sample 2_2465_0518_D_FD_203654 | JGI IMG/M metagenome (GOLD analysis project Ga0326513, IMG submission 203654) | Bovine rumen microbial communities from UC Davis, California, United States - 2_2465_0518 | ecosystem: Host-associated > Mammals > Digestive system > Stomach > Rumen | place: USA... | reverse complement strand
GAAGCAGTCCTTGCTCGTCGCGTCTCTCCGTCAGACCTTTCAGAATGGAGATCATCAGCATGTAGTCTTCATTGTCCTCAAAGATATCTTGTCGATTGATACCCCTGAGCATTACATGGTAAATGCCTGTTCCGCTTTTCTTCCTTATCTGACGTGCCATATTATTGGTGTTCGTCTTGATTCTGGGGCAAAGATACTAACTTATTCGCAAACCTCAAAATATTATCCATGAAAAATGATCAGTAGAACCGACCCCGTGATTCGCTTGATATCTCTGCCTTTGCTGGAACAGCGAACAAAACAGCCAAAAATAATATAGGAAGTATACCTAATAAACGACCAAACGTTATCTCACCTACTGTCAAATTTGATCCTATACTCATATCATTAACCTACAATTTCGAATTCTTATAGAAAAACAAACGTATTCCCGATATATTATAAACTGATAGTTTGGTTTGATACCTGACCGTTGGCATTCAGATAAAGTACATATTGACCACGACGGAGACCATTGCAAAGGATCGTCATCTGATAGGAGTCACCGGCCTGTCCCGTCTGGGACTGTTGACGGTAGACGACTCCTGAGACATCGCAGACCAATGCCGTCACAGTGGCATCTGCTAGAAGGTCATAGCTGACGGTAACCGTCCCACCATTTACGTTTGTCTTAATATTCTGGATTTGCTGCACGTTTTCTGAAGGATCATGTTCAGGATTGTTGATAAATTTCTCTTGTTCCTGTCTTTCAGCATACAAAGCTCTTATCTTGGCGTTCTCAGAATCATCGGTGCAGTCAGATTCTTGTTGTTCTATAGGATAATATAGCGTCTGACATAACTGTGATTCTTCATCCGCAACCGAAATCATACGTCTTTCTATGACAGGATAGCGGTAACCAGGTGCAAACCATCGGTCTATGACGGCACGTATAACGGTGGTGTCCTTTTGTAGATTCATGAAAACACTGTCTGCTGTATAAGGGGCTAAGCTATCCAGTTGAGTAATGGGATAGTATTTGCTAGCTATTAGCCGCTCAGTATGTAAGCGTAATACATTACGTAAAGAGTCATTGTCGGGTAACAACAATGTGCCTATGGCATCAGCTTTTGTCATATAGCGTCCATAATGGCGCATTGCCATTTTATCACCATAGGTACCTCGCCCATGAAATATTCCTTTTACGGAGTCACCCATATTCATTGGCAGTAACAGCGATATCTCCCGTTCATCATAGTTTACCTCCGAAAAACGGCCCCTATAACCATTGATAAGCAAAGAGTCGCCCTGCATGCAATACATGTAGCGTGTACCGCTTTCTATCACGGATGTCAGCTGTTGTAAGGAGTCTCCCTTATCTACGTGCCACACGGTATATTTGGGAATATCAATTTCCATGTTACTGAAATCCCAGCATCTGGCATTTTCTTGTTTTTCAATACATCTTACTTGTTGCATCGTATGTCTGCCCGTTCCAGCGAAGGCGTTAGTTGCTTTTGTAAGCACTGTCTGCGCTTGCGTCGCCATTGTCATAAGCGATACTATGATTGTTGCAATTGTTCTCATAATCGTTTGAATTTATCTGTTTCGAAATTATAATCTTATGCCTGCACAGAGGGAAATGTAATTGCTGTTCAGACCTGAGAAGCTGGAGCGCGTCCACTTGTATTCCGCAGTCAGGCGCAGCTGATGACTGCCTGCGGCAATATCCGCACCAGCGCCTATGAAGAACCCCATAGCAGCATGTATATCATCGACACCCTTTCCCACATGGTAGCCATCCAGGTTTTTCATCTTCGGCGAGACCGACTGTTCCACTGCAAGTCCGGCCCGGATTACCGGTGAGACCTTACTCTCAGGTTGGAAACAGTATGCGCCTCCCAACTGCAACTCCAGGTTCAGATATTTCAGTTCACTGATTTCCCCTTCTTTCGAGTAATACATGTTACGCATCTCTTTCGACATATTCCAGTACGACAGTAGTGCAAGGGCCTGCAGTGACCAGTGCTTGTTGCTGCGAGGAAACAGGAAGTCGGCACCGATGCCCACTTGAGGGACCAGAGCCGTCATGGTTTGGTTGTTCTCCTTGTCATAGGCATTTTTCGTCGGCTCCAGACTGTTGGCACCTAAGCCCAAAGCTGCCTGAAGACGCAGTTTCACCTGCAGGCTGCGTGCTTTCTTGCTGTCGTATCGGAATTGCACGCAGTCGCCCGATGAAGTACAATATTCCATGTCGTAGTCGCGGGTGATCTTCGTCAGGTTCTCTGCCGTGATCTCCCGCAGCCACAGTTCGTTCCGGGCCTTGCTGCTTTTGGCGAATATCTGGCTGGCCTCGCGCAGTGCCTCGCGCTTGGCCTTGTCGGACTCCTTGGGAGTAGCGATGAGGACTCCGTCGTTTTTCACCGTTCCCACACGGCCATCCTCGCCGACGAGGAAATAATAGTCGGTATCGTTCTCCTTATGACGGTAGAGGCTGACGCCTCCCTGCAACAGATATTCGGCAAAGAACGTCTTCTCCTGTCCGTCAATAGCGAATGTCCTTGTCACGTAGTATATGCCGATGTCTGCAAATCGGTAGCCCTTGATGTCAGCAGGAACAAACGTCTTGTACTCCTTCTCTCCCTCAGCCGCAAAGAGACATTCACGCGCATTCCTGACATCCGAGCGGTAGTCTATCGTACCACGAATGGTGTCGCCCTCGTTCGTGATAATGTATCCCTGCTTAGGATTAACTTGGGCGCTTACTCCTGAAAATGCAAATATCAATGAAATGGCTATTGTCAGTTTTTTATTCATTGTAATTATTACTTTACTATTATCTATTAAATATGGTAAAAAACGGAAATGAGTAAAAGAGATGTTTCTTTGTGCTATCACAAAAACTTTACTGGAATACTTACGGTTTCATAAGGGAACCTTTCTATGTTTGGAATCCATTTAACATCATTAATAAAAATGTCTGTGATTTTCTCAAACAACCTCTTAGTCTCATCATTTATAGGAGAAGAATCTTTATTCTTTATTTTAACATTCAATGTCTCACCTTGACTATTTATTTGGCAGATAACAACTAATGTAATAGGTTTATCAATGTATTTATATAGATCTTCTGATTGCGATAAAAGATAACGGTTCAGACTGTCACGCCCACATGGAAAGGGTATGTCTAAATCTCTTAGTATATTCATTTTTACACGCCTTCCTCGTTTATATTTTGTTATTCTATCAATTGTTTTTTTTAATGAGGGAGATAGCAGATATAGTTCCCCATTGTACAAAACATGGGCAGCGTCAATGCAAACAGACTTGTAGATTTTCCCAGATGAGTAAAAATACATCTTGCATCTTACATCCAATGATTTACTATTGGATCTTTTTAAAACACTTATTTTCCTGACCAAATCAGATATCAAAAAACTATCTAAAATATGATATTCCATATATGAAAAATCTTTTTCGAAATCATAACAGGTCACAGAAGACGAGGTCGTAATATGCCAGGGCACTTGCCTGATCACGACACTATCAATTGTGGTTGTATTTATTGGATAAGCATGTGTGGTTATATATAACGTAATTAGAACAATAAATAATTTCTTTATTTTTTTCATTGCAGCTTTTTCTTTTGTGAATAAATAATTACCTCTGGTTCTTGTTTTATTGGTTTATTCGAGATTGTACTTTTCATTTGAACATGTTTTCCACCATGTTCAATTCTAGTAACTTCATTATCTCTAATCTCCCCCAAAGCTTTTGCTGTTTTTTGTTCAGAACCTGTTATTACTCTTTTTTCTTCTGGAGAATTATACAGATTGTCTGGATGACTATCATTGTATAACTTTATATTTTTTATATAAGAATTAGGGCTTTTATCATATTCTAAAGCATGGTCTATTTCATGATTCAGTAAGGTTGTCGGAGAAAGATACTTTTCTTCAGTTGTTTTAAGTCCATTTTGAGAGCTCCAACTGATAACTCTTTTTTTATAATCGAAAGAGTTATTTCCATCTGCCGATTCAGAAATATAATATGTATTTTTTGAATCATTCAACGCTTTCAACATGCCTCCGCAGCCATGTGAGTTAAGATAACGGACTGCCTTAGCAAAATTATTTCTGAAAGAATCTGAAACTCCTTTTGCAAAAACAATTAAATTCCCGTCTGGATCAATATATTTTATCGGATTATTCGCACAATACGCATACGGACTGATGTTATAGTATTTTTCGCACAGGGGATCCATCGTCATAAAGCGGCAAAGGCCAGATTCATACATGCGGGCGCCATAGTCGTACCATTCCAGATCGTGCATCAGGTCTATTTCCTTGCCATTGTAAAGGTAAGGTTGGAAACTGTTGCTTTCCCAGCATCTTCCGTAAGGATAGTATTGACTGGATTGCAGTATTGTACCGTTCTGCTTAACGACAGCACGGTTACTGCCTAGGTGGTCCTTAATAAAGAAGTAATATGTTGGTGTGCCATTTAATAGTTTACAGAACCCTTCGTCTCCTAATAGAATACGCGACAGATTACCGCCGTTGTAGATGATATTTCCACAATAGTCTACCGTCGTGTTAGACATGCCAGAACGCAAGCCTCCCGATCTGGTACTGTCACTCAAGGCTTTTTCAGCCACTGTCGTGACAGGGAGTGACGCCGTGAGTCGGGAGGTGCTATATGCCACCTGCAGTTTCTCCCCCAGGCTATTATACAGATATGTTGCCATGCTTCCGTCGGTATAGGTAATTCTGCGTGGCAAATTTAGCAAATTATATTGGATTGACAAAATATTCCGGTCTAAATCTTTCGTCGTATTACCATTTTGGTCGTATGCATAGACATTACTCGATTCGGATACCGGATATGGCGTATAATCTACAAAGTCATCCGGATTGGCATAACTAATAATGCTTTGAAGATGGTTGCCGGAATAGTTAAGCCCCATTTCGTCTATGGGAGCCACTTCGTTATCCGCTGTCAGAGCCTGACGCATGATGCTGCTAATATTACCATTCTTGTCATATCCGTAATAAACCATAAATGCGTCCTCAAATCCCATATCGTCATCATATTGGGCACTTATTAAACGGTGCAGCTTGTCGTAAGAAAAAACGTACGAATAGTCGAAAGAGCCAAAAGACCATTCCATACGTTTGATATTGCCATTCCAGCATGTCGACGTATTGCCGCCATTGTTCGTTGTATTGTAATAGAGCGTTTCGCTGAATTCGGAATTAGTCATGGTCTTAAGCCAAGAACGGACATTGTAGCTGTATGAAGAGGCAAGTCCCGTCACTCCGTTACGACTGTTGGATTGAAGCCTTCCTATACCGTCGTATGCGTTGGACGTCAGCGTAACAGGCGTTGCGTTATCCATCTGATGTGTGTGGGTTAATGGACGGTCCCAGGCATCATAGGTGTAAACGTCATATTGTGTATGCGTGGTTTGCCCAGTGGCAGTATGTGTGTGTTTGCTTTTGGTCAAACGTCCAAGTAAGTCGTAATCCATCCACTCTGTTTCTGTACCGCCGAGATGATTGGTAGCTCGCGTCTGAATTGGCTTTTTGTGATAATCGTAGTAAGATGCTTCATAAACATAAGAAGGGACATTGGCATCATTGAGTAACATACTTTTAACACCCGTCTGCAAGCCGACTGGCCGCGTCGTTTGCTGTTGTCCGTAACCAGATTCTGAAACATAAGAGAGAGATGACGGGAAACCAACTGAGCCTACAAATGCATAATCGTCATAATATGTATCTGTTATCCTTTTATTGAAAGAAAAAGCTATAACACTATACGAATAGGATGCACCGCCATTGCGTATTGCCTTGACACAATTGTTTATCTTGCTCGTAGGGTTGAAAGCGATAGATATAATGGTTCCGTTGATACAAGGTCGCCCCCAGGCATCCGAGATGACTACGTTCCACTCATTACTGGCACGCTGGTTTCCGTTTTGTGTCAATATGGGACAATCTGATTTGTCATAGATCGTATAAATCCATGCACATCCGGGCAACTTCTTACCTGTCAGTCGGTAACGCTTGTCATAACAATAGAGATAGGCATAGTCTGCTATCGGTGCATTATTAGTAGTATAGGTGGCTGTATTCATAGTCTGGTCTGATGCCATCGGCGGCAATACAGCCTGCAGGTTACCCCATTCATCACGAATATAATAGGTGTCATAGTTGACACTACTGTTACCAGAAGTTGTAACCTGGCGTGAAAGGATGACTTCGCCATTCCGGTCGTAAAACGTATATGTAGGCAACCCGTCTTCATCGGTAATTTTGGTAACATTCAGTGATCCGCTACTCCAATTTCCGTTATTGACGATGGAAGCAGAGATTCCGTTTGTGGATGCTGTAATGCTGGCAGTGTATTTTTTGCAGTTCAAGGCAGCATTTCCACTTATGTTCAGCAAATATTCCGTACGGACAGAATGGCTGCTGTTTGCCTGCCATGCCGCTCCAGGCCCATATTGTACTGTTGGACGGTTAAGAGGCGAGGATTCATATTGAGTAAGGCTATAGGGTTTTGCGTCATTGTCATTGTTCGATGAGATGCAATTCTCCAATGTATTTCGATTGGTGTAGCTTCCTGTTGTATTGCTGCTTAGAGAGCCTTGAAGCCATAAACGCTTCTCCCGTCCATATTCATCATAGTCTTTTGCAGAAACAATTGACCCTCCTGTCGGGGAACCGCCAACTATAACAGTCTGTTCCTCCCGACCCATTTCATCAAAATAGATTACCTTGACCCGTTCTCCACCAGAGAAGTTGCTGGCTGTCCTTATTTTGATGTAGTTATGATTACTGCTTTGTGCCGACAACAACAATGATGCCGTCATGCATATTATGGTAAGAACGTATTTTTTCATGTTCATGTATCTGTTATATTTATTGCTTATAGTGGTATTCATATCTTTCAAGAGTTTGTTCTGTGCCGTTAATGAACTGGCCTTTGGCTGTTAATCTGCCAAGACCGTCATATTCATACGTATAGATCTGCCCTGCCGGGTCCGTCATCTTGATGACTCCGACAAGTGGGTTATATTGATAAACGGTGACGTGCCAGTCTTTGTGGCTCGCATTATTACGGAGTCCGTTTAATTCTGTCCACTGGCTTTCTGAAGGTTGGCTGCTGTCCCTGATGCTGGAAATCAGGCTGCTTCCTAACACCGATTGCACTGTGCTATATGTGGCATTTTCAATGACAGCCACAATGTACTGACTATTGTATCCGTATAAGAATACTACATTCTCTCTGCCATCCTTGCTGGCCTGTACCTTGTTCCCCTTCTCGTCATAGCTGTATGTAATGCGCTCTGTCAGCGTTTCACCGTTAAAGCTCATCTGGAGAGCTGACGGCTTAAACCAACTGGCAACATAAGGAGACTTGCTCACAATGGTTTTCTCGTTTCGGGTACTGGTCGTCCTGATTACGGGATTCAAGATGTTATTTGCCAACATCGTAGTATAAGGTGCAGTAGAGCTGAAGTGATAGGGATATTCATAACTCTCCGTGAACGTCACATTATTCTGAGTAAGCGTTTTCTCAGTCATAAGATTACAATAAGGAACAGAAAAACTGTGTCCTTCTTCACTTATAAGCGAATTTCCGTTACCATCATAGACTGTTGTTGTGATACTATTAAGATTATAAGCATATACAGGATAAGCATAGGTACTACCCATATAATATAAGGTGCCTTGTGGAAAGGGATAGTCATAACTAACTCCGTAATTTGTAAAACTCCCAAGTTCGTATTCCCCAGCCCACACATTGCCTACCATACAGCCATTGGCATATTGGTAGTCATCCTTTGTAATGGCCACATAGGTGTTGCCGCTTTTCCGATAAACAGTTTTTTGAGTCAAGTGTCCGTATCTCCAATCTCTATATTTATTTACTAATCGGGTGGCATAATCAACGGGTGTCCATTTATAATCGGGTACACTGAATTTATAGACTGTTTTTCCATTATTATCATTAGCACTCTTGCCATTATATTCTGTAACCTCACCATACATGACAACAGCTCCGTTGCCGTAGGTCAAAGGAAGGTTAGGCGAACTGCTGACAACTCTATAGCGGGAGCTAACCGTTGTATGTAGTTGAGAGTATGCATATGTAGAATAATAGTATTTCCTTTTATCTAAAACAAAATAATTAGTACTTTTATCAATAGGACTGGTACCTGTACCGTCAGAGTTATACTGGAAAGTACGATAGTTAACACTATCCTCGTCTATAATTGACTTTATTTGCTTGATTCTAAGACCGCCTACATAGTATGTATTTGCCTTGTTTGGTACAGGCAGCAGATGGCTGGTGATATAAAAATCGGATTCGGTACTGTCTGTTGCAAATTTGGTTTGATTGGCTTCGAAGGTAAAAATATCCTTTGATCCTGTTGGATAGGTAATGCTTTTCAATGTGCCATATATCATATAGTTTTCATCAGAAGCACGGCTATACCATCCTGTAGCGCCAATGTTGACAGTACCACTGTAATATTGAGGAGAATGGCTATAAGGATAGTCTATTGAGGAAGTCAGGACCATTTTGGGAACAAGTGTTCCACCATTCTGTTTGTCGTGTCCATTATAATATCCCCAGAAGTCTATATCCCGGCTACCACTTCTTGGCAGATAGCCTGGCTTCTCATATTCAAAGGTATATTTCTCTAAAACCATATTTCCTGTTGAGTCCTTAAATGATACAGACTTGAGGAAACTACGAAAAGAATTCTCATAATAGTCATATTCCAGCTTTATATTTCGTACAATATGATTCTGGCTGTTCTTAACCACAATAGAAGAAATTTTAAAATATCCTTCATCACTGACTAGCCCAAAAGTAATAGTATTACCTTTATATTCTATCGTATTGGGTATGGACGCTTTTGTTATTACATAAGGTTCAAATCCCAATGGTGAAACATCGGGTTGGTTGTCTGAGTACAAATTCCCACTACTATTAACTTGATAACTATATCTATAATCACCTATTGTCTTATATACGATGGGAGCTTCCATGACCTCTTCTATTTCTATTGGGTCAATAAAATCTCCTATCATTAGATAGTCGGTATACAAGTCGCTTCTAGGCCAGCGATTATACCCGTCTGTCATGAAGTTATCTACAACAGTATACGAATCATTATTCTGATATATAGTATAGGATACTGGATTATAGTAATTGAAACTTATGGAATCAATACCATTGGCCGCTTTCATGCATGAAGCCTTCCATCCAGACTCTCCGATGCTTCCGGGAATTGGAGCATAGTCTTTACCACCATTAAACTTATAAATGGTACCATCATCGTCTGTCAATGTAAAGTATTTGTAAGTGGCATCAGTCAGCGTTACCTTGACATCGTTATAGGGCATAGTTGCATAACTTAGGCCAGCCCCGTTTTGCTCCATGACATAGAGAAACATGCCGCTTTTGTCTGCTAACTGATAGTAATATTCGTCAGGCTGTTCGTCTATTGCACTCCATGGATTTGCACTGTTTAGTGCCTCTTGAACATATTCATACGTTTTTGTTCCAGTCGTTTGGAAATTACAGACATACTGATTGTCAAAATGTCCTTTCTGATGACGTGAGATAGTTGGAATACCTGTAAGCGTCCAACCCTGCCCAACCATTCCTGAAACGTCGTCAACCCTGACACCTGATGCATTATACGTCAGAGCCAAAGGTAGAGTTAAGGTCCCACACTGGATGGTATAGAGAGGAATCGTGATTTGGGGAGTTCCCGTTGAGTAATTGATCGGGTAAGAAATATTCCTTGCAAGTGCTGCCATGTCGGGCGTTGTAACAAAAGGCTGGTTAAATATGCTCTCAGGTGGTGGAGAAGTCCTTTTTGTGGTATCCCTCTTTTGTACTGTTGCCTCTTTTTTAACTATAAACGAATCATGCACTTTTGCATGAAGACCAAGGAAGAAGAAGAGCAACAATAGTCCCGTACCTCTCCAAATGGACCGATTTCTAAAAATATCAAATGATAAATGCATAGTGAAAAACTTTGTTTTGTTTATTGAATTCTGCGGCAAAGATAGGAAAAAAAGAATTAGAAAAAAAGGATTTTCGGTTTCTTATAAAAACGTCATTGTTATACTGATTTTCAACAACTTAGATACTGTTCTAAAACTTTTATCGTCATTTCAGAAACTGTTTTTGAGATTTGTCTTATTCCTTTTGCTCTTTTTCCTATTCTTTTTAATGATTAAAAAACACTAATATCTTTTGTTGGTTGCAATAGTTTTTGTATTTTTGCATCCGCAACCATTATTCTCCTTTGGGAGGGAGTGGGAGCAGAGCATTTGGATGGAAGTTATCCCCCTGCTAAAATTGGGTTAAAAAGATCAGGGGTAATGGACACGAAAATGCTCACGTCTGTGATATATGCTATTTGTATCTATCATATTGGGCGTGAGCTTTTGTTCATTATCTGGTCAAGGTTAACCCCAATACCTAGCAGGGATAATAGCGAAAGTGAGCGCTCAATTTCTATTCCATTATTTCGGCTAGGGATATACTCAAAAGCAAATGGATATGGATGCAAGAATACTTGGTCAGAGATTCCGACAGATAAGGAAGCGGCTGGGAATCACGCAGAAGCAACTAGCAGAGGCAACAAACCTAACACAGTCCGCCATGTCACGTATGGAAAAAGGGGAAGAAATATATGCTTCTGCCTTGTTGAGTATTATCTTTTACTATCAAGGGAAAATAGATCTAAACTATCTGTTTGCTCCCGAATTTGATGCTGAGAGCGGCCGACTGTTGTCTTCCTTTCGTGACAAAGAGTTTTTGCCTATTAGGAGACAGCTTGATATCATAGCAGACATAATCAGTTCAGCCAACGAGACATGTCTCTCTCATATTGAAAAACTAAAGAAGAAATGTCTGTAAGCGGTCATTCTATCTCTTTTGTTCTGCTCCGAAGCACCTTCATGCCTGTATCAGAGATGCTAAACATCTCTGGTATCTGGGAATCGTTTTTCCCCATCTCCTTTAAGAGTAGGTAGAAAAGACGGTGAGTGGTCAAAGATTCTTTTCTCTTGACACTCATAATCTTATGGACTGTTCTGTAGTCTATGGCCTTATAGAAGTCAACGAATAGCTTTTCATCTTTATTCGTCCAGTTATAAATTGTTTTCAGATCCCCTTTTTTAATCTGCTCATAGAGCATCTCTCCACGTAATAGCTGAGGTGATAGTTCCTCCAATTTCTCTCTGATCTTCTTATTCAGTTCGCTGATAGTCTCACTTACATCTTCATGGGACGTTTTCAACTCACGAATTTGACTCATATAGTCACTAATCTGCATCTGCGCTTCATGCATCTTATCATTCATTTTACTCCGTTTCCATATTGTATAGACAATCAACAGAAGAATCAAGATTGCCGCAACAAGTCCACCGATTCTCCAATAACTGGTAATCAGTTCCTGCTTTCGCATGGATACTTCATGGTCAAAACGCAGTTGAAGATCTTTGATGGTATCGTTTTTTAGCTTGTTAAGCATACTATCCTTGATATGGATGATCTCGTCTACATTGTCACAGACCTTTTCTATTTGGCCATGCTCAATATCGTAGGAAAGAATACTATGGATAATGTTGTCCTTATAGTCGTCATCATCAACAGCGAGGGCCTTTTTCCAGTTTTTATATGCCTCCTCCTGTTGTCCCATCATATAGTATACATCTGCTAGATTCTCATAGGCTGCGGACGTCTCCTCATATTTCAGGGATTCAAGAAATATCTTTTTGGCCTTCTCCTTGTTTTCTCTTTTATATAACATTCCTACATTTGTCAGGAATCCTGCCTTGTCCCTATCGTCTATATATTTAATATAAGGTATAGTCTTGTCGATATAATACAAGGCACTGTCATATTTATCAAGATTTGAAAAAGCCTCACCTATATTGTTATATGAATAGGCCATCCATTGCTTGTTTTTAGATAAGGAAGCCAATCTTAATGACTTCTTCGCATAGTCGAGTTGAATGGTATAATTCCCACTTAGCTCGTTGAGGAAAGTCAAGCGCTCTGCTATTTTATACTGCTGTCTGTATCCTTGCGCCCGCAGTTCTGCCTCCTTGCAGTATAAGATCGCTTGGGAATAGTTTGCCGCCAGCATCTCTCTGTTCGACTTGTAATAATATCCTTCTGCCAATCCTTTATTATCATTATGATTCTTATAATAGGTAATTGATATGTCAAGTAAGGAGTCTGTTGTCTGAGGTTTATTAGTCAAATAGCCAACCTGTGTCAGTAAGAGATAGTAATGAGCCTTGTCCGAAAGGTTCACTATAAAGGATTCCTTGATCTCTGATAAAACAGAATAGGCAGAATCATATTTCTCGGCGACTACCAAAGAGTCAATCTCATCGAGTCTTTCCGATATTCCTTTTTGCTTACACGCAGCAAGTATTGAAAGAACCACCAATATATATATGTATTTCCTCATCATCCTGCAAAATTATGGAAAAATAATCATAATCGCAAGCTTTTCACTATTTTTTGTAGTTATTCTTTCAAATGTTTCATTCGCGCATGCAATTAGGGTTTCTGAAATAATACAACTCTATGACATTTGTTCTTTATAAACACATGGGGTCAGGAACGATGTGTTCCTCCCGCATTCAATATCCAGTTAAGCCCCACCCATGTTGCTTCCTGGTCTACACGGATAGCAGACCCGAGGTAGTCAAGGCTGATGGGTACTTTCAGGTCACAACATTCTATCGTATAGATAGGTATGGAGAGCCCCATCGTTCCAGTATAGTTACCTACTGGAATGTCCCCAATTTGTTGAAAAGCGGCAGCCTCTGGTGTCTTGGGACTGAAATCACGATGATTTCCGTCCACAGCAAATACATAGGTTGATAAGAACAACATACTGTATATCAACCATAATGACTTAATGTTATTCAGTTTTCTTTTCTTCATAAGCTTGTCATTTTGGCTTTTGCGGCAAAAATATTACTTATTGTGAAAGGTTACAAGGAATTCTCGTTTCTTAATATTATGATGATAAGTGCTTGGAAATAAGTGTTTTGACATGATAAGGAATAATCTTCACTCTCATTACAGAAACATAATCCCTGTTTCAATTTCGATACAAAAATCTTAAATTACGCTAACAACTTATTGCGATATGAATATGTTTTTGTACTTTTGCAAAAGTTATCGGCTCCATGCTTCCACCAAGCTAACCCAGCCAGCGATGTCGCGACTTGAGAATGGCGAAGAAGTGTATGCCTCCGTCTTGTTAGCGGTGCTCTACTTCTATCATGGAAAGATATGTCTTGATAATCTCTTTTCCAATGAGTTCTCTGCCGATAAGGAACATATATTATATAGGAGAGGTGAAGACAAACGCCAAAACCTTCTAAGACAGCTGGAAATCATAACTGATATTGTGAAAGAATCCAATGAGACCTGTCTTTCTCAGATAGAAATGATGAAAAATACGATATAAACTCTATCCGACAGGCTTTGTACGTGTTTTAAGCGTGTCAATGCTCCTCTCACTTATACCAAAGAGATTTGCGATATATTTCTCATCTTTCCCCATTTCCAGTAATAGCAGGAAAAAGAGTTTATGTGTTGTCAGCTTCTCTTTTCTCTTAGTCTTTTTTAGCCTATTGACTGTCCTGTAGTCTATAGCAGTATAGTAATCAATGAACTGTTGTTCGTCTTTTCTTTTCCAATTGGAATTGCTAAGTGTTTTGATCTCGTCAGCTTTTATTTGCTCATAGTACAGACGACCCTGGAGTAAATCAGGAGCTTTATCGTCCATATAATCATTGATTTTCTTGTTCAGTCTGGCAATCTCTTCTTCCGACTCTTTTCCAGAAGTCTCAAGGTCATGTATCTGATTCATAAAGTCGTTTATCTGCATTTGCACTTCCTGCATCCTGTTCTTTTCTTTATATCTTCTGAATAAGATGTATGCGCCCATCAGCAGTATTATGATGATGGTTGCAAGAGCGCCTTTTTGCCATTTTCCAGTGATTCTCTCCTGTCTGTGCATAGCTACCTCATGGTCGAAACGCAATTGTAAATCCTTGATGGTGTCGTTTCTAAGGCTGTTCACTATACTGTCCTTGATATGGATGATTTCATTCACCATCTCACAAACATGATCTGTTCTGCCATGTTCCATATCATAGTCTAACAAATTGTGAAGGATGTTGTCCTTAGGAATGCCGTCATTGACAGAAATGGCCTTTAACCATAGTCTATATGCTTCGTCTAAATTACCCTCATTATAATATATATCTGCCAGATGCTGAAAGGTTAAAGAATGTTCTTTCATGGATAAAGACTGCATCAATAGTTTCTTTGCCGTATCTGGCATTGTGTGCTTGAATGTATATGCAACATTAGTCAAGAACGCAGGCTGATCAGAATTCTTGATATAGCGAGAATACGATATAGCCCTCTTCATAAGATACGTTGCACTATCCTTATGATTTAGTCTGGAATGCGCTATCGACATCCTGCAATATGCATATGCAATCCACTCTTTGTTGTTAGCTGCCTTTGCAATATCAAGGGCTTTTTTGGCATAGTTCAATTGAAACACATAATTTCCAGTTATTTCATTTATTGTGGCCAAGCTTTCTGCAATCTTATACTGAAGGCGATAATTAGTGGAGTGTAAAGCCTGTTCCTCTGCGGACTTGTAACAAACAACTGCATCAGAGAAGTCTCTTTGCATTACTCTATGATAAGCTTTATAATAATAGGCTTCTGCCAGTTTCTCATGATTCATGGCCATATTATAATAAGGTATAACAATACTGTCAAGTCTGGTTAGCGTATCAGGATGATGGGTTAGGATACTAGTTTGGGTCAAAAGCAAGTAGTAATGGGCAGAATCCTCTGTACCTGTAAGCTCTTTCTTGTTTATTTTCAACACAGCCACATAGGCAGAATCGTATTGCTCACGGACTACCAGTGAATCAATATCTTCCATCTGCTTTGCTATGTTCTTTTCAAAGCAGGCTGTCAGTAAAGTAAGAAGTATTAATATGTATATTATCTTTTTCATATCAGGTGCAAAGTTACACAATATTATTTATATAATGGATTTTTGAGGGCTTTTTATTGTGAAGAAGTGCTATCAGAATCGTTTTATACATAAAGATTTGTTAAAAAACCGTTTCGGAAAACTGGTATTTCCATTTGGCAGAAGAAAATATTCTTCTGTAAATCAACTGTTTAAACATAAAAAATAAAGAAACGGATTTTACTTATCAAATTCGTGCGATCTACTTACCTTTGCAGCGTCTTTAATAAAAAAATGTAGTTATGAAGAAATTATTTTTAAACACAGAGTGTCAGACACTTTGTGACCTGAGATT
>Ga0326513_10001962_pt1 | contig 15405 bp, 22 predicted proteins | sample 2_2465_0518_D_FD_203654 | JGI IMG/M metagenome (GOLD analysis project Ga0326513, IMG submission 203654) | Bovine rumen microbial communities from UC Davis, California, United States - 2_2465_0518 | ecosystem: Host-associated > Mammals > Digestive system > Stomach > Rumen | place: USA... | reverse complement strand
ACGTCATTTGACGGGGAATCAGCAGACAGGGTGATTGTCCATGCAACAATGTAAGGCACACGCCCGACGCTCATACGGTTGTCCACGCCTTTCTGTGCAACGGTCTTTTCTGCATCATCAGCGGCAATGGCGGCATCAGTGCTGAAACCGTAAATCTGCACGCCTGCTGGAAAAAGGACAGGATGAGTCAGCACCAAAGTGCTGTTCATGCTGGTTATTGTTCTATCAGCCATATTTCACCTCACAGAATAGCAATAGAAGGAATCGTGATGCGCTGAATGCTGCCGCCGTCACAATAAAAAAAGTAGATTGGTGGAGAGAGACGCTGTCCACGTGTCTGGGTAGATGCGTCACCGATATACAGGTAATAGCCCTGTGTGTAGAGCTGTTCAGATACGTCAAATCCGACAATGGACTGGACTTGCAGTTTCTGTGCCTGAGACAGGTTGATACCCGTACGGATAGTTCCGTTCAGAAGCCCCTGTTCGATTGGATCCATAGCCGCCGCCCGAATCTGAGCTTTGCCCAATTCGTTGTATGGGAGCGTATTGCACCCCATCAACATATCAATCATGGCCGCACGCAACTGGGCATTCAGGAAAATCTGATTGATGTAGGAATCTGCCCACTGCCATTCGCCTGCCAAAGAACCGTCATACAGGAAGTTGTAGTTGTTGGCTGGACCGTCAGCGGCGTATGCACCATAGTATGTATAGCCTTTGGCAAGCAGTGCATTGGCTTCTGTCAGGCTGGATACGGTTGCATCAAGCCCTTCCTGAGATTTGAAAGCAATGGTAGCCCGACCGTTGACGGCATTCCAGTTGATGGAAGCGGCAATGCCCTGAGCAAAGGTTGCGACCTGTGGATTGTTATAGCAACAGAGAACGTTGTAGTTACCTTCCTGCAACCACTGTCCATAGGTGTTCACACCGTCAGGGTCAACAGCGTCAGTGTTGTCATCCCATGCGACAAAGAAATAGCGGTTGTTCTGTGTTGCCTGCCATTTGGCCAAATCCTGATTGTGCTGTAACTTAGTTGCGGCTAATGCGCCAACTGAGAAAAGGATGGTAAAGGTTGCCCAATTCAGGCTGTTGTCCTTCGCAGCACCTACGGCGGCAACTGGAGTGATACCAGCAGAGCCTTGGCTCAAAGTTGCATCAGCCAAGCCCAACGCTTCAGCGGCTGTACCAGTAACAGCGGAGATGGTTGAAGAATCACCAGAAGTGCCGGAATAGATTTCAAAACGGCTGAAAGATGCGTTCCAAGCGACGGACTGGCCAGTTGCAAGGCTCAAAGCAGTCTGGATGATGGAAGCGGCATCGGTGAAAGAGGTAGCTGCAGACAGCGACAAAGAAGCCGCCGTATAATCCGTGCCGTCAATCGTTACGGACAGCGTTCCGGATACGCCCTGCAACGTGGATAATGTCGTTCCTGCAATGCTTGAGCCTTTTGCCCATGCACCAACAGCCTGGTCAGTGTATCGGGTGAAAAACAAGGCATTTGGAGCCAGTGCGGAGCGGACGTTATTACCGCTGAAATAAGGAACAGCGGCTGCATATTCAGCAGAAGCAGAGCCGAAAAAATCCTCTACATCGTCCAAGTTGTAGCAGGTTTTCAAAGCACCTGTTGGCACTTCTGCTGATGGGGTCAGAATCAATCCGTTCAAAGCGAGCGGGTTAGAACCCGTACCGATAACGCCCGGATTAATCTGAATGATTTGAGAAATTGGAATGCTCATTCAAGTACTCTTCCATTAGCTAATTTGACATAAACCGGAATGTCCTCAATCAAATCAACGGGGACGGTCACGGTCGGGTTGAACTGGATATGGGCTGTGGTAACCCACCGCTCGAGGTAGTTTTCCTCTCCAGTGATGAGCGGAATCTGTTTCAGGTCGTCGCAGTACAGCGGCTTGATAGAGGTCGGTAGATGGTCATATGCATAGCCATCGTTCCAAAGCATCAGGAATGTCTGCGACATCTCCCCTGCGTCAGCACCGTAGAAATCAAGCTGGATGTCGTACTGCGTGGGAGTCTTGACCTGCTGGTTTCCGTCAATCGAGTAAGACGGATGGTTTTGGGATACCCTTCTTTTGCCGACATCGTTCATCAGGATGAATGAGCCTTGAGGCATGGATACAAGGTTGACCTCACCCTTGATGATGTCGCAGTCGAAAAGAACCGACAGGAAGTCACCCAACGCTGTGAAAACAGCATTGTTTGTAATGGTTGGAGATGTCATTGCTGTACGCAGATAACGTGACACCAGTTATCCCAAGTTTCAGCGGCATGAACCACTTTCCACTCTGTGGGCTCGATGTCTTGGAATTCACGGAAGGTCAGGATGTCGCCGCCCCTGATTTGGCGGAAAGAAACGCCCATTGCGTTGTTGGACAGATAGACAGACCGCATCACGCCTGAAAGATTCATGTCATTGGCATGGCGGAGCTGTTCATCAGACAATGCCTGCACATTACCCAGGCACTCGATTTCCTCGAAAGTCGGAACCTGCTGATAGTTCACAATCTGCCAGCCTGTTGAGCGTTTCCAAGTGATAGATTGGTCAGGGTTGATGACCTGAATTGCAGAATTGGCGATTTCTCGTAGATTCATTATTCGACTTCGTAGGAAATGGACTTGATAAGCGTCCCTGAATCAATCAATGTCTGTTTTGTTCCAGACTGCCCCGATATCGGCTTGCCTCTTTTGTCAACAACACGGGCATTTTTCGGAGATGCTGTGAATGGATGGTTGGGAGGCGGCATATTGGAATCAATCGTTTCCTGAATATCCGCCTGCATCAGCATTCCAACGTTATCCAGAGCATCTTGGACAGGTCTATCTGATACAAGGCACTCACGGAGATTTTCAACAGCCCTTTCCTGCCATGCAGTGCTTTTATCCATTGCGGTATTACGCATGAATGGACGGGGAGGGATATTGAGTTGCTTTGTTGTCTTTTTCAGATGCAAGCCATTGGCACCGAGAAAACCACGCATCCGGTCAGAAACAGGGATAGCTACGCCATACTCATTCCACATTGCAACTTGAGCAACGGATTTGCCATCACCGTATGTAGAACCCTCAAGGACACCTGCCTTGACCTTCGCCCCATGCATCGACCGGATTTTGGAGATGACATCTTCAATGCTCATGTCAGCCGAATGGATGGAAGTCAGGGATTGATGCTATCCGTCCACCGAGCGCATAAGGACGTAACAGCATCCATAGAGTCCGCCCGCATGGTGTCTGATTGAACCAGCTGGCATTGGCAGAGCCTGTCAGGTTGCCATAGCTGACCGATACAGAGCCTTGCGTAGCGGATTGGACGGGTCCAGTCTGCCCGACATCCCATGTTCCCATCGTCGCAAAATGACAGACCAACATATAAAGCATCTCTTTACGGATGTAGATGTTGTTGTCTGGGTCGAATGGGAACGGGGAGCTTTCCGTGTTGTTGATGAGCGAGCAAGCCAGATTGAAATAATTTTCAAGCTGGGTATCGCTCACAACGTCAACGGTGAATTTGGGATAAAAGCCCCTGAATTCGGTGGCATCGAAAGTGACAATCATTTTGCAGACGTTCTGGTTTTCTTAGTGTCCACAGGCTCAAGACCTGTTTTCAGGCTCTCTTTTTCTTTGGCTTCTGCACGTGCATCAGCTTTGTCAGAAGCGGCAAAGATGAAACCGCCCTTGAACAGTTTTTCATTCGGGTCAGAGCCATACTTTGCTTTGATGGCTTCCCAATCTTTAGCCGGGATGACTGTTTCACCGAAAGCCCTGCCAGAATCCAAGACACCGCCATCAAGCCCTCGCAAGGGGCTGTTATGACCTTTGATGATGATTTTCCGGTCATCAAGCTCAAAGGCGATGTCGAAATGGTTTCTTAAGCAGACCGTTACAAGGTCAGATGTGGTTTTCCTGCGTGTACGGGTAGTTGTCGCCATGTTTTTTCCCATAAAAAAAGCCACCCCGAAGGATGGCTTTGTGGAACGAACCCCGAAGGGCGTTGATTAGATGCCAGACATCACAGCGAATGCGGCAGGCATACGCATGATGAAGCCGTAAGTGGATGCGGCAAACTTCTGACGGTAGCTGGACAGGTCAGCAATCAAGCGACCCTGACGGATTTTTTCACCGAATGCCAGTTCGCCAGTCTGCTGCCCCAAAACTTCTGGAACAATAAGCATTGCGATGTTGCCGGAAGCGGTTGCACATTCTGGAACAGTTTCGATTTCCAGACTTGGCATTGCTTTCTTCAACATATCCATAACGGAAACGTTGAAGTCGGTTGCAGACATCAGGTTTACCGCACAGCCCGGGGAAACCAGCAGTTTCATGCGGGTGTTTTCATCAATCAGACCGCCCATCTGCCCCTGCAGGCTGGAGAACAGCTTCAGGATGTCACCGTAGATTGCTGCAGTGCCACCGGATGCCAGAGCCAGCTTGGAAGCCCAGGTTACAGCAGAGCCAACGGTGTTTGGAGTAATAGCAGATGGAAGATCAGGGTCATTCAGCAGACCATAGATGCGTTTGCCAGCGACACCCTGCAGATAGAACTTGTTGCTGTCGATAGCGATTGCTTCTGCTGCTGCACGCTGTTTGCTTGCAATCAGGTCAATCTTAGCGGCGGCGGACATATCAACTTCACGGTCGCCATAAGTGATGTTGGTCTGGAAAACATACTGGTCACGGATGTTCCATTCGCTGTTGATGCCAGCAGATGGACCATCGCCATAATCAGCGTATGCATAGGTGGAACCAACGTTTTCAATAGCCGCATACTGGTAGTTTGCGGTTGTCCAGTCGCCTACCTTCTTTTCATCGAAAACACGGGTAGCTGCACGTTTTGCAGTCAGGATTTCGATTACATCAGGGGAGATGTACTGCAGCAGGAAAGCAGGAACGGTGGTGTTTGGTGAAGTGGTCAATGCCGCATCCTGTGCCAATTTTGCATCAGTCAGCCAGCCTTTGGATTCACCAAAGACAAATCCTTTTTTAGCGACATCGGTTAAGGTTGGATTAGTCATAAGTTTTTCTCCTTAGATATTGCCGATAACGATAATGTCGCCTGCGGCGGTTGCTGGAGTCAGGACGCTCCAGTCGGTTTCGACCGCACCAGAAACGGTTGCACCAGCCGCCCCGGTCTTGATTGCACCGGTTGCCAGAACAGCAAAGACCTTCTGACCAACAGTGGCAGCAGCGGTTGCGGCAACGTAAACGTAGCCTTTCTTGATGACGGAAACGCCAGAACCTGCTGGGATGGTCATGGAAGCACCTGCAACCAGAGATTCATTGTTGTACTGATAGACACGCTGTGCGATACCCATTGGGATAGTACCGCCGAGTTTGCACTGTTTCAGCGCATCGGTACCCTGGCAGACAAAGCAGCCAGCGGTAACATCTGTTTCAGCGATTGGATTGACGGCGGTGTACATTTTGTCGGTGACATTTACGAGGTCACCTGCAACACCGACAGCCAGTTCTTTGTTTACAACAGTCTGTAAAGCCATAGTGTAATTTCCTTTTATCGGATATTGTTAAGACCGCCAAATTTGCCGGAAAACTCGACAGGTTTGCTGTCCTGTGCCAGTGGTTTTTCAGCCATTTTGACCGCCATGCGGAAAACGTCTCGAGCGGATTCAGCAGAATACATACCTGCTGGAATGCCCATTTCTTTGAGACCGTGGATGTAGATATCGTTTGCAGAGTCGAAAGCTAAAGCACGGAGAGAACCGACCTGTCGACCGACTTCTTCTGCGGCTTCAAACTTCGCTTCCAGTGCCTTGCCGATTTCCTCTACACGGGCATCGATTGCGGCGTCCTGAGCGATACGGGCTTCTTCTTCCCGTCCGTCCTTTTCACCATCTTTCATACCCCATGCAAAGCCTTTCGTAAAAGCCTCTTTGACTGCTGGGTCATCGGAATCAAGACCGCAGGCTTTCCAAGCATCTTCTGCGTCCATGTGTTCAGGCATCAGCTTGTCACGTTCGTAGTTTTCCCCGGCGGCAACCATTTCGGCGGTGTTGTCCTTTCCGCCCGGGATTTCTTCCCGTTCTTCTTTGCGGATTTGGTCGTTTTCGCCTGCCTTGAATGCTTCTGCGGCATTCAGTTCATCTTTGGCTGGGGCTGTCGGGTCAACTGTGACATCAGGCTTCGCATACGCAAGGTCTTTCAGAGTGCCAACCAGTGATTCCAGCTTTTCTTCTGGGACCATCGGCAACAGTTCTGCAATCACCTTACGGATGTCAGCCGCTTTGTCCACGTCTTCAGTGATGGGAGCTTCAACGGAGGTTTCTTCGCTGTCCCATGCACCTTTGAAAAAATCACGCAGTTTTGACATAAGCGTTTTTTCCTCTTTCGGGTTAACAAATTGGGCATCAGCGACAACCACATCTGGTCCCGCTCTGCCTTTCTCAACTAGGGCAACGTGATTGCCCCGGATATTCCGCATGACAAAATCATACGGGGTGCCCTCAAATTCCCCTTTCGTGAAGTCAGGGTCATACTGATAGGCGGAACTTATTTCACGTGCATACCCGTCATTTATCGCTTGGATGCCGACCTTATCGGTGACAGAGATTGCATTGTCGATGTATGGCGGATTCCAGACAGCAGAAGTGCCTACCGAGCCAACCCGGTATTCTTTCTGCGGTTTCTGGGCACTTTCTGGGTGATGATGCAAAAGCAATGGCAAGCCGTTGAATGTTTCAACAGCCTTTTCCAATTCAGAAGCAGGACGGTAGCCGTAATACATCTTATGCGGGTCTAGTCCAAACTTTTCCCAGTCTGGAATCTCGTTCCCGTAATACGGTACGACCTGCTCTTTGGTGATATGACAGCCGTCCACATGCAAAAAGCCGTTATCGTCATACCGCCGCTTGCTTTGGGCATCAAAAGAAAGAGCCTCTCTGCGGAGGCTCTGGCTTGTAGTATTCATTTCTGTCCTAATGGTGGAACTATCATTCTGCAATGGCACATACAGTTGACCAATTCACCGGGCATGACTCTATGCCCAACATCATCGTCATACATCCCTGCATCCTTTCCTTCCAGAAAGAATCTTTTGTGATGCATGGCTACATGCGTCGGTCTTGATGTGTACCTGCCTGCTATGTGAATCCAGATTGCTTCTTTTACGCCTACCTGAAGCCCTCTGGCTCTGTTGATTGCGAATGTCGCCTTGTTTGTTTGGTCTATTGCTATGACTCTCGCCCTTCGCTTGGAGATGCCAAAGCTGTTTTCCATCTCTTTCTTGATTGCCGCCAAGTCCTGTCCGTTCTGCAATCCCCTGTTCAGGATGCCTGAAACCCGGTTCAATTCTTCCTGCGGGATGGATTTGATGAGCGAAACCTGTGTATCCCTCAATGAGCGAAGGATGTTCTGGACGTTCCTGTCGTTCTTCCATGTGATGTTGAATCCAACATCAGTCAATGCACTTTTCATGCTGGAAGATACCGCCCTGTTGACCTGCTGGACGTATCTTTTAGCGATACGTTTTGCAGAATCATCAAACATCCCCAGCCAATAGAACCGCAGGGAATCAAGCTCTTTCTGTATCTGCGTGGCACTGCCTGTCTTGTATCGGGCAGACAGCCACCACATCAGCGAGCGGCGGAGCGAATCAATCAGCTTTTCTATCTGCTTGCGATACCATGACCTGATACCGGGATTTGGCTTGATGGGTCGTAACAGTTTTTCCTTCACAGAACTTCGCCTGCTTTATCTACGTCATCTATCTTGCCTGTTTCTGGCATTTCAAAATCACCTTCTGGCGGTGCTGGAACGTCATCAGGGTCTAAATCCTCAAAGCCTGATTCCTTATCCGCAATGAGCTGGGAGCGTGCTTCTTCTTGGGAAATGACGCTCCTATCAAGCAATACTGCCAGCGTATCGGCTTTGGTTTTCTGCATTGCGGCTACAGCGGCTTCATCTTCCTGACCCAGTTCGTCCCATTCAAAGCTGATTTCAGGGTCGATAAATCCAAAGGAATTCAACTGCAAACATTTCAGGATTGTCTGGATGGCATCACGGAACAGCTTTTCACGCTGTGACTTGATGTGGTCGTAATAATTACGGATGTCAGATTCGCCAGTAGCGTTAAAACCAGAAGGGGAAATACCTAACAATTTAACCGCAGGGGTACGGTTGATTGATGCAAGGAATTCAAGAGCCTGCCTGCCTATGTCGGTCAATCCAGACATCGGGGAAGAAACGTTTACGATATCCTCTGCTTCCTTGTCGATGGCAATGACAGCGTTGTTGTCTTTGTATCGTGCGATAAGACCGATACGCTTATCAATCTGTTCCATGCCGTTGCCATTGAACAGGGTATCTGTCATGGCAGTCTTGAATACAGTCATGGAATACTTGGTTGCCATGTCTGCTGTGGCTTTACGGCATTTATTGAAGTGTATGACGTAATCCCACAGAATCTGTGCCTGAGCAATGCCAAAGAAGTTGTAGACAGGCTTCAAGAGCAAAGGCACTTCATTAGCCACAAAGCGAATAAGGCGGGAAGCGTGGACTTTCTGCCCCATGACAAACCAATAATCCGGCTTGTAAAAGTCTGCCCGCAACGGGTCAATGGAATTGTAAACGCCAGGATAGCAGTTGATAGGGTCAATGACAGTGAAACCAACCAGCTTATCCTTGCCCAATTCCTGGCTGAGATTCGACAGGTTCAATGGAAGCTGACGCTGTGCGGCATCTGCTCCGGTATCGATGTATAACAGACAGCCACCGAAATAGCCGACATACTCTGCCACCTGATGAAGCACCCGCTGGACATTGAAACGCAGAAGTTCTGCATTGAGGATGCGTACCTGTTCTTCCGAGCCTTTAGCTGTTCCGAATTCACGCAGCATATCGTCAGCCACGGTTTCAATGCACGCCCTGATAAGCCCGTTCTGTGAGATGTCCTGCAATGCGGCATAGCCCATGAATGAGGCGACAGATGGCATCTGTCCCATCTCAAAGGAATGACCTAATAGGGAGCAGGCAGACGCAATGGCGGAATCATTGGCCATTTTCGCTTCATTGTCAGGCTTGCCCAACGTTTCAGGTGCTTTCAGCTTTTCCCGTAATGTTACGTCAGGAAACTCGCTGTCTCTGATTGAAAGCCTGCGGTTTTGGAATGTGGTTTTTCTCATCGGATGTTCAATGTTCTTCTGCCATCAACGAACTCTGCAAAAGCCCGTGACAGCGCATCTATTTGGTCATCATGCCTGCCATTGGGGAACATCCTCATTTCTTCCACCAATGGAATGTTCCATCCGCCCCGAACCATCAGGACGTTCCCGACATTGACCTGTGATGCAAAAGGTTCTGCCCTTGTTACTTTGTCGCCTGTTTCAGGTGATGTCTTGACACGGTAACCAGTCAACAGTCTTGTAAGGTATAGGGATTGCGTCTTGCCTGCCTGACCGGGGTCTTGCGGAATGCTTATCCTGACTTTCATGCCGTCAAGTGAAGCGGTGTTTTTTATCAGCGCATCCCTTGCGTCAGGGGCAAGCCTGTCTCTTGCCATGTCAGCAATGATGTACCTGCCATCCTGCGTACGTCCAAGCCTTGCGCCTGCGGTGTAGTCTCCCTCATTTTTCGAGGATGCCAAATCCCAGCCACGCACCCATTGGACATCAACAGGCATTGCATCAATGACTTCCAGCTTGCCAGGCTTGAATATGCCGCCATCCAATGGTGCTGGACTCTGCATATATTGCGAGGCAAACACATAAGGGGCGGCCTGTTCCATCCTGCGCAGTTCTTCAATTGAATGCTTTTCTGGCCAGAGAGCATTTCCTTCCGCATCTATGGCGGGGATTGATATATGCTCCCATTCTTCGCCATTGCCGCCGTCCAACAGCCAACCTGCCAAGTCATCCTCATGTAGCCGTTGCATAATCAGGATGATTGGTGTTTCCCTGCTGTTCTTCCGGCTTTCCAACGTATTCTGGAACCAGTCCTTCACTTTTGGACGGACGGTATCTGACAACGCTTCATCGGCCTTGATTGGATCATCAACAATGATTGCCCCTGAAAAGCCATCCCTATGCTTGCCAGCACCGTAACCAGTGATGGAACCCATTGAACCAGCGGAATACATCGAACCGCCCGCTGTGGTTTTCCAATGGGTGATTTTCTCGCTTGAGAGAACCGTATCAGGGAAGATTGCCCGGTATTCATCTGACAGCATCATTTCCCGTATCTCTGCGCTGTTCTTTTCTGCAAGCGAAGCACCGTAGCTTGTATGGATGAACTCGCAGTCAGGATGCTTTCCAAAGCACCACGCAATGAAGTCAATCACCGCAAGCTGTGTCTTGGAGTACCTGGGCGGTATGTTGATGATTAGCCGCCTGCATTTCCCCTCATAAACACGCATCAGCGCATCACAGATGATTTTATGATGCCTGCCACGTATCCATCGGTATTTACGGCTTTGGAAGAACATCCAACGGGCAAAGAAGTACAGGTCGTGCCGTGCCAGCTCCCTTGCTGTGAAAAGTTCCTTGCCGTTCATATCTGAGAAAGCAGTTTCTTGGAGATGCTTTCAAACTCGCTGACTGTCGGTATCTCTACGCCGTCATCAGCAGGTGCAACCATCACTGCATCAGCCTTTACAAGGTTGATTGATATTGCTGCCGCATCGTTTGCAGTCTTTGCAAGAGCGGCAACAACTTTCAGCTTTTCTATGTCCGGCTGTTCTTCATCGAGGCTTTCTGTATGTTTGTTTGCAATCATTGAAAGCCTGCTTGCAGTAGCCGCCCCATATTCGGATGCGTTTGCAAGATGCCTTGATGTCGCTTTCAGGCTGTCTGCCAATGTGCGCACTTTTGTTTGTACACAAATCGGAAGTTTCTCAAATTCAGTTTCAGCCTTAACTATTTGATTTGCAACCTCTTTGATTTTTTTGGACTGTCCACTTATTTTGCGTTGTACTGCATTTGGGGCAATTCCGTATTCATTAGCCAGTGAGCGTATTGATTCCCCGTTGATGTTCCTATCAACAATCTCGCTCCACTGCTGTTCTGTAAGTTTTGATTTCCTTCCCATCTGTCGCCATGAAAAAGAACCCCGCCGGAGCGGGGGTAAAGATAACTAACCAAATGAAGGATAGCCCCTAGTGAAAAAACACGAAAACTCCCGGGGCTTAACGGCTTTTTGTCAGGATGCGGACAAGTACCGTCAGTTTTAAGAGGTGACCGCAGAAGGTAACAGGGGAACCAATAGAAAGGAGGAGGGAGAACCGACTGCGGTCAGGGGAAGATATCCCCATCCATATTCGCATCATTTGCCGTCCAACAGGACACAAAGCTAAGCGGGCAGGGAATAATGAAAAAAGCCCTGAAAACATCAGTTTTCAAGGCTTCGAATCTCTTAAGGGCATTTATCCACTTTAGAAATTACCACCTATTTTTGCAGTCTTTTCTGAAGTTGTCAATACTTTTTTGAAAAATTTTTCAATCCTGATACCTTTTCCTGTCTGCCTCAAGTTCTGCAATGCGGCTTTCCAGTTCCATCAGTTTCATGACAACCTCTTCTTGGTCAAGCCTAAAGAAAGATGTCCCTGATTGGAATTCTAAAATAGCCTTCCAATCTTCGGTGCATTTCATGCCGTGAATATATCTTGTTTTTTCTTCCATCACTGATTCCTTTTCAGGTCTTCCTCAAGCTGTTCGATTCTCGATTCCAACTCGATTACCTTGAAAAACATGATTTGTATGACATCAGTTGGAATCCAGCCGCCGCATTCAGCAGGATAGAATCGATATCGCCCGTAGTCTTTTGTGATTTTTTGTGCTTCTTCACGTGTGCAGTCGATTTCGCAAAGGCGTTTCATTCTCCCTCCAGCGGTTTCTCGTTCAATCGGTCTTTCAGTGCATTCAGATAGCGCAACCTGTCAGCAAGTCCTTCAAAGTCTCCGTTCATCTTGATGGTCACGTCATGCTTCAAATCGTCTGACTGCAGTTCCATCAGTGGTGTAATCTTCCAAGGTCCAGTATCAAGAATCATTCTTCCTCTCCCACAATCCCAGCTTTCCGCAGTTCCTTATCGATTGCTTCCATGAATACCTGCCCGACTCCACGCTGTTTGCGTGTGCCACGGAAAAACGTAACGACCATTTTCAGCAGGTAGTACACCTGACGCTCTGAAATGCTTTCGATTCTTGCGATTTCCTTCACGGTCAGACGGTAAGCTTTCTCACTGAAAAACTGCTTTGTGATGATTATCCGTCCTGTACCGAAAACCAGCTTTGCCATCTCTGCAACAGCCTTGCTCCAAGACACGCTTTCAGACCATCCCTGACAGCATATCCGCCCACAATGGCAGGGTATACGGTTTGGCAGATAGGATGCTTCTGCCCAATATTTCACATTGTCGCCTAGGCTTTCGACAATTCTCTTGATGTTTCCTGCTTCTGCTGCACCGTCAAGACCGCCTAGTCCTTTTCCTGTGGGAGCTGGAGGTACTCCAAGATGAGCAATAACGCAGTTATTCCCATTGAAGTTGTAAGCAAATCTCAAAGCGTCATGTGCTGATTTGAAAAGTGGCATCATTGTACCTTTCGAATGTAGATTCCATCGTCCATCGCCATTTCCAACAATTCCATGAATTTTTTCCCTGCATCTCGTTCGCTGACTGCAATCATGGTCACGCTGATTGACATATCCGCTGACTGGATGACATAAGCCGATTCCTGCGGCTCGTAAATCGGGTAGCCGTAGATGTCACATCCTGTCCGAATCATCTTCTGCCTCAACTATGATTTCAGTCCGTGGTTCTGTGCTGTAACGCTTCCGTGCATGGATTACGTCAATCTGTGCATCGTCAGCAAAGACAATCCCGTTCATCCCGTCTGATATGCTCTTGATTAGGTTGTCCAAATCAGCCTTTTTCGTATGCCGCAGTTTCCCAGCGATTGCCTGCGTCTTTTTGGTCAGCGACCAACTCTGAGGAATCGGCAAGAAAAAGCTCACAGACAGCGATACAGCCCCTCTGATAGGCTGTTTTGACTTCATTGCACGGATTGAAAGCATCTTTACTGCGGTCTCGAAATAAGCCGTTTTTTTCGGTGTGTAGACATGACCCGTCCTTGTAAAACGTGGTCTTGCCTTTGCAACTGGCTCGCCCGGTACAGTGATGCTGATTCTCATCTCATCCATTCGTAAGGGTTACGGTCAAATCCACGTTTTGCCATCTGAACAAACAGAGCATTCAGCTTCATCCAGTCACTGCAATAAACCTGCTTTGGCTTTTCCCTTGCTCCCAACTCTGGACGCCTTAAGAGCGGCACGTCAGGCGGCTCGATTTCTTGGACCATCTTGTAAGTTACCGTGCCAACCTTGTTGACCTTGATATCGAATCCCTCGATGGTGTCGATAATCCGCTTGACGATTTCTTCTGACAGATAGCACTTCTGGCTGATTCCTTTTACCGTTCGCCTGAAACCATCTGACATTACTTTGATAATTCTTGCCCGATAGATATCGTCTTGGATGGAAGGTGTGCCTTTTTCGGCATAGAGGTAAGAAGTACCCTGTACCACGCTTTCAAGCAGCCCTTTTTCTGCCATGGATTTGAGACGCATCGAGATTGTGGAAGCGTTGCGGCTCTTGCCTGACATCTCTAGTTCTTCAAGTACGTCTTTCAGTCTCCACCATCTTCCTTTGATGATTGTCAGAAGTTTTTCCCTCAATTCCATTTTCTGCCTGCCCTTAAAATGTCTTCAGGTATCTCAATGCCCAATGCCCTTGCTCCAGAAAAGATGCAGTTCCTGACAGCTGGAACTGGATTCCATCCTTCACGCATCCTCTGGAAGTTGTTCAGAATCCATTGCCCGTTGCCTTGGTCGTACTTCTTGATGATTTTCTTTTCCATGCTCAAGCCTCGCCGAAAGATATCCGCTGGAAAGTGCTTTCTGATGGGGAAATTTCCAGCAGCTGGAGCGAACCATTCGCCATGACATTTCTTGCCGCTTCTTTATCGCCAATCAGCCGTGGAAGCTGAGACTTGAATCCGTTCATCCTGTTCTGAGTTTCAAACATTCCAACCAGAACAGGCGGATAGTTTGGTGTTTGGTCTCCGTGGGAATAGCTTCTGTATCGGGTGACAAACTCGTTTTTCACAAAATCCCACTCTTTGTCTGTCTTTGAGCCAAGAGCCACCCAGCCGCCCATTTCATAGATGACGGCATGGATGATGTGGTCATCGAATACAACAGATTCCCAGTTGCCTACACGTCTGACGGCTTCTGCAACCCTAGACCATGCAACCAATGCCCTGTCCTGTGTAGTGCCACCAAGCAGTCTGACAACATCGGCAGGCTTTGGCATGAACTGACCGTTGTCAGGATTTGTGACATGGGCAGACAACGCCTGACGGACAACAGAGATATCAAAGTTTTTTAAGGCATTCCACCATAGGGCGATGACAAAATCTGATGGCTTTTTCTGCCCGTACAGTTCAGCAAGCGAATAAATCATCTTGCAGAATTCAGGATGCTGAGATGGCTGCATAATCGTCTCCAAAAATCAAACGTCCGCTTCTCTGGATGAGGTCATCAACGGATTGGTTGCTTGTATGCGGTTTCGGCTGGAATCGCTCATTGCGTACCCAATTCCGCCATGTAGCGTGCCAGTCAAGCCTGCAAGCATCCTTGCCAGCTTTCGCAAGCCAATAGTCCCGGAAGGAATCAGCGACTTTGTTGATGTCTAGGTCTGGACGTTCTTGTTGGCAGAAAGCTATATCCTGCGGCGATGGTTTCCAGTCTTCCGGAATGCGGCTCGCCCGCTTTTTCCCCCTGGGGGGAACTAAAGGGGGGACTATATCTATATCTTTTTTTATATCTTCTATGTTTATATCTGGTATTGGTCTGCCAAATTTGTCCGCTCGATTTGCCAATTTTGGCAAATCAGATTTGCCAATTTTGTCATCTCGATTTGCCAATTTTGGCAATTCCACAGAAGGATTTTTTTCTTCTGCTTTTTTATCCTGCATTGGGTAGAATTTTTCAGCCTTTTCTGTCAGCGTGTACCATTTTGTCCTGTCGAAATGGCTTTTATTGAAGCATCCCGTTTCCAGATATTTTTCGCTTTCCAGCTTATCAAGTGCATATCGAATCTGCTTGGTTGTCAGATACGGGAAATAGGACTGGAAACCTTCCTTTGTTGCAAATGTCCAGTACTTGCCCTCTTTCTCGTTTGTCTGGTTTGCCTTGTTTTTCAGCACCCAGAATGCGATATGCTCCAGCATGATTGCTGGAATAACGCCGATTTCCTGTGCGATTTCAGTATTGAAAGAATGATTCATTTAACCTCCAGATGACCGTTCTCAAACAGCCAGCCAATAGTCGAACGGTGTGCCCGTTCCCAGTTTGATTTCCTGAATTCTTTAGACCATTCCCTGC
>Ga0326513_10001961_pt1 | contig 15410 bp, 9 predicted proteins | sample 2_2465_0518_D_FD_203654 | JGI IMG/M metagenome (GOLD analysis project Ga0326513, IMG submission 203654) | Bovine rumen microbial communities from UC Davis, California, United States - 2_2465_0518 | ecosystem: Host-associated > Mammals > Digestive system > Stomach > Rumen | place: USA: California... | reverse complement strand
ATTCATTTGACATTGCTGACAGTTAAACTCCAAGCGGAAACGACGACCATCGCCCAAACGGAGATAGAGAGGTTCGCGCCATGTGGGCTTGACGCCACCATATTTGACACAACCGCCCAACGAGAATCGCAGGCAGTGACGACACTGCATGAGGGGACGATTATCAGGATGAAGCTCATAGGCAGTGAGCTTCAAAACACCATAGAACTGGCAAGCCAGCTGATTAGAGATATTGGAATCGGTAGTCACAGACGGACCACTATGTTCGCTGAAGGCGCGTGGCTCGGAATGAGCAGGTGTCGTTTTCTGCATCATGGTGTCCACCCAACTGCGACGGAGGTCAGCTAACAAACTACTGGGAATAAAGTAGTTGAAATCGTTGGGTTGCAGTAGCACTTCTTCACACTCATAGATAGTTCCACCCAGACGGGAAAGCTGACAAAGGATATTTTCACGTTGAGGTTTCTTGGCCTTCTGGTGTTCACAAGCGATAGAGACACTGACACCTTCGCCACTAAGCATAAAGCCGTCAGCGGTGGGTTGCAGGCAGAGTGAGACAGCTATCTTACGCTGACTACTTGGACGTGAGAGTAGACGTTCGAATTCCTGGTCATTATTGCGGTATAGTGCTATTCCCGAATGGAGCGAACGAGGCATCTGCTGAGGATACAGGCGATTGCCCTCAGCACGGTTGACACGAAAGCCTTGAAGTTCACGATTATCATCGATATAGCAAAGGCCGTCGCCATTGGCAAAGGCAGCGGTACCTGCCACATTGAACGAGTCTCGACGTAACTCCTTGACAGTTCCCACAAACTCGCCCAACGCCTTAGGGGTGTCGGGTGAAAAGATGTCGGGCTTGCGACCATGCAGGAAATAGGTGGTAAAGCCCCGATTGAAGGTCTTGCTCAGATTGGGCGTGAAACTGTAAGTACACTGACCTCTGGAGGAGCGCTGATAGTCGTGAGGATGTTTGGCAATAAAAGCGTTTAAACGCTGACTGTAGGCTGCTACCACATTTTTCACATAAATGACATCCTTTAGACGTCCCTCAATCTTAAAAGAGGTGGCACCTGCAAGAATCAATTCGTCCAAATAGTCTGACTGATTGAGGTCTTTCAGTGAGAGCAGGTGGCGTTGATGCTCAAGTTCACGTCCTTCGGCATCAAGCAAATCGAATTTCATACGGCAGAACTGGGCACATGCTCCGCGATTGGCAGAACGACCAAAGCAATGTTGGGAAGCATAGCAAATGCCACTATAACTGACGCATAAAGCCCCGTGAACAAAAACTTCCAGCTCGACATCGGGCACTTCACGATGAATCTCAGCAATCTCCTGAGCTGACAACTCACGTGCCAGCACTACACGACTAAAACCCAACGAACGCAGCCAACGTACCTTTTCTGGCGTACGATTATCGGTCTGCGTGGAAGCATGCAGTGTCAAATTTGAAGGAAGTGACAAGAGCCCCATATCCTGAACGAGAACAGCATCTACCCCAACCTCACTAAGTTGTTGAAGGAGTTGTTGGGTTGTAGACAATTCATCATCATAAATCAGGGTATTGACAGTGACATAGACACGAGCCTCAAACTGATGAGCATACTGGCAGAGCTGACGGATATCGTCGACACTATTGCCTACGGCAGCACGAGCACCAAAACGGGAAGCCCCTATATAGACAGCATCAGCCCCATGATCGATGGCAGCAATACCACACTCCAAATTCTTGGCTGGGGCAAGCAACTCTAAATTTATCATCACTGAATCATGTTAATATCGTAAGGAGTCTCCTGATAAACGTAATAATTTATCCAGTTGTTATACAGTAAGTTGGCATGAGCACGCCAAGTGACCATAGGTGATTGGCTGGGATCATCATTACGATAATAATGTCGAGGCAGCTCAACATCATCACGAACATCCTTATCACGACGATATTCATTGTCGAGCGTGTTTGGAGCGTACTCTAAGTGACCAGTAATAAAGAACTCACGGCCATTACGTGCCATCACCATGCTGACTCCACATTCGTCGCTCTCAGCAATCAGTGTCAAGTCGGGATGATGCAGAATATCATCACGTTGTATCTCCGTATGACGACTATGAGGCATCTGGAACACATCGTCAAAACCTCTGAAAATGGGCAGTTGGGGCTCCAATGTGTACTGAGGGAAGATGCCAAACATTTTCTTCTTGAGCGGGTACTTAGGAATACCATAGTGATAGTAAAGACCGGCCTGAGCAGCCCAACATATATATAAGGTACTCGTTACATGCGTACGCGCCCATGAAAAAATCTCAGTCATCTCATCCCAATAGGTGACATCCTCGAAATCGAGCTGCTCGACAGGCGCACCCGTGATGATCATGCCATCATACTTCTCGTTGCGCATCTCAGCAAAGTCACGATAAAACATCATCATGTGCTCTATAGGCGTATTCTTTGGAGTATGGCTCTTCAGCTTCATGAAACTAATCTCCAACTGCAAAGGCGTATTAGAGAGCAGACGAATAAGATCGGTCTCTGTAGTAATCTTCAGAGGCATCAGGTTGAGAATAACAATCTTTAATGGACGAATATCCTGCATATGGGCACGAGAATCGTCCATCACAAAGATATTTTCGTGCTTCAGCAACTCAATGGCAGGTAACTTATCTGGTAATCTTAAGGGCATAGATCTTTTAATTTTCTACATGAAAAACACAGGTGGACACATTATCATAGCCCCCCCTATCGATAGCAGCTTCGCAAAGGTGATTGGCCGTGCAACCCTCGTTCAGTAACTGTTCTATGATATCATCCGGTACCATATCGTTCAGTCCATCTGAACAAATCATATAGGTGTCGCCTTCAAGTATATCATCAGTGAGATCAAAGAAATCGAGGTACGAATTCCGAATTCCAGCTCCGATGCAGTTGGTAATCACGTTAGAGTGTCTTTTCTTGCCATCGACAACATGACTGAGGGAATGATCTGTTGAGATTTGGGCCAACTTACCATCACGAAGACGGTATAGGCGACTATCGCCACAATTCATCCAATAATAACGTTGATTATAGTATAGGACACTAACGAGCGTAGTACCCATCTCGAGTTTAGACTGATCGACCAGACCACGTGAATTAATAATCTGGTTAATAGATTTCAGCCATTCGAGCATCATCTCATGAAACTCACCAGATGCCAGTCCATGAGGCAGATCATCGATAAAAAACTTCAGGTTAGACAGGGTTTCTTCACTGGCCACCTCGCCAGCCTGATGCCCCCCCATCCCATCAGCCAACGCAATGACAAAACGGTCGGTATTTTCTGTCATAAACTCCGTCTGATAGGCATCACTGCGTATAAATTGATCGTATGCCAGCACCATGTCTTCGTTGTTACTTCTAACACATCCAACGCGGCTGGCAGCCGTTAAAGTGATTCTACTCATTATTTAATTGATACTTACTTGCAAATTAATGTTAGCCAACGTAACGATGTCACCACTCTTGATGGTCATTGGGATGTCAGGCATCACATCGCGCTGGTTCAGCTTTGTGCCATTCGATGAGTGCTTGTCTATGATGCACCATCCACTATCTGGTTTATAAATCAACTGAGCATGAACACCCGATATATACATATTACCCTCAAACAACTGCTGATACGGGCCTTGACGACGACCAATGACAGCACCATTAACCCCTACCATACGGATATCGAGTGTAGGGTTGTATAGTGTAAGTGTGGGAATGCCATTCTGTACAGGCAATTGAGAACCTTCTGGTGCCCGACGTGAAGTCTGCGTCAGAGGCTGAGATATGGGGTTGTCGGAAATACCGACTGATGCATGAACCGATTGCTCACGTTGTTTCTGCAAATCATCTACACTAATCATCAGTCCACCACAATACGTGCAGCGGCGCCCCATTCCAACTCTTCCACAATTGCTACAGTAAACAAGTTCCTGTCCACACTGGTCACAGTAGTGCGAGTCATCTTCTATCTCTTCTTTACAACTTGGGCAAATAATCATAATTCTTCCTTAATATCTTCTGGCATAATAAGTTGATAGGTCTCCTGTGTAATCTCTGCCTGTGGCAGGCTGCTGACACGCATGGAGAGTTGCTGGATAGTTGCATCTAGCATATTTCGCATTTCGCGGGCATTGCCGAAGGATTCACTCTTGTTGATAACCTTGCGGCAGATGAGATCCATCAGCTTGAACTCAGCCTCCGGTGCCAACTTATAATTGTCCTTAGAGGCCATCTTCTTATAGATCGCTAACAGTTCATCCTCATTATAGTCGTCAATATGCATCTTATGGCTGAAGCGGCTTGCCAATCCAGGATTGACAGCGAGGAAAGTTTCCATCTCATCACGATAGCCTGCAGCTATCACAACGAACTTACCACGATCGTCCTCCATACGCTTCATCAACGTGTCAATAGCCTCCTTGCCATATTGGTCGTTCTCCGATGAGAGTGTATAGGCCTCATCAATGAACAGAATACCACCCATCGCTTTGTCACACATATTGTTGACTATCTTTGGTGTCTCGCCCATATACTTACCCACAAGAGTAGCTCGGCTGGCCTCAATGACACGACTAGTTGGCAGGATCTCCATAGCCTGTAGCACCTCGCCCATCTTGCGGGCTATTGAGGTCTTACCTGTACCCGGATTACCCGTCAGGATAAAGTTCATGGACATCTGTTGTACCTTCCCTGCACCCATGGCCGCACGTTGCTTCATGAACATGCTCTGCACCGCCAAGCGACGAATCATGTTCTTAACAGAACGCATACCGATGAAGTCGTCGAGTTCGTTGAGTACCTCGTCGAGCGGACGAGCCTGCTCACTCTGAGTCATTGGCAGATCGGCAGTAGTGATACGATACATATCCTCCTGCTGGAAGTTAGGATCGTTAACCTGTTCAACCAAGCGCTGGCTCTGACGCTCGACAGTCTGGTCGAAGATGCGACGGGCCTCTCTGGCGTTACCGAAGTTCTTGTCGCGACGCAGATACAACTGCTCGAACTGACGATGGATAGCACCACGTGTATCATCATCAACGGTGAAGTTCTTGCCTTTGGCCAGACGGATGAAGATTTCTGTCAGTTCATCAGGTGTATAGTCATCGAAATGAATAGTCTGCGTGAAGCGACTCTTCAATCCCGGGTTGGTGTCGATGAAGTCGTGCATCTGGTCGGTATAGCCGGCGACGATGCAAATAAACTTGCCGCGATCGTCCTCCAAACGCTTCAGCAAGGTATCGATAGCCTCAGCGCCAAAGCTGTCCTGATCGTTTGATTTCAGGGTATAGGCCTCATCAATAAACAGCACGCCACCCATCGCCGAATCTATCAGCTGATTGGTCTTGATAGCCGTCTGACCGGAATAGCCAGCTACCAGTTTAGAGCGATCGGCTTCAACTAACTGGCCTCGAGACAGGATGCCTAACGTGCGGAAGACATCAGCCATAATACGGGCCACCGTTGTCTTACCCGTTCCAGGATTACCCGTAAAGACATAGTGCTTGCCTTGGAAAGTGTTGGTCTCTCCACGACGGATCTGCAAATTAAGGAAGGCAGCCAAATTAGATATCTCCTTCTTGACGGCAGCAAGTCCGACCATGCCGTCAAGCTTGGCCAGACAATCGGTATAGTCGACAGCCTTGGGAGCCTCGTAAGGTATATCTTCTGTCACAATGGTCATCAGCTCATCGTTAGAAAGCGTTGAGATGTCTACCTTCTGCAAGCGTTCTGCCTGCTTGGCACATATCTTATCAAAAAGCTGACGCATGGTTCGGCCATTGGCGAAATCTTTCTCACGAGAATTGTAAAGCTCGGTGATCATCTTGAGCGTCAATTCCTTGGCATCAGCAGCAAACTGGTATTTCTTCTCACGGGCGAATACTTCCATGATCTGGAACAGTTGGTCGGGCGTGTAGTCGTCGATGTTGAGGAAATAGCTGAAACGACTACGGAATCCGACATTAATGCGGAACAGGTTCTCCATCTCCGTGCGATAGCCTGCAGCAATCACTACAAACTTACCACGATCGTCCTCCATCCGCTTCATCAACTGCTCCAAAGCCTGAGCACCTTGATTGTCGCGTTCGCCACTCTGACTAAGCGGAGCCAACGTATAAGCCTCGTCGACAAATAGGATTCCTCCTAAAGCCTTGTCGCATAAACGGTCTACAACCTTAGGTGTCTCACCCTGATAGGGACTCACCATCTTGGCGCGATCAACTTCAACGACATGACCGCTATCCAAATAACCGATAGCCTCCAGAATCTCACCCAGTTTACGAGCTATCGTTGTTTTACCCGTGCCAGGATTACCCGTTAACACGATATGGATGCCCATCTTCTCCTGTTCGCCTAGACCACGCTGAGCACGCTGCATGTTATTATGAACGGTGAAAGCAATCTCACGAACGGCTTTCTTCACCTCGTCCATACCGATATAGCGGTCGAGATCGCTAAGGATATCGTCCAGAGAACGCTCCTCAGGAACATAGCCTCGGATGTCCTGCTCTTCAACCATCACAGCATTGGTTCCCCGACTGATGAAAGAGGTAAAGATATCCTCAGCAGTCTTAATGGCTACATGAGCATAACCAAATGTCTCGTCCTTCGTCTTCAGCTGATATTGGAAAAAGCGCTGTAGCTTATGGTCAGCCTCTGGGGTATATGCAGCGATACCATACTTGGTGCGCAACTCCATCTTACACATATCGCACAACTCCTGATAACCGGGGGTCGGCAGACGGAAAGTGTACTTGAAACGATTCTGCGCAGCAGGATTGGCTACGAGGAAATCATCTAGTCCCTTGGGTAGACCAGCCATGATGACAATAGGATTCTCATCCCACTTGTCCATCTCGACAAACAGCTTATCAAGAGGGTTCACCTGGTTAGAATAGCGATCTGGCAGCAGCTTCTGTACATTATCAAAGAACAGGATACCTCCCTTCGCCTTCTTGACATTGTCCTCCCACTTATCGACGAAGCGCTGATAGTCTACAGCATCAACCATCGTCAACTTAGGCTTCTCAATTATCTTATACTGGTAGAAATAATCTCGTATGATTTCCGACAAAGCAGTTTTACCGGTACCTGTTTCACCTATTATGATAGTATTAACACTCAGGCGGACCTTCATGATATCCTTGCGAGAGTGGAGATAGGTATAAGTATCGACCACTGTCTTTAACTGCTTCTTCACCTCATCGAGCCCAACCATCCGGTCGAGCACATTCTGCGTAGAAAGTGGCTGTCCACACCACTTACAGAACTTCGCTATAGATCGGTTTTCTTTATGACAATGCTCACAAACCATACTATTCTACATCCTTTTGTAATTGTTTGACTACTCCGCTGGGACTAATCTTCACATTATCCAGATCGGGGTGACGATTCAGGAGCTTCGGACTCAGCACGACCATTTCTAACAACAACAAGCCTATCATGATGCTCCACATGACATAGTGAAGCACAGACTCACCACTGATAGAACGAATCTGATTGGTCACGTCATCAAGCATATTGAACTTGGAACCTTTAAACTTAAACGACTTCTGCTTGAAGGTATAGTATAATGGCTCTAGGAGTGTCGACTTGATATCGTCTTCCATCACCTCGTTGATAAGCTGGTTGTCGCTCTTCGAGTCACCTCGGAAATCTGTCATATGACAAATCAGCATATATATTAAGGTGATGACGATAATGGCGGGCACAAATAGACTGTAATGCGACGTATTGACATACCTTAATATAAAAATGGGAACATAAGATGTCAAGAAACCCAACAATCCCCACAAGCAAGATAATACAAATCCATAACCCCGGAAGAAGGCCCGCATTCCGACAATAATGGCGGTCATGCCACCTAATGGCAACGAGATAGTCATGAAGGAATGGTTCAACAGATAGTTTCTATTCTCAACACCAAGCAAAAGCAACAAAACTATCCACAAACCACACAGCACATAGAAAACGATTCGCCACATGTGTTCCTTGGTCTTGGCTCGATGATATCCAGAGCGAACTTCCTCGTATTTACGAGCAGTCTCGTCCTTGGCATTGATATAACGCTTGTAATATCTCTGGTTCTGGTCTATCTCACCTAAGGTGAGCACCCACTCTTCCAACTTGCGCTCATAACTATATGTCTCTGCGAAGTCTTGATGGGGGTCTTCATGGTAAAATACCGACATCCACTGACTCAGTGCACCACGTTTGATTTCTGGTAACAAGGCAGGACGATGAGCCAACTTGTCGAAATCAAGACCATTTTTCAGCTCTGCCCCATCTTCCAATACATAGGTAGGAATAGTTCCTAAAATACGGCAGAAGCGATAGGCTGCTGTACGAAGGTCGTAAGCACTCAGGCGTTCACGATTCTCCTCACTTCTCAAATCGAAGCAGGCACGTGCCTGACTCAACTGTTCGAACCAGCCATGAAGCTGAGCAAAATAGGCAAAGCGACCTTCTGGATTAGCGTAATCATCTATCTGCTCAGCAAACTCGTCATCACTCAGCTGCTGCCAGCCCCTCATCTGTTCACACAATATCTCGCCCACTTTATAAGGGGTGTCGGCATCGCGAAGATCAAAAGCTGCATCTCGATCGATATTGTACAACACCTTATAGCCTAACGACCGTGTCGGCTTTTGTCCATGCGTCATGATACGCAAGGCCTCACAAGCCATTTTGTCCTCGTGACAATACATCCATGAGAGCAAACGACCGTCGCTCAAGCTCTGCCATTCATCTTCTGTACAGTCCTCATAGCCAAACGAATGAACAATCTCAGCCAAAGTCATTGAGGGATGTTTTCCTAAGAAAGGTATCTCCTTGTCAACTTCGTAAATTGTCTTCAGGATAGCAATACGTGTATCATACTTGCTATCTGGTGCAAAATAAGAACGGATGCGATTCACATCAGTCTTGGAATGAGACTCTACATACAGGAAGAAATTGTCATTAGGATTCTTGAGGGCCAATGCATAATCATCCTGATAGCTCAAGACAGAAATGGCAGCACTATGTATATCATCACACTGATTACCACGTACATCCCGATAGGGATAGGTGGGTTCCATCATATAGACAGCAGCCATCAATCCTGCTTTTTGGTCGACAGGATAGCGGTTGACGACAATATCTTTGACGGCAGAACTCAATTTTACGTTTCCACATTGCTCCAACCAGCCTGCTATTCGCCCGTTATATAAATAGCTAATGGCAATACGCTCATTGTCTAACAGCAAAGGTATCAACTCATGAACATTATCAGCTACTAAGTTGCGTTCTGGATCGACAATAAAACTGCGATACTTCAGAATGGGAGAAGACACATCAACCTTCACATCCTCGCCTAAAAACCAGCGCTCTACCTCATCATATCCCCAACGACTCTGCGGATTAACTGCTGTCAGACCTTGAATAAGCATCTTTACACGATCAGGCAGTTCGTTGATATGAGGCAAACGGCCTTCGTTCTTCTTACGCATCATGACGCGCTCATTCTGGTTCAACGGGTTCTCGCCCAACCAGAGCGTCATCAGCGTAATACCCAACGAGTAGTAATCAGCTGCTGGCGTAATCTCCACCTCACCGTCGATGACATCATTATACATCTCAGGAGCAGCATATACTGGAGTACGAGCCTGCGTCGTGCGATGCATCCGTTCATCACCCTCCATCACACTCGATATACCGAAGTCACCCAAGACAACTTCCTTATGGTCCTTGTCTCGGAAGAAATAGTTGCTAGGCTTGATATCCTTGTGAATGACATTGTTGTTATGGCAATATGCAAGAGCTGCAGCTGCCTGAAGGGCTATACGACGGAACTGGTTGAAATTGCCATCTATGTCGTAATCTGCCAATGTGCCACCTCGCAGATATTCCATCAACTCGTAGTCACGATTCTTACCATCAACATAAGTCTTGCCATAGTCTGTGACCCTGACAACCATTTCCATGTTGAAATTCTGAATGATGCGCATCAGTGTTTTCTTGATTGTGAAGTTGGGATAGTATATCTTCAATACCATCTCGCCTTCATCACCTTCTACCAAGAATACTTGTGCCTCACCGGAATTATCGCTTAGACACTTGATACCACGATAGAGACGACCTTTCAGTACAAAATCACCTGCATTATTTACACCACCGGACTGTATAGTACCAGGTCTGACTGTCACATCACCACTGATATTCGAAGATGACGGAGCTGCCTCCACACGAAGCGTTGCGCCTGTATCTACTACTTTATCTGGTTTTCTTATGGTCTCGTCCATAAAGCTTTATTTGTCATCTTTAATTTCGTCAGTACTATTTTTTCCTAACACAACCCATTTTCCACCCAAATGGGGTTTGGCACATCCACAGGGACTGCTATGCATGGCATGCTTGTAATTGCAGACCCAAGCCAGTCGAACACCAACAGGTTTGCTGGCCATTGCGAAATTACGAGCCTTAACAGGGGCTGACGTAGGCGCTACAGCCAACTTATCAAGGATGGCCGACAGCATCTTAATTTTAACGGATTTCTGTTCCTCAAGTTCCTCACGTGTCATGCGCTTTGACTCAACCTTAGGAATAACAGGAGTCTCCACGCCTTCATCCTTAGCCAACAACGTCAGCACGCGTTCACGAAGCTTGGCATTCATCTGCTCACGTACAATATCACGCTCAGAATTGTAAGGAAGAGCATTTTCAAGCTGAGAATAATCGCGAACTATCTCCATTAGCTCCTGATAGTCAGGATTCATTTGCAACTGCTTAACCATCATACGAGCCTCCTCTGTCAAGGCAGTACCGCACTTCTTACAGAAAGCAAACTCATTCAGCGTATGACAAGTGGGGCAAACAATACCACCTCGCGGACTTCCACACTCAGGGCAATAGGCTTCATTTCCAGACAGATGGGAACCGCAGAAAGAGCAAACGTCTTTCTTGATGTAATGATGGCATGACTCACAGAAGTCTGCATCAGGATCTATCTCGGCACCACAATGGGGACAAATGGTTTTACTGATAGGCTGACCACATTGGGCACAAAACATAGCCTCAGGCTCGTTTATAGCGCCACAATAAGGGCAAGCCTTACCCATTGCTTGTCGCTGTTGCTGAGCCATTTGCACTTGTACAGGCTCCAAATCTGGTCTGGCAGTACGCTCCAAAACTTGCTGAGGGTGTACTGTCCGTTGTGTCTGTTCGTTATTTGGATGATTATCTATCATGATGACTGTAGTAGTTACAATAGTGTTGCAAAGATAACAATTTTTTCATAAACAAAACAAAAAACCGCCGTAAATTTATATTTACGACGGCATTTTTATCAATTTTAGCAATAATTCTTACCAGAGAGGGAGTCGTTCTGCCTTTGGAATGAACATTTTATCACCTTCTTTAACGCCAAAGGCATCGTACCACATATCAATGTGCTGAAGTGCTGCATTCACACGATAGCGACCCAAAGAATGGGGGTCACTCTTAGTGCGGTTACGGATTTCTGCCTCTGTTATATTGCCAGCCCATACGCCTGCATAAGCCAAAAAGAAGCGCTGGTCAGCTGTCAGTCCATCAATAACAGGCAACGGGTTACGCTTTGTGGCATTCTTATATGCTGCATAAGCGACCTGAAGGCCACCATGATCAGCCAAGTTCTCACCCAGCGTCAGTCGACCATTGGCATTGAGGTCTGGCAGTACCTTGATGTTCGAGAAGAAGTCTGCATATTTATCGGTACGTTCTGTAAAGTTCTTTCCGTCAGCTTCAGTCCACCAGTCGTGCATGTTTCCATCCTTGTCATATTGACGTCCCTGGTCATCAAACCCATGGGTCATCTCATGTCCGATGACTACACCGATAGCACCATAGTTGAAGGCATCGTCAGCAGTCGGATCAAAGAATGGAACCTGCAGAATACCTGCGGGGAAGCAAATCTCATTCGTCGTTGGATTATAATAGGCATTTACTGTCTGTGGGGTCATGTGCCAGTCGTCACGATCAACAGGCTTTCCTGCCGTATGTTTAATGTGCCAGGCATTCCAGAAACGACGGCACTCACAGATATTCTCGTAGTATGATTTTTTCACATCAATCTTCAGGTCTGACATATCCGTCCAACGGTCAGGATAGCCAATCTTCACATAGAAGGTATTCAGCTTCAGCAAGGCATTTACCTTAGTGGAATCGTCCATCCAGTCCTGAGCAGCAATACGCTCACCCAAAGCGATGCGGAGATTCTCCACCAGCGTCTTCATACGTTCCTTAGAGGATGCTGGGAAATACTTCTTCACATAGATACGACCCAATGCCTCGCCCATCACGCTCTGCACTTGGTTGGTAGAACGACGCCATAATGGGTGGTCTTGTTGACGACCAGAGAACACCTTGCCATAGAACTCGAAATTCTCAGCACGAACAGCATCATTCAGATAGCCTGAAGCTGAACCGATAATGCCCCACTCCATCATGTCACGATACTCAGCAACTGACATCTCAGCGAATATCTTGTCAGCAGCAGCCATAAAGTCGGGCTGTCCAACAACCATTTCCTGGAAATATTCCGTCTTAATGCCCTTCGCATTCATCTGCTTCTCCAACTGGAAGTGAGGATACTTGGCATTAAACTCAGCAAGCGTCATCTTGTTATAGTTGGCAATAGGATCGCGCAACTCCGTTCTTGACTTAGAGACCTTAGCCAGAGCTGTCTCCACCTTGAGGATATTCTTCATCTTCTTCGTGGCAGCACCCTTTTTGAAACCAAAAAGTTGGAACATATTGACAATATGCTTCTTATAAGCCTCACGAATCTTCTTGGTAGCTGCATCATTCTCCAGATAATAATCCTTCTGACCTAATGTCAAGCCACTCTGATAGATGTTCAGGATGTTCTCCGCTGCATTCTTCTCGTCAGCACCGATATATGCTCCGAATATCTCAGAGTCGCCATAAGGCATCAGCTCAAGCTGAATTTTAAAGAGATGTTCCTTTGTCTTTGCTGCCTCAAGGGCTTTAATCTCGGCCATTGCTGGAGCAACTCCGTCCTTCTCTCTGCGGGCAGAGTCCATTGCCAGTTTGTAGAGGTCGCTCAACTGCTGCTCTACACTACCTTGCTGATAGGTATTCTCCAGCAACTCCTTCAAGATACCATTGATACGTTTGTTGTTGTCTTCAGCCAAACGGTCGAAGCTACCATAGCGTGAATATGCAGCTGGCAGCGGATTAGCTTTCATCCATCCACCACAGGCATACTCATAGAAGTCGTCAGCAGGACGCACACTCGTATCGAGATTTTTCAGGTCGATGCCCGAACGAAGCTGTGCTGATGCTGTGACTGTCATTGTTGCCAATGCCATAATAGTCAGTAATTTTTTCATATTAATCTTATTTTAGTTAGATAAAAGTTCTAATTCTTCTGAGAGTTTCTCCCATCGCTCTACCTCTTCGTCGAGTGCTTTCTTCGTCGAGGTGTATTCGGTGACGAATTCCATATTCGAAGCGTTCTCGGGTTTCATCAGCAGATTATCTAGCTCTTTCAGTCGGCGCTCCATATCGCTGATTTTCCGTTCCGACTCCTCGACTGCCTTCTCTGCTTTGCGAACTCGCTTCTGTTGTTCCTTACGTTCAGCATAGTTCTGCGCGCCACTAGTATCACTAGTCTGGCTAGTTCTACTAGATGTGCTAGAGCTAGCGGTGCTCTTCGCTACCTGCAGCTCACTCAACTCCGAAATATGCTTCGAGTGAAGGAAGTCATAGATGCCTCCAAGATGTTCCTTCACCTTGCCATCTCCAAATTCATAGACCTTAGTCACCAAACCATCCAAAAACTCACGATCGTGGCTGACCACGATAGCAGTACCGTCGAATGCACGAATAGCTTCTTTCAGTACATCCTTTGAAGCCATATCCAGGTGATTGGTAGGCTCATCGAGAATCAACAGGTTGACAGGTTCCAGCAGCAGACGAATCATCGCCAGACGACTGCGTTCACCACCACTAAGTACCTTCACCTTCTTATCAGATTCCTCGCCACCAAACATAAAAGCACCCAGAATATCGTTGATACGCAAACGAACATCCCCTTTTGCCACATAGTCTATTGTTTGGAATACGGTTAGGCTCTCATCCAACAACTGTGCCTGGTTCTGGGCAAAGTAACCTATCTGAATGTTATGTCCCACTTTCAGGTTACCCTCAAAAGGAATCTCACCCATGATACACTTCACGAGTGTCGACTTACCCTCACCATTCTTGCCTACAAAGGCAACCTTCTCTGCTCGCTTGATGGTCAGGTTGACATTCGAGAATACCGTATGATTGCCATAGCTCTTAGCTACATCCTCACAAATCACAGGATAATCGCCACTACGCAGACATGGTGGGAACTTCAAATGCATCGCCGAATTGTCGACCTCATCGACCTCGATGGGAACGATTTTCTCCAGTTGCTTCACCTTCTGTTGAACCTGCACAGCCTTAGTGGCCTGATAACGAAAGCGCTCAATAAACTGGCGCATCTCAGCAATCTCCTTCTGCTGGTTCTCATAGGCTCGCTGTTGTTGTTCACGACGCTCTTTACGGAGCATGACATATTCGTCGTATTTCACCTTATAGTCGATAATCCGACCACAAGAAATCTCCAGTGTCCGATTCGACACATTATTAATAAACGCACGGTCATGACTAACCAACACCACAGCTTTGGCACTCTGAGCCAAGAACTGCTCCAGCCATTGAATAGACTCAATATCAAGATGGTTAGTAGGCTCGTCGAGCAACAGCACATCAGGCTTCTGCAACAGGATCTTTGCCAGTTCGATACGCATGCGCCACCCACCACTGAACTCGCTGGTAGGTCGCTCGAAATCAGTCCGTTGAAAACCAAGACCTACAAGTGTACGTTCTATCTCTGCCTCATAGTTCTCTGCGCCCATCATCATATAGCGTTCGTGTTCTTGAGTGAATTTCTCCACCAGCGCCATATATTCATCGCTCTCGTAGTCAGTACGCTCAGCCAACTGTTGATTCATCTTGTCGATGCGAGCCTTCAACTTAGTCATATCAGCAAAGGCCTTCTGAGCTTCCTGACGCACCGTCGTGTTATCTTGCAGAATCATCACCTGAGGCAAATAACCAATCGTGGTGTCGTTAGGAACACTAACCACACCACTGGTAGGCTGTTGTAGACCACAAAGAATCTTGAGCAGCGTTGACTTGCCAGCTCCATTCTTGCCTACCAGCGCTATACGATCGCGATCGTTGACCACAAAGCTAGCATCGGCAAACAGTGGTTTTACGCCAAACTCAACACGTAACGATTCTACTGATATCATTTGAATACGACCTTGCTACGACAACACTCCGTACCATCAGTACGAACGATACGGAC
>Ga0326513_10001960_pt1 | contig 15412 bp, 8 predicted proteins | sample 2_2465_0518_D_FD_203654 | JGI IMG/M metagenome (GOLD analysis project Ga0326513, IMG submission 203654) | Bovine rumen microbial communities from UC Davis, California, United States - 2_2465_0518 | ecosystem: Host-associated > Mammals > Digestive system > Stomach > Rumen | place: USA: California... | reverse complement strand
TCGAAGCCTACGTTGTCGATGATTTCGTAGCCGGCGACGCCGAAGAAGTTGGTGGCGAAACCGCTGCGGGCTTTGCGCATGGCCAGGTTGCCGTAGGTCAGCAGGAAGACTTTGGGGCGGTTGCCGCTCTTCTCGGTGGCCAGGCGGAGGTGCTCGAAGGCCTCGGCACCACGATAGAGGCGGAGGGGCTTGATTTCAGTGCCGGCGGGGCAGTCGCCGCCACAGCAGTAGGCGCTCTCTTTCTTGACGCGCTCCAGCCCTTTGTCGTTGAGGTTGGGGTACTGGTTGGTGCCGAGAATGGTGGTCTTACGGGTGGCGATGTCCATGTCGCGCTGCTGTGCAATCTTGGCCACTTCGTCCTGCACGTAGCCTTCGCGGATGGCTTTGGCGAATCCGCCTTTCTCCTCGACGTTGAGGAAGTTCTGCCAGGCGTACTGGGCGATGCTGTCGGTGAGGTTTTCGATATAGTAGCTGCCGGCGGCGGGGTCGACTATCTTGTCCATGTAGCTCTCTTCCTTGAGGAGGATTTGCTGGTTGCGGCCGATGCGGTAGCCGAAGCCGTCGGGGCTTTCAAATGCGATGTCGAAAGGATTGGTGGTGATGCTGTCGACACCGGCAATGCAGGCCGACATGGTTTCGGTGGTGGAACGCAGCATGTTGACGTAGGGGTCGAAGACGGTGGTGTTCCAGGTGGAGGTGGTGGCGTTGATGTATACTTTGTAGCAGCAGTCGCAGGTGGGTTTGTACTGCTCGATGATTTTGCTCCAGAGCAGGCGGGCGGCACGGAATTTGGCTATTTCCATGAAGTAGGTGCTGCCGATACCGAAGTTGAATACCATGCGGGGTGCGATGGACTCGATGGCAAGACCCATGTCGGTGAGGTGGGCGATGAGGTCGTTGGCAGCGGCCAGGGTGAAGCCGAGCTCTTGCACGATGTTGGAACCTGCGTTGTGGATGTTCTTGCCGTTGATGGTGAGTACGCGGAATTTGGGCAGGTTGGCCTTGGCAAATTCGATGATTTCTTTGGCTTCTTTGAAGGCGTTATCTTCGCCGCCTTTGAATTCGCCTTTGAGCAGTGCATGCTCGTAAGGATCGTAGTTGCAGCTGCCTTCGACATTGGCGGGATTGCCGCCGTTGGCTTTGATGAATTCGACAAAATATTTCAGCGTCTGAAGCATGTCTTTGCTGCAGACGAAGTTGACTTTGCAAGCTTCGGGGACGATGTTTTTGAGGAGGGTGTTCATCTTCTCCTGCGAGTCGACTTTGCAGGCGCGTAGGCCGAGAGCGTTGGCACCGCGGTTGAGGGCTTCAAGGGCGGTGGCGTTCATGTTCTCGAGGGTGTCGGGCAGGATGTCCTCGCGGATGTCCCACACATTGTTGTCGGCATGTTTGCCGCGGGTGAAGGGCATCTGATTGGGGTTGCTGTTGAGATATTCGAGGTTCTCAAGGTCTTCGGCACGATAGTAGGGTTTTACTTTGAAACCTTCGATGGTCTTCCATACCAGTTTCTTTTCGTAGTCGGCGCCTTTAAGGTCCTTGTTGATGACTTCTTCCCATTTTTCGGTGGAAACGGGAGGAAATTCGGTGAATAATTTATTGTCTTCCATTATATTAATTATTTTGTATTTTCGGTCAATAAACAAGCAAAGATACAACTTTTTTTTAATTGTTGATAAATTTTTTATAATTATGTGTTTATTGACTCTCTCGGAAGGGTGGTGGGAGGTCAGTCGCAGGGCAGCACCTGGCAGTGTTCGGAACCGATGTAGATGAGGTAGCCTTTGACGGAAGGGAAACCCATGGCCCGGATGGCATCGCAATAGTGGAGCACCTGGGCGTGGTGAGAGGTTTGCGGCAGGCCGGTTTTGAAATCTACCACCCAGGTTTGGTCGGGGGTGAAGACGATTCGGTCGGGACGCAGCACTTCGCCCTGCCAGGCTAGGCTGCATTCGTTTTTGCAGCTGTGTTGGGGCTGGAAGAAACGGGCTACTTCGGGCTGATTCAGCATTTGGCGGAGAGAGGTGCTGAGGACTTCGGCCTCGGCTGCCTCCATCGGGTTGCGGGCAAGGTAGTGACTGAGGGCTTCTTCGGCCTCGTTGGTGCTATGGATGAGTGAGAGCAGCTCGTGCATTTGGTTTCCCCGCCGGACGGGATCCTGCTCGAGCTGTCCGAAGATTTTGGCCGATTGTTCGGCAATGGCAATGCGGTCGGACCAGCCGGGGAAGGTGACGGAGTAGACGGACACGTTGCTGGGACCGTTTTTCTCGTCCTGGCTTTGGGCGGAGGGGGCTTTGGCACTGTTTTCGCCGAGGGAGACCACTCCTCCCCGCACTTCGTTCAGCCCGTCGAGCCCCGAAAGGTAGTCGCGCAGAAGGGAGCTGTAGTCGGTTCCCTCTTCTTTCTTGCTGGACTGGCAGTAGACGAGTAGTTTTTCTTTTGGGCGGGTGAGGGCGACGTAGAGCACGTTGATGCGGTCCATGTCGGACTTTTGCAGTTCCTCTTGGTACTCATTGTCGAAAAGGGTGTGGTCCTTTTGTGTGGGGCGGATGAGGCTGGCGGGCAGCGGGAGATGGTCTTCCTGTGGAATGTGCACCCAGATGCTGTCCTGCGGTTCGCGCTTGGTGAGGATGGGGTAGAGGACGATAGGTTTTTCGAGGCCCTTGGCCTTATGGATGGTCATCAGCTGCACGGCGTTGAGGTCGCTGGCCGTGCTGGTGGAGAGACGGTCTTTCTGCCCGTCGAACCACTCGAGAAATTCGCTCAGGTCATGGCGATGGTTGCTGGCATATTTGGCCACCACGTTGAGCCAGGTGGCGGTGTAGGCGGTTTCGACAGTACCCAGATGCAGCATGCGCAGGGCTTCCTCGCAGCAGTCGTAGAGTCCCAGGTTGCGCAGTAGGTTGCAGTGGAGGGGGAGCCCTTCGCTCTGCAGCAGCCCGTCGAGGTCGACGGCTCCAGATGTTTTTGCAAATGCTTCTTCGTGGAGGTTTTGGATCAGCCCAAGGCTTTTCAGATATTGGAGTATGCGCATGACGGCAATGCGGTCGGTGCCGTCTAGGAGGTATTGCAGCAGGCTGCGCATGAGCATGACTACGCGGCTTTGGGTCAGCAGGAAGGACTCACTGGACACTACGGGCACTCCATGCTCAGTTAGGAAGGTGGATATTTGTGCCAGGGTGCTGCCCTCGCGGGCCAGAATGGTCATGTCGCGCAATTGGTAGCCTTTTTGGTCGGTGAGGGTGCGAATGTCCGACAGCATCTCCTCCCACAGGGGGGTGCGGTCTTTCTCTAACTCCCAGAAGCCCACCTGCACATACCCCCCCTCTTTGGTAGGCACCTGATGGAGGTCGGGCTGTTTGCCGTTGCCGATGTAGATGTTTTGCAACTCGGCATTGTCGGCAAAACGGTTGCGGATGGCCCACTCGAAAAAGCGGTTGTTGAATTCTACTATCGTGCGGGCAGAACGAAAGTTACGCTCCAGCCGTTCGGCCACACCCACACCGGGACTCTCTAGGAGCCGGCCATGCACGGGGTTTTCCACATGGGGCAGGCTGACAAATTGGCCTACGTCGCCCTGGCGGAAGCGATAGATGGCCTGTTTGCCATCGCCTACGACTAGGGAGGTATGGCCGGCACCTATGCCGTTTTCCACGAGGGGCACGAGATTCTGCCACTGCATGCGCGAGGTGTCTTGAAATTCGTCGATGAGGTAGTTATAGTAGCGGTTGCCGATGCGCTCGTAGATGAAAGGGGTGGGCTCGTTCTGCACCACTTCGGCGATGCGTTTGTTAAATTCGGAGATGTGCACGATCTCGTTCTCTTTGGAGTAGAGCCTCACCAGTTCGCCCAGTTTATTGATCAGGGCCAGTGAGTAGAGGTTTTTCAGCAGTAGCCGGCGGGTGTTGTAGCGTACCTCCTCGTGGCTGCGGAAGTCTTGAATGCGCCGAAAGAGGGCCTGCAGTCGGGGCTTTACCGAGGCCAGGGCTTCTTTGGTGGCGGGGGAACACTTGGCTGAGCCCAGTTTGTCGCCTTCGAGGTAGGCGAGGACATGGCTGCCCGGGTCGGAGAGGATGCCGTCGGAAAGTTTTCGGAAATAGTTGCCAGCCCCGGTGGCGCCGTGGTAAAAGTCGGAGAGGTCGAGGCCGGCTGCGGAGATGACTTGTAGACCCTCCTGCCCAAGCATTTTTATCTGCTGCTCATAGAGGCGGTTGGCCTGGCGCATTTCACGGCCGGTCTGGCGGAAGCGGGCCATGTCGATGTGCGAGAGGTCTTGAAGGTACTCCGGAGTCTGTTCCTTGAAGAGTTCGGCTGCGAGGTCGGACAGTTCCTTCTCTATCATATAGCTTTTGCCGTCAGCCATGCGGCTTTCGGCAAATTCGCACACCACTTCGGTCAGCTCTTCCTGTCCCTCGGTGCCCACTAGGGCCATGAGGTCATCCACGGCATTTTCGATGAGGTCGCTGTCCGAGATGCCCACGTCGAAACCCAGCGGCAGGTTCAGGTCATGGGCGAAGGTGCGCACCAACCGGTGCATGAAACTGTCGATGGTGCAGACGGCAAAGTCGGAGTAGTTGTGTAGGATGGCTTTGCGCACGACGGAGGAGTAGCGGCGGAGGGTGTTGTCGTCGAGCTGCAGGGACTGGGCTATGTCGCTTCCCATGCTGGAGGCAGTGCCGTGGGCAGCCATATTGTCCAGTTCGCGCATGATACGCTCTTTCATTTCACCCGCAGCCTTGTTGGTGAAGGTGATGGCCAGAATGCGTGTGAAGCGGCTGCGGAGGTCTTTCTCCTCGGCCGAGAAGGCCAACTGTAGGTATTGGCGCACAAGGGTGTAGGTCTTGCCGGAACCGGCCGCGGCGCGACAAATGATGAAACGGCTACTATCCATAACAGGCTGCAAAAGTACATTTTTTTTCTGTCTTCGCAAAAACTTTTTTCCGAACAAAGTGTGGAAGCCATGCTTCCGAAGTAATATTAGAACCCCTTTTTACTATCTTGAGGAGTTGTTTGTGGCATGCGGCTTTGCCCGCGGCAATCTCCGAGGAGGCTTATATTATTGTAACCACGCAGACCGGTACGGCACAGACAGGCTGGGCATCTATAACCCGCCCTAGGCATACAGTGAAACGCGATTGTACCATTAAATGAGTCTTCTGTAAATTGCCCAGGAGGGACAAACTCTCAATAGCCCTGCACTTATAGTGTTGGGTATATCAGTCGGATACATCTCAGCATGCGACAGGCCCGTGCTCTCAAAAACGTATTAATAGAACCCACCTGAAATTCGATTATGATTTTTTTTACAGTTAAAATATTGAATAATAGTATTTTGTGGTTTGTAATGCTTTTTGGATTAAAAAAATAATCAATAGGGCACAATATTTTTTTCTTTTTTTCGTTTTGAAATCGTGATTAAATATTTAGTCCATAGGTTAAATTTAAAATCCCAATTATCATGGAAAGAAAGAAAAAAGAGCTGCCTACCACGCTGACTAAAGCCGAGGAACAAGTCATGCAGGCCGTTTGGCATCTGGGCAAAGGGTTTGCGGGCGACATAGCTGCCGCGGTAGAAGAACCCAAGCCCGCCTATCGCACGGTGTTGACCGAGATTCGCATTCTGGAGCAGAAAGGCTTTGTGGGGCATAAAAAGTATAATGGTAACAACCAGTACTATCCCCTGGTGAGCAAGGAAGCTTACTCCGGCAAGATGCTTGGTTCGCTGGTGCAGAACTATTTTGATGCCTCCTACGCTTCGCTGGTCTCCTATTTTGTCAATGGAGACGCTGTGGGCGAGGAGGAGCTGGCAACGCTGAGCCGTATCATAGAGGAGAAACGTCGCAGTCAAGAAAAAGGAAAGGAGGACAAGCAATGAGATACCTACTGCTTTCCACCATGGCCACGGTGCTTTTCTTTGGGGCCTATTGGCTGCTGATGCGGCGCGAAACCCGCTTTGCCATGCGGCGGTTCTATCTCTTGGGTACCCTGCTGCTCTCCTTGCTGCTGCCCTTGGTGCATCTGCCGCTCTCTATCCCCTTTGACACACCCATTGCCCAACGGCTGATGCCTGCCGAAGAACTTCCCTCAGTGGAGGAATCCACTTTACCTTTGGGCACTCCATCCACCACACAAAGCCAAACGGCTACCTATTATAAGGAATTACCCTCTGCCTTCGGCGAAGGATATGCCTCGCCCAGCGGGTGGGACTATCTGCTTACAGGCCTAGGCATAGTTTACTGGGTAGGCTTTGCCGTGATGCTGGTGCTGTTGGCTGTGCGGCTGCTGCGGTTGCGGAGCCGTCTGCGCCAGCTGCCCTATCGCGTGGAAGATGGCATCCGTGTCAGCCTCTTGCCCGACGACACGCCAGCCTTCTCCTTCGGCAGGCATATCGTGGTGGGCACGAAGGGCTTCTCCCCGCAGGAAGTAAAGCAGTTGGTGGGGCACGAGCGGGTGCATGTGCGCGGCCTTCACAGCCTTGACATCCTCTTTGGCCAACTGGTCAAAGTGATGCTCTGGTTCAACCCCTTTGCATGGCTCTATGTCCGCGAGATGAAACGGGTGCATGAGTTTATTGCCGACCGCACGATGCTGGGCTCAGAACAAGGGACTGATTATGCCCAACTTTTCTACCATCAGGTAAGTGGCAGACCCTACAGCCCACTGGCCAATACCTTTGACTACAGCATGAGCCGCAGCCGCATAGCCATGATGGCCCGCCGCCGTTCGCGTCGGGGCTGGATGCTGCCGTTGGTGGCCCTGCCCATCGTGGCCCTGATGCTGCTGGCCGGATGTGCCTCGACCAATACGCTCAAAGGCTTTTACCAGGTGACCGGCATGGCTCTGCAGTCCGACAATCCCGAGGAACCCACCCTCCATTGCAGCGAGTTCATAGGGTTGGAGAACCGCATCTTTGCCTTCCACCGCGACGGACAGCTGCAGATCTTCCTCCGCAATGACTTAGACCAAAAAGAACTGGCTTCCTACCGCATCGACGACAACGGTCTGCACCTCTACGACAGCAATGGCAACCCCTGGCTCAACATGATGTTGGAAACTCTCCACTGTGACGGTGACAGCATCGTCCTGCGCTTCATCGATGCCGACCCATTGGGTGGGCTGGGCAAGATGCTCACGGGTCTTTCTGACGGCAGCTACCGCATAGACACCGTCGAGGTCTCCTCCACCACCAGAACCAATGGCGATGAAATCATCGAGGTATACGAAGGCAAGCAGGTCGACACCATCTTTGCCCAGGTAGTGGTGCCCAGCCCCAAGGACAGCCTCTACACCTACAGCACCGGCAACCGTCTGTTGGGCGCTGCCACCGACGGACAAACCACCTACGGCACAAAGGAGCGGACTGCTCTGGGCAAAACCAAGGTGGAAACAGGCACCCTGTGGGAATTCCGGAACAATGCCCTCGTGCCCGATGCCCGCCAACGCTACGACACCACCGGCTATTTCAACCCCCGCATGGAGGGCGACCGCTTCATCCTGCAGGTCACCCTGCGGCGAGTCAAGAAGGCCGGCACTTTGTGGAATCGTTAATATAGAGAACTTACCATAAATACGGATTGTCTATGAAAAGGTTTTTTTTAGTGACCGTTGCGCTCGTGGCCTTCTGTGCCGGTGCTACGGCCCAAACCCCAGATGCAAAAAGCATCATTCGCCAGTCGCGCCAAAAGTGCCAGTCCGTTCAGTGCGGCCATTACGAGATGGAACGCAGAATGAAGTACATGAGCGATAAGGACACCACGGTGGAACGTCAGTATTGCCACTTCAAGAAAGTGCCAACCGATACCATCTTTGGGAAATACTTTCTGATGGGAAATCCTGACGGTTCGGATTGGAGCTCACTGTACACTGGCAACGAATTGGTGGATTTCAATGACGGTACGGGAACCACCATGCCGACTGCGGAGTGGGCGGATGAAATCATTCGTTTCCGCCGCAACTATAAATTCTATGAACCGCTCACAGAGCAAAGTACTTTTATGCTGATGAGTGATGAATTGCTGGTCGACAGCAATTATACTTACGACATGCAGGAAACAACAATCGACGGAAGGCCCTGCTATCAGGTTGTCATCAACGGACCCACGTCTGATGAGCCTGATGCTAACTTCGGCATGAAGATTATCCGTAACGAAACCACCCTGTGGATTGACAAGGAGGACTATGTGCAGGTCAGATACTCCAACGCCTATGACATTGTGGAAGGGCTGGACACAATGTATCAGTATGAAGAGTGTCGCCTGCTCTCTTTTGAGCCTACCGTCGACGAGTTGCTGCTGACCCTCAATGCCGTCCCCGCCAACGTGAAGCTCTCCAACTACGTTCCCTACGAAGCCCCCAAGCCGCTCCGCAAGCGGTCGGTGGCGCCCGGCTGGGCGCTGCCCACGCTGTCGGGCGACACCCTCAGCCTCTCCGACCTGCGGGGCAAGGTGGTGCTGATAGACTTCTTCTACAAGTCCTGTGCCCCTTGTTGTGCGGCCCTGCCTGCGCTGCAACGCCTCCACGAGAAGTACAAGGACCGTGGCTTCGTCATGGTGGGCATCGACCCCTTTGACGACCCCGACGAAGACGCGATGGCCGACTTCTTGTCCAAGCGGGGCATCTCCTACACCGTGGCTTTCGCCGACCGTGAACTAGCCGAGACCTATCATGTCTCGGGCTATCCCACCCTGTTCCTTGTCAACCGCAAAGGCAAGATAATGCAGGTGTACGTAGGCTACTCGAAGGACTTGGAGGCCGAAATCGAAAGGCAACTGCTGAAAATGCTCTAAGCAATAATCCAAACAGCGCACCGAATAGTAAATACCTAATTCCCATGAAAAAGCAACTCTTGTTGCTGCTGTCGCTCCTGACAGCAGCGGGCGCGACCTACGCCCAAAATACCGACACCCTGGCCACCTCGCAGACCGACTCCATCTACCTCTCCCCTTCGGCCAAGGCCCTGGAGGAGGTGCAGGTCATTGCCCAGCGGCCCCTCTTTGCCGTCGATGGCGAGAAGCAGCTCTACAACGTTGCCGAAGACCCTTCCGTCCAGAACGGCTCGGCCACCGACGCCTTGCAGAACACCCCTGGCATAGAGGTCGATGCCGAAGGCAACATCACCCTGCGCGGCTCGCAAAGCGTAGAGGTATGGCTCAACGACCGCCCCTCGCATCTCAGCGGTGAAAACCTCAAAGAGTACCTCAAACTCCTGCCCGCCAACAGCATCGAGCGCATCGAGGTCATCTCCAATCCCTCTGCCCGTTACGGTGGCGGAGGGCCGGTGGTGAACATCGTCACCACCAAGCGGATTCAGCGCAACGAGTTCCTGGCTCTCGGAGCCAGTGGCAACCAGCGCCCCCAGGTCTCCCCTTGGCTCTCCTATGTCTATGGAGGCAAGAAATTCTCTTTCAACGCCTACGTCGAATACGACTACAGCCACACTTGGAGCAACGGACAAGGCTCAATCACCCTCCTCACCCCCTCGGGCGACCTCACTGCCACCCAGTCTTCCACTTCGCGCCACGACTATTACCGCCACGGCGGCTACCTCCACTTCAGCGGCACCTACGACTTCGACACCCAGCGAACGCTCACTTTCTGGGCCGGCGGCTACCCCTCCTTCTACCGCAGTGCCACCGTGGTCGAGCAGGACTGGCGTGAGTACATCTATGCCCCCGGCAACTACAGCTTTCACGCCACCAACGACGGCACCGTGCCGCAGGGTGGTTATTTCGCGGGTGCTGACTACACCCGCCGTTTCGACGACAAGGGGCGCAAGCTGTGGCTGCGAGGCGGCATCAACGGCTATGGCTACCAAAGCACCGCCACCATGGTGCGCCAGTATGCCGAGCAGCCCACCCTCGACCGCCAGCTGTGGGAGGTGATGCGCTTCGACAACTGGGCCATGACCAACCTCGACGGCGGCTACGCCTTCCCTTTCGCAAACGATTGGGAGGCCGAGGTGGGTGGCAGTTTCAACTACAACTTCCCCAGCCACTACCATTACACCCGCGACAGCCTTCCCGGCCTCCGTCGCGACACCCTCCGCAGTTTCACCCGCTCCAACACCGAGCTGAGCTACCACGCCTTCGCCACCCTCCAGCGCCGCCTGGGCCACTTCACCGCCAAGGCCGGCCTGCAGCTGGGGCAAGACCATTCCTCCACCTCTTATAGTGGCTACCGCTCCGTCGAAACCCAAGCCCGCTTCCCCTTTTGGGTGCCGTCCCTCCATCTTTCCTATCACACCGACAACATGCACAACTTCGCACTCAGCTACACCCACCGCTCCTCGCGCCCCGGAGCCGTCAGCCTGAGCGACTTTATCGAGTACGGCGAATGGAGCTTCACGACCGGCAACCCCCAGTTGGTCCCCGCCCACACCCATAATGTCGAAGGCAGTTGGCAGAAGTACTGGGACAGTTTCGGCTCTCTCGGGCTCAACTTCTATTACCGCGCCTCCACCAACCAGATAGGCACCCTCAATGACGTGGTCTACCACCCCGTCTATGGACGTGCTGTTTCCTTCTCCGTGCCCGCCAACATTGGTCGCTCCCACACTGCCGGGGCCATGCTCAACCTCACCTACCGTCCCACCGCCTTCTTCAACGCCCGCCTCGAATTGTCGCTCAACAACTATGCCTACCACGTGCTTTTCCGTCCCGACCAGTGGAACGACCGCTCCCAATGGAACGCCTCGGTCCGGCTCAACGTCTGGACCAAACTGTGGAACAAATTGCAGCTCTTTGGCAACATCCGCTACAATACGCGGCAGCTCACCTTCATGTACTTTTCCGACCCCACCTTCGTGGCAGACCTCGGGGTCAGCGCCGACCTGTTGGACCGCCGGCTCTCGCTCTACCTCAACGCCAAGGACCTCTTTGGCAGCTATGTCAGCACCTTTACCGGCCTCAACCCCTATCTGGCCTCTGCCTCAACCCAGCGCAACAGCTCGCGCTATGTCTCTCTGGGCCTCACCCTTCGGTTGGGCAAGATGGATCTGGAGGGCAAAGCCCGCACCGGCGGCGAAAAATAGTTTTTCCCCCCTCACCTTATCTCCAGTGTCGACATGCTTTCCACTTGATGTCGAATGGATGGACAACTGGAGTTTTTTGCATTATTGCTTGATTGTTTTAAAACATAAAAAATTAGGATTATTTCACTATTTTCAAAAGATGATACAATAAAAGTGCAAAGTTGACGTTATCATAATAAAAAAGACCTAAATCCTTATCACATTAGACATGACAGACTACTACCAGGTTTCAACTTTATAATACTAACCCTTTAAAACCCAAAGTTATGGAAAGTAAAAAAAGCAGAAGGGCAGACCTTGAAAGAAACAAGGTGCTGTTCGCTGAAATCGGAATGGTAGTAGTGCTGGCAGCTGTTTTGGCGGCGTTCAATGTCAGATCCTACGACAACAAGGCCCATGAGGGGCTCAGTCGAGCCGACCGCTGGCAGATTCCCGAAGAGTTCATTGTGCCGCCCACAGAGGTGACCCCGCCCGAACCGCCCGCCGAGATTGAAACCCCAATGACCGACCTGAAGGTGATAGACAACAACCAGACTCCCGCCAATGAGGCCATTCCCGTAGACTATGGTGATGCCTTCAACCGAGCTGTGCCGGAGTTTGTGCAGGTAGAGGTTCCTGTTGAGGAAATTGATGATGAGGACGTGGTTCAGATTGCTCCCGAGGTGGAGGCTGAATTCCCAGGTGGTGTGGCCGCCCTGATGCGGTTTCTGGCCGATAACATTAGGTATCCCCAGCTGGCCAAGGACGGAGGCATCACAGGCAAGGTCTATATCACCTTCGTCGTGGAGAAGGACGGAAGTGTGTCACACGTAAAGGTAGCTCGTGAAATTGGGGGCGGGTGCGGTGTCGAGGCCGTGCGCGTCATCAAGATGATGCCCAAATGGACGCCTGGCCGTCAAAACGGTCGCCCTGTCAGAACCTCCTATACGGTGCCGGTCAACTTCGAACTGCGTTAGGACTCTGTCGGGGAGGGCTTCTTCACCTCTCAAGAAAAAATTTTTTACATCGAATTGTTGATAATTCAAGAAAAATTGCTATCTTTGGACTTGAAAAAAGATGCCCTAAAAGCGTCCTTAAGTGTAAATAACAAATTAAAAATAAATAACATGGAAGCAAAGAAAACCCCAAAGGCAGACCTTGAAAATCGCAGAGGATTGTTCTTGGAAATTGGTTTGGTAGTCATTTTGGCTGCTGTGTTGGTCGCTTTCAATGTCCGCAAGTACGACAAGGAGGTGAAGGAAGTGTCCACCCGTACCGTCGATTCGGAGATTGATGCCGATATTCTCAATACGCCGCCGGAAGAGACCCCCCCGCCACCTCCCGAAGAGCCCGAGGTTGTTGCCACAGACCTTACGGTTGTGGAGAACGATGCCGAACTTACCAATGAGGTAGGTCTGATCAACGCCGACGATAACGCCAACAAGGCTCAGGAAGAGTTCACTCGCGTCGAGGTTGAAGAGGAAGAAGAAGTGGCCGAAGAGGAAATTTTCCTCGTGGTTGAGGAAGATGCCGAATTCCCTGGCGGTCTCGAAGCCCTCTCCAAGTATCTTGCCGAGAACATCAAGTACCCCCAGCTGGCCAAGGAGAACAACATCACTGGTCGTGTGTTCGTTTCCTTCGTCGTTGAGAAGGACGGCCGCGTAGGAAATATCAAAATCCTGCGTGACATCGGCGGCGGTTGCGGTGCCGAAGCTGTGCGCGTCGTCAAAGGTATGCCTCGTTGGAAACCTGGTAAACAGCGCGGCAAACCCGTTCGTTCCCAGTTCAACCTCCCTGTCAACTTCAACCTGCAGTAGGTACGTTCTGACATCGGAAAGAAACTTAAGAATTAAGACGCAGTCCTAATTCTTAAGTTTTTTTTTGTAAACGATAGTATAAAGAGGGGACTCGGCCGGGGCTGGCAGGGTTCTCTATAACCTAGGGACACCTAGGTGGACAAAACTCATTATCCGAAACACAACATGATAGCTGTAAATAATCTCTCGGTGCAGTTCACGGGCACCAATCTTTTCGATGGCGTTACTTTTAATATTGCCGACCACGACCGTGTGGGTTTGGTGGGAAAGAATGGCGCCGGCAAGTCTACACTGCTGAAGATTCTCTGTGGCTGGCAGCAGCCCGAAACAGGCTCTTTGGTCATTTCCGCTGGCCAAGAGGTAGGCTATCTGCCCCAGGAGATGGTTCCTGACACCTCCCGCACTGTGATAGACGAGGCGCTCACGGCTTTCAGCCGTATTGACGAATTGATGGCGCTTGGGCAGCGCCTTGCCGACGAGATTGCCGAACGTACCGATTACGAATCAGACGGCTATACCCGTCTGCTCAACCGTCATAACGAAGTGACGGAGCAGATGGTGCTGCTCGGTGCCGACAGCCGACAGGAGCATGCGGAGAAGGTCTTGTTAGGCTTAGGCTTCAAACATTCCGACTTCCATCGGTCAGTGGCAGAGTTTAGCGGGGGCTGGCAGATGCGTGTCGAACTTGCCAAACTCCTCTTGCGCCAGCCCGACTTTCTTCTGCTCGACGAGCCCACCAACCACCTTGACATTGAATCCATCCAGTGGCTGGAGGATTTCCTGCAGGGCTACCCGGGAGCCGTGGTGCTGGTGTCCCACGACCGCACATTTCTTGACAACATCACGAAGCGCACTATCGAGATTACGGCAGGCCGCATCTACGACTACAAATGCTCCTATTCCCAATACGTCATTCAGATGCAGGAACGCCGTGCGTCCCAGATGGCACAGCTCACTGCCCAACAGCGGCAGGTGGCGCAGATTGAGGCGTTCATCGAGCGTTTCCGCTACAAGGCTACCAAAAGCAAACAGGTCCAGTCCCGCATCAAAATGTTAGACAAGATGGAGATGGTAAAAATTGACGAGGTAAGCACCGCGAACATCCATTTCCAGTTCCAGCCTGCGCCACACAGTGGCAAGATTGTAGTAGAGGCAGAACGTTTGGGCAAGGCCTACGGCGACCTGCAGGTGTTCGACAACGTCGACTTTCTGCTCACTTCTGGCAAAAAAGTGGCCTTCGTGGGAAAGAATGGCGAGGGCAAAAGCACCATGGCCAAGATTATCGTAGGCGACATCAAGGACTATACCGGCACCTTCAAGTTAGGGGCGCAAGTGCAGGTGGGCTACTATGCCCAGAATCAGGCTGCCATGCTTGACGGCGAGAAGACCGTCTTCCAAACTATCGACGATATTGCCACCGGCGACATCCGCCCAAAAATACGCAACATTTTAGGTCAGTTCCTATTCGATACCGAAGATTGCGACAAAAAGGTGAAAGTCCTTTCGGGCGGAGAAAAGGCGCGTTTGGCTTTGGCCAAACTGCTGTTGACACCCTCTAACCTCCTGGTACTCGACGAGCCTACCAATCACCTGGACATGGATTCTAAGGACATCCTTAAAAATGCCCTTCTCCAATACACCGGCACCCTTATCTTAGTGTCGCACGACCGCGATTTTCTCGACGGCCTTACCGAGATGCTTTATGAATTCCGCGATGGGGCTGTCCATGAGTTCAAAGGGGACATTTACGAGTTTCTCGACTGGCGTGAGGCCGAGAATGCCAAAGAACGGGCTCGGCTATCTCGAACCGCGGAAAGTTCCAAAGCCACCCAAAGCCAAGGACGCCAGGCATACGAGCAGAGTAAGGACCGCGAACGTGAACTGCGCAAACTGCGCAATGCGGTTGAGAAGATAGAAAAGGAGATAGAGCGCCTGGAAGGACTGATTGCCGAAAAAGAGGCCCTCCTTGCTTCGGGCAATGCTCAGGATGCCGATTTCTACGCCCAGTACCAATCGCTCAAAGAACAGCTTGACAAACAGATGGAGGCGTGGGAGGATGCCACCATTGCCGTCGACGATTTTCAGGAAGGGAAAGGGTGACCCCCTATGCCATACAATGAATATCAGGGGTATTCAAATCCAAAACTATATCTAACTAACACTCCGTCGAGGAACCAAAACTGAATGATATAGCCCACCTGGTTGTATCTGCGTAAAATCCACGATTTTGGGTTCTCGTCAATATAGTTGTAAACAGTATAGTCGCCCTCTTTGAAAATGCTGTGGGGCTGTCCTTGGATGTCAATTACCTCATTCTCTTTAAGTCCTATCATTATGCCGTTGGGGGTCATGAACACCTTGTCGGGGAGGGTGGCGTAGTGGGTCTCGTCGGCATCGGGCAGGCCACGGCGAACTTCAAATCCGGCCATTTCGTAGGCTGCGTCGCCCGGGTGGTGAATTAATCGGATATGGCTGGTGTGGTCGCGATTGGTAAAAATAATGTCCTCCCAGTCTTCGGGGTTGTCTTTCACCCGATTGCGCTGCTGGTCAATACGAAAGGCGTACTTGGCCATCGATGCGGCATCATACA
>Ga0326513_10001959_pt1 | contig 15415 bp, 11 predicted proteins | sample 2_2465_0518_D_FD_203654 | JGI IMG/M metagenome (GOLD analysis project Ga0326513, IMG submission 203654) | Bovine rumen microbial communities from UC Davis, California, United States - 2_2465_0518 | ecosystem: Host-associated > Mammals > Digestive system > Stomach > Rumen | place: USA... | reverse complement strand
CAATAAATCCAGCCACCTGATCTGTTGACCATGTTGTTGAGGTCAACGAAATGGTTGCTGTGGAGGAGGTCGAGGATGTCCTCGAACCCCTCATTGTGCATAAGTGATTTGCTTCTGGCGATCTACGCCAGCAGTATGTCCAGTATGCGTACAAGCTTGGTGGTATGGATTTTGTCACTTTGCTTGAGTGCGAGAATGGGAACTGGTCTATTTGGACTAAGGGGGATCATTGACATGCCTGGGGGTTGTGTCAGCTAAATGACAACTATCATTATGTTTCTCCTGAGTACAAGAAGACGTGGCAGGTTCAGATTGAGACTTGTTATGCTAAGTGGAAAGCTGGGACTCCTTTTTATGGTCCGTCTCGTAAGGTCCACGGTCAACGTTGTTCTACTTACGTTTTAAATAGGTTTGTAATTAATGCGTAAATTATTATATTCTTTATTGATTATCCTGGTTGTTGAGATTACTGTGTTCTGTTTTCGGATAGTACACATGGTTTCTATACCAGTTTAGAGTGGACAGCGGGAGGTATAGGTAGCGAGCTAATCACTCGTAAGGGATACGTCCAAAACGAACGGCGGGGATGATTACCCCATCACCGTTTAACTCTGAGAGTTGAGGCTCCTTATCTCAGAGGACATGTCAGCCAAGCACACGGTTTAGTGCATCTGAAAAGGTCTGGTTCGACTCCAGAGGTTGGCAAATTTACTGCGGTAATAGGTTCTTATGTTACCTCCTAATGGTTAGGGCAGAAAAACATAAGCGTGCAGTCCCACCGAACGAGACATGGTAGGATAGTCGGCATGGAGGCTAATGGGAGCTGATCACTCCGCCATGCAATGGTAGGTTGGCAGAGATGGCTGATTGCATCTGTCCTGAAAACAGAAGAACTTTCACGAGTTCCCTAGGTTCGAATCCTAGACCTACCGATGATGCGTGGGAAGCTTTCGGATAGGCTGCTAGTCTCATACGCTAGAGATACTGGGTTCGACTCCCAGACACGCAACTCTTGATATTATTACAAAAAAAAGCAGAGCTTCATTGCTCCGCTTTTTAGTTTTGAGGAATTATTTTTTTCTTCCTCATCCTCATTTCTTACCGCATCACATGTTTATATTTGGTTAGGATCTAAATCTTTTTTCTCTTCCCTTTTTATAAGTGTGTCTGGGTATTCTTTAGGATTCTTGTCCTTGAAGTAGTAGTTGGTTATCTGCATTGCTACGGATAGGAAAGCAACTATTACTCCTGTCTTGTCTTCTATGTTTGCGAATACGTAGTATCCTGTGAAGACACACAGACAGATTATAATTATTAGGAAGACTAGCTTTGTGATTGACATGTTGCTTCGGAATTTCATGTGGTTGTTTTTAGGATATAAATTATATTTGTATATATGTCACAGTATATACAGATCCAATAGCTTGTCTTATCACTCTATTGACAGCATAAACTGTAGAACTTGTAAATATACTGTGAATTATTGCTTTTACATCTGAACTGTGTGTTCATGTTACTGTAGTTCAGTTATATGTAAGTGTATATCAGTCTTCTGTAAATGTTAGATCTATTGTGTTTGTTCAGTATCAGTTAGTTATAGAACGGACATCATAAATATTATAATTTGCACCTCATTGTATAGAAGCTATAGTTCATTGATATGTTGTGCTGACACTAGTGTTAGCTCATAATTGAGCATATAATCCATAATTTTTTAGTCACGATGTACCCCATGGATTATCTTGGACATAAAATTGAGCTTGTGTATATGTGTTTCAATAGTCTGATCACTTATATGTAGTACTTCCAACAATTTGTACCTGTTTAATTTTGTATCATTCTTTATACATAGATACTTGCTGATATCAATCACCAGATTGGTAATTTGGTATAGTATATGTCTCTGTAATTTCTAGAGGTGGAAATTTCCGTGTACCTATATGTCCGTGCTGTTTGAAGTTTACCATTTTGTGTAGGTTTATTATCTAAATAGATATGGATTACTCCAGTTTAGATTATTGAATGTTTTGTCTGTCTTCAGAATTACTCAACTTCATCATCAAGATGTCTGTGGATATAACCATCATTTTTCATCTATAAATCAATTACTTAAATATACATTTGTGTCGTAAGCGAAAGCATTTGTTTGTACTTTTGTTAAAGTTCAACTTGTGTTTATAAAATAACTATTACTTCATAGTCAATTTCATGTTCAGTTATTGGTGTTCATATTTCAAGATACTATATTTCATAAGAATTTTCAGAATCTTCCTCAGTAAGCAATTCACCAAGTTGTACCTAAGCTATCTCATACAACTCACTCATTTTGGGTTCATATTTTTTGTAAACGTCACCATCCATTATCTCTTGCCATAATTCTATATAATTTTCCATCTGCTCAAGCAACAGCTAGTCCTCAATTCCACAATGAACCTGCGTTAGGAGAAGAGAAACTAGATACAGATGAGGTTGATGGATTTATGTATGTATCAGTTTCTGAGTTATTTTCTCAACTAATAAGTAAATATGCTCATAGGTTTCAGTATGTTATTCATCTTCAATATAAAGATGATCCACTTCGTCAACTTCATACTTTAGTAAATGATATGGTGTCTCAGTTTACAGTTCATTTATAAATGTCTGCTCAACTATTAGACCAAACAACTCATGTATCTCATACAGTAATATTATCGTAGCTGAATGTAGATTTAAAGTCTCAATCAAAGTCTATTATTCCTTTGTTAGTAAGAATTCTATTATTTCAAAAATACCATATTCTTCAAGTAGGACTCTGAGATAAGGTAATAGTTTCCGTGACAGTTAAAGTATCGAGATCGACTTTTGTCATAGTCGTTCCACTTATGTTTACTGCTATTCTATTTCAGATGTAACACGCACTATTGAATCTGTATCTTTCTCATGAATCTACGAACTGTACACTTCATACAGAATCTACTAGTCATTGGAATTCTAGATAGTTTTCGTTGGAGTAGTATGGATCTCTTTCAGGTTCTTTTTGTTTCCATGTAAATGATCATCTTCTTAATCCTGGCATTTTTATATGGTTAGATATAAAATTTATTTATCGTTATTTTAACAATACTTTTACTTCTATCCATTTTCAGTATATACTTCATGCAGAAGTCCAAGAGTGAGTTCAAAATCAAAGTTTTGTTATAGGATTAGAAGTATTAGGGGTAACAGTAGAAGTCTTTTTTGTAACCCATGATCAACTTACTTTTTCAGAAATCACACATGTCCAAGTACCGTCCCTATTTTTAGTTCATTCAAATTTAGCGACATTTCTTGTGGCTGTTCAAGTAAAATCTTTTGTAGCTCGAGTTGGATATATCCCTAATCAATATACAGATTCATATTGTCTATCTGCAGATGCTATACTAAATGCTCAAGTACCAGAAGAATCATTAAACATTCATGTTATTTGAGCGTTAGTTCAAGTGTAAGTTAATTGCATTTGAACTGTAAATCAAACAATTTCTTTTGTAGTAGTCCAAGTCTTTCGTGGTGATTGTCATGTAAGAGCATTCCAGTATGTAGTAGCGTTTGATACTCAATAAGTTCATGTTAATTCAGAGAATTTATTTATACTTCATCATTCTGATAGTAAAACGTATTCTTCAATAGGATTAGGTCGCACTTGATTAGTTCCTATATATATTCTCTTAATCTTTGGCATAACTGTTTAGAAAAGAAATAAAATCTGAATTATTTAGTTCGATTATAGTATGCTAACATTTCACTGTCTTGTAGGACTTTGTTATATATTGCACATTGTCTAATCCATCCATCCCATCACCATTGGTCTGAATATGAACCTCTCTTATATCACTTTCATAAACTCCAAGATGGAGTTACACTTCCTACTGCTCATGAACTAATTGTATTTACAAGATTTCAATTAACATATAATTTTGTTACTCAGCTTTCTACTGTTACTCATATACAATACCAAGTATTTCATGTTAATTGATAGCTTGCATCAACATCACTTCCTGTTCCATTATTTAATATTAAATTATTATTAGAAACTCTTATTCAAAAACAAGAAACATTATTAGCTTGACTATTAGCCATAAGAGTGTACCAGGAATTTGTATTTGCTAATTTACCCCATCATATCATAGTAATTCATAATGAATTATATGTTAATGGAGTACTTATTGCTCTGGAAGCTACACGATATGAACCTGTCACAGTTAATCTTGCTCATGTATAAGTACCATCATTCTCAAATGTCCCTGTACTTCCCCACCAAGTACCGTTGTTATTATTTCAGCTTTCGTCATTTAGATTACTTTGTAATGGTCGGTATCATAATAATCAAGATTTTGGCATATATTCTCCTATATAAGCATTCTTTAGTGGATGTTCAAACATTCTTTTAATAATATGAAATAAATCTGATTTATTCTTCTGTTGTACAACTTATAGACTTCAACCTATGGTTCTGATTATCTGTATAGAAATATATAACAGGATTTGTTGTTGCTGTAGTAAGCTCTGAGGAAGTAAGATTTGTTGTCCTTGTCCAATTATTTCAGTTATTATCTATCGTTGCTTTCAATGTCAGATTTTGGATATCTAATTCATAAGTTAATGTTGTTGCTCAACTTATTGCAGCGTGGTTATCCCAACCTTTCCAGCTATTAAGTATTTGAACTCAGATTCATTTATTACTACTTGAATTTCAAGATGTGAACACCCATATCCCTCACTGTGAAATACTTAGATTAATGTTTCTTATAGCTGTATTTAACGCATTTGAATTACTCGCTATATTCATTTCTGCAACAATTGTTATCTTTTTAACGTTGGTCAAATTTATTGGTTTTGATAATCCTCATGCAGTCCCAGAAGAATACCAACCATTAGCATCAGTATAATATGGTGTAATTACTGTCCAGCCATCAGCTTCCGTTTGAGCCTGTGTTTTATTTCTAAAATCATAGCTGTATTCATTAGTCCATAAATAAACTCCCATCTCTTAATTATATAGTAAGATAAATTCCAGCTGGTTTTTCTCCCAGGTGATTCTTACACACCATTTCTACTCTTGCTGGTAGCGTTCCTAGACTTAAACGATAGGAGGAAATCCATATTTATTCTATTGTGAAATATGCTGTGTCATTTGCTGTATCTGTATAATATTGATTTAATGATTCATATTGTTCTTGTGTTCAATACCAGTGATATTTTATACTTATCTCTGAATTTGGAGCTAACTGTATTCCTCATCCAGTTCCTCACTCTGGTTGAAGTTCAAGATTTCCTCCTATTGCTATGAATAGGAATTGATCTACACCATTTGCTGAAAGTGTTAAGTCTGTGTTGTATGGATTAGTCATATTTGTTCCTAGAGTCATTGTGTATGCTGTTGATCCGTTATTTACTCTTAGGATGTAACTCTGTCCGTCTTTTATTGTTGCTGGTGCATTTACTGTGAAGTTTGACGCAGGTGTTATTGTACTAGCAAGGTCAAGAGTTATTGTTGATCCTGTTTTTGCTTGCCAGTTGAAATCTGCGTATTTTACATCTCCGTCTCATACTATCTGCCAAGCACTTCAGTCGTATGCTTTGAGTTTGTCGTTTGTTGTGTCGTACCAAAGGTCTCCCTCTGTTGCACTAGCTGGAGCTGTTGCAGATTTTATCACTGCGTCTATTTGGATGTTTCCATTTCCAAGTAGTGATTGGTTGTTTACTGTTTTGATATTTGTTCCACTTTCTAGTTTATCTTGCTTTTTATATACCTGTGCCTCTGTTGCTACAGCTGTTCATGTGTTCGTTGCGTCAGTTGTCTTGCTAGGAACTACTGGACTAGTACTAAATGTTTTTGTACCGCTGATTGTCTGATTTCCTGACAATTTCACTACTTCACTGTCGTTTGCTTTGTTTGCGATAGTTGTTGCGTATCAGTCGTATGTTGTTACCTTTCCTGACGTAATCCCAGAATTTAGAGCGTCAAGTTGTGCTTGCGTCAATGGTGTTTCATTGATCGTGTACTGATACTCCCATCCGTTGTTGTAGATGTATCTGGTTGTTGCGTTGTCGTGGTTTTCGTCTGATAGGACTATTGTGTAGTCGTTCATTGTTGGAATTCTTACTTGTCCTCCAGAGTAGAACGTTGTCGCAGCTGCAAGCTCTGCGTATGTTGCGAATTGGTCTCCTGCTGCATTCTTTGTTATGTAGTACGCTGTTACAGAGTTTATACTATCTCCAACATATGCTTTATCTGCTAGCTGGTTGCTTGTAGAAGCTGCACTTGGTATTTTTCATTCTATTGTACTTATACTTGAGTCCATTGTGACGATCTTATCTCTTACTGCATTCTTTGATGGTGCGATTCATTCTACTCCGTCCCATGTTGAAGCGTTATATGCTTCGTTTGAAACTGCTCCAGCTGTTGCTGCACTTACCTGGTCATCCACATATTTCTTTACTGTGTGGCTTGATGGATATTTTGAAGTAGAGTCAGTTGGTGCGTCTCCTGTTTCTTTATTTGTATTGAGTTCTACAGTAGATTTTGCTATTCCGCTGTCTGCAAGGTCTCCTGCAGATGTTAGACTAGCGAGGTGATCTGCTGTTGCTGAACTTACTTTATTTGCTTTTTTGTAAACTTGAGCTTCAGTTGCAATTGCTGTTCAAGTGTTTGTTGCGTCTGTAGTTTTACTTGGAACTACAGGAGAAGTAGTGAACGTTTTAGTCCCGTTCACTGTTTGGTCTCCTGATAGTTTCACTACTCCATTGTTAAGTGTATTGAGGTCTTGTGCTACGTCATACACTTGTTTTTCTGAAGCTGGTTTTGTACCGTCATTTGCTGGTGCGGATGTTTTATTTGGAATAGCTGGTTCAGTTGTAAACGTCTTTTTCCCTGATATGCTTTGTGCTGTATTCACAGTGACGAAAGCTTGATCTACTCCCTTTAGCTCTAGTTGAGAATCACTTGTTGCTATGAATTCGAATTGATTTACTGTATTTGCCAACAGTGTTGTGCTGTATCAATTTGGATTAGAGATTCATGTTCCTAAAGTCATTGTATATGGTGTACTTCCTGAATTTACTCTCAATGTGTACACTATTCATGGTTTCAATGTTCCAGCTGTTACTGTGAAATCTGAGGATGGAGTTATGTTGTTTGATATATCTTCAATTGTTATAGAACTTCCTGTGAGCGTTTTCCACGCAAAATCTTCGTACGCCATATCTCCACCTCACATTGACCAGTGGAAATCATCGTCTGTTTTATATGATGCTCCCTCTCCAACACGTGGAGTATTATCCACGTTGATTCTCGATGGTTTTAATCTTGTTGCCATTATGTTATGATTTTAAGTAGTAAAATTAGTTTGCACTTACTACTCGGATTATTGCATGTTCTGTTGCTCATAAATTAGAGAATGTTATTACTCCACTTACACATGTGTAATCCGTTGTTGGGAATAGTGCAGTTCCTGAATCTGTGAATACCATTATTGCACTATCACTTATTGGAGTATGTTGTAATGTATATGTTGCTGCTCCTGCAGATGTTGTCTCGTAGTAGAAAGCAACGTTTACTGATATGTCAATGTTTCCTGATCCGAGCAAGCTTTGATTGTTGATTGACTTGATATTTGTCTGATTTACCAATGTTGCTTGTTTCTTTGCTAACTCATCTACTAATACGTGACTTGATGGATACTTTGTCGTACTGTCTGTTAGTGTAGATGTATCTTTATTTGATAGACTCTCTTTTTGTCCTAATGCGTCAACTACTACATGGCTTGATGGATATTTTGTTGTGCTATCTGTTAATGTAGAAGTGTCTTTGTTTGCTACATTTTCTGGTGTGAATCATAAGCTATCTTGTTTTTGTGCTAGCAATGTTGCCATTACAGAACTTGATGGATAGTGTGTAGCGTCATTTACCAATGATACTGTATCTTTGTATGCTTGATTCTCTGGAGTATATCAGATTGCGTTTTGTTTGTTATTCCATGTTGTTTTCTCTGCAGCTGTTACGAACTTGTTTGTTGTAGTTGTGTCGTCTATATCATCTGCGTCCAATACAACTGTTCCTGTTTGTCCGTTTACTGAGATTACTTCTCCTGAAGAATAGAACACTTGCCAATCTGCCATTGTAGATGGATTGTTGTTATTTAATTTTATGTAAGTCTTTGATATGTCTGTTCTTACACATACGTCTCCTCTTTGTGCTGTCAATGCTAGCATGTCTGCTTCGCTTGATACTACGAAAGTTTCTCCGATAGCCAATGGAGGTAGAACTGAATCTGATATTTTTCCGTTAGCGTCCAATGCAGCTACTCCGTTTGCTACGTTTTTCTCTGATTGTAGGATGAATTGAGAAGCTTCTGAATTTGGTCCTAATACCAATGCGTCGTTTACTGTGAGTGTTCCATCCACAGTTTCACTTCATCCAATATGAGATGATCCGTCGACGTTAAGGTCTTGATCAATATCTACTGCTGAATTGAATTGAGCTGCTGATGCCACTCATAATGTTCAGCTTATTGTAGTATCTCCTCATATTTGTGTTCTTCATGTGATTATAGCATTTCCAGTCAATGTTGTATCTCCTGTAATGCTCGTATCTCCAGTGATACTTGTATCTCCTGTAATTGTTGTGTCTCCTGCTATTGTTGCAGTTGATCCAACGTGGAGTTCTCATCCAGCTTTAAGGTCTGCTTGAGTTTCGATATCTCCTGTTGCGTTTACGTCTCCAGTGATATTTGCGTCTCCTGTAGCTGTTATGTCTCCTGTGATAGAAGTGTCTCATCCAATAGTTGTTGCACCTCCTATTGTTGCTGTTCCTGTAGCTGAGATATCTCCAGTAATTGAAGTATTTCCACCGATAGTTGCTGTTCCTCAGATTTCTGCATTTCCTGTTGCGTCTAAGTCTCCAGTAATATCTGTGTCTCCTGTAATATCTACGTCTCCAGTAATTGAAGTATCTCCAGTAATTGTTGTTGCTCCTGTTACTGTTAAGATGTCATTTAGAGTAGTTGCTCCAGTTACTTCTAAAGTTCCTCCTGCTGATATGTTTTGGAGTCCATCGATGTTTCCATCTACTTTTAAGTTCCCTGTGATTTCTACGTCTCACAAGTACCATGCTAATGCTGAGAAGTCTCCGCTGATTTCAGTTCCGTTAGACAATACGAAAGTGTAGAGTCCGTCGAATGGATCTGAATCTGGATTTGTTTCTCTGATTGATTCAAGTCTTACGTCCTCGTATTGTGGAACGAATAATCCTTGGTTGCTTATGAATCTTACTTCAATGTAAGCGTCGTTAATATCCTGTACCATGAATTGTCCTACTGAGTTACTTTCAGTTGATAGGTCGATTTTCTGGTCTGCTGTCATTGTATAGAAGTATCCTACCTTTGGTGTTCCCTCTCATGAAACTTCCATTTTATATGTGTTATCCCATGCTATTGGTGTGTAGTTTACTCTATCCAATTCTTTTGTTTCGTTTGTCTCTGAGAAGACTTTTTTGTCGTCACAGATTCCCCAGATAAGAGATTCTGGTGTAGCCAGGTCTACGTACATTTGTCCTCCTACTCATTCTACTAGAGTGAGAATGTCTCCTGGTTTACATACTAGTCAGTTCTTTGCTACGTTTGAGTATGAGAAGCTGACCGTGTTGATTCTTGCTGTTTTTACTGCCATCTTAATATTAGTAAAGGTGTAAAATTATTTTACTGCCTTGAGATTATATGGAATTTTAACTTTTTCAAGTGCTAAAGTATAAATAAAAAGAGTGCCTACACTTGTGGCACTCATTCTATTGGTTTTGCTGGAGTTAGCTGTTGCATTCCTGCTTGTTGCATTGCGGATTGTCATCCCATCATTTGTGAGATAGCGTCTCATCATTCGTTCATTCAAGCAAGTTGCATGATGTTTGATTTCATCTCTGCTATTTGCTGTTTCTTTTTGTCTTTCTTTGACTCTGGGAATGTGTTGAAGTTGTAATCCCAATACAAGTCCATCAGCTTTCCTATGTTCTTTATTTCCTCTGGTGTAGCGAGTTGTGGGTTTAATTGCCACAATGCTACTTTGTTTTGTACGTATTGTGTGAGGTTGTTTTTGTCTACCATTTTCCATACTCCGTTGTTTGATACGGTCTGTACTATTACTCTGAATCTTTGTTTGATCATGTCTTTCTTGAATTCAAAGTATCCGTAATCTCCCATATCTTCTTCCTCTATTTCTATCTTTACTCCTTTTTGCTTTATCTTCCTGTCTGGTACTACTATCTTTGGAGTCTCTACTTTTGTCTCTACCAATTTTCCGTCAGAGTATGTTTTCTTTGTTATGTTTATCAGCTTGTATCAGAACTGCACGATGTTATCCATTGCTGCGTTCAGACATGCTGCGAGTAGATTATTCTTTCCGTCTTCCAACGATCCAAGTCTTGTGTTCCTGTTGTTTTCTATTATCTCCACAGTTCCTAGCTGTGCTGCACTTGGTTCGTATGTACTTCTTAGGTTCTCTCCTGTATCCATTGTTATCTGGTTGTCAATGAATTGGAGTACTGCCTGGTAGTTTCCAACGTTGCTTGCTACCTGTGTGAGTTGCATGTCGTTTACTCCACCAGTCATTGATATTTTATTGATCCTGTTAGTTCTGATATTTTGCGTTCCGTCTACGTCACTTCTGTTTCAGATTAGGAGTAGAGGACTTCCTGACATTCTACTATTATCTAACAAGTTTTGAACAATCTCTTCTTTATATACTACCATTGGTTGGATCTTCTCAGGAATTCATATTCCGTATAGGCATGTTTCATCTGGGAAGTATTGAGCCATTGCGATTGGGAGCTGTCAGCTTATGCTTATCATCTTTCCTCTGTATATTACCGTGTTGTAGTTTGCGATGATAGCCATGTCTCCTGTATCTCTGTTGTAGTATCTATGGATTATTATTGGTTTGTTTTCATCGTTTGTACCATTTTCTATTGATTCCAATGGATATGGTTGGTTGAAGTTATCTGTCCTTTGTGTCTTTAATAGGTTCAGATGTTTGAAGTTTGGATTATTTCCCCATCTCTTCATTACTTCCTCGTACGTCAGAGTTTCCTGGATTATGCAGTCTGTTGCGTCTGACATTCTGGCGTGGATCGCTTTGTCATCTACCCAGACGTTTCTGATAGGAATCCATTGAGGTGTGAATATGTTTTGAATCTCTACTACTTCGTCGTACTTTACGTCGTATAGTCAGTCTGATTCGTCAGATGGCTTATAGCTCCTTGCTGTTTTTTCCCATATTCCTGTGAAGAAGCAACACGTTCCGTATCTTCTTCTCTCTCCTAGTCCACGTTTCCATTCGTCATGGAATCCTCCAGCGTAGATTTGGTAGTCTAGCATCATCTTTGCTACTAGGATTTCGTTCTGGTCTGGCTCTCATGTTGGACGCAATGTGTAGTTTAGGTTAGTTCATTCTCTACCTGCTGACATTTCCATTACGTTGTGTTCCTCCTTTAGAGCTACAAGGTAGTTTCCGTAGGAGTCGTATTGTGGTTTCTTTAGCATAGTTGCGTCTATGGCGTTCCACTTTATGTCGTATGGATTACGAGCAGCTTTCATGAGATTCCATCTTTTTTGGTAGTAGGACAAGAATCTTTCGTTCTCGATCTCTACGTTGATTACTTTTTTTGATTTCATCCTTGATTATGTTGGATATAAATATTATGGAGTTGGAGCTTGTGCTGGAGATGGATTATATGGATCTGGTTGCTTAGCTTTCAATGTCTCTGCGTCAATGATAGCTTGCTCTCCATATAATATGTTATCTGTCATCTGCTCCTCTGTTATATTAAATGCGTTGTATTTCTCAATATCTCCTTTGTTGTATACTCTTTTCCACATATACACAGTTATGGATGGTTGGTAGTGTGATATTGTTATTTTTCATCATTCTGCTGGTCCTACGTCTGTTACTACTTCCGTGCTTCATTCGTCTCATTCATTAACTGATCCTTTTGTTACTGTTATTTGTTGACTTGCTGCTCCGAACTCTTTCTCTGCTGTCTTTAATGCCTCTGTCTTAGATTTATCATCTACACAAACTAAGCACCTACCTTTTCCGAAAGGGACTCGGTAAGTCCCTGGTCGGATTCAGGTTGGCACTTGTGCGGACGTTGTTATGTATATGCTTCAGATAGGGAATGGACACCCTGTGGTTCGTTTTCACATTATTTTTATATTGTCTGGATAAATTTAGCAGCGATTCATGCTTGTGGAGTTGTTTTTGATATGAACGTTACTCCTAGATATGTTGCGAAGTATCATCCAACGTATCCTGCTGGTACTGATCCAGTATCATCCAACGCTCCTTTGAATTCGAATACACATGGAGCTCAGTCTATTGTGATTCCTGATCCACTCGTTGTATCTGTTTGAGCTCTGTACCATAGTGATAGCTGGTCTCATTCATAAAGGTCTACTTCACAGTCTACTGTTAGGTCTAGCCAAGGTCCTTGCGTTGTTGCGTATGGTCATCCTTGCTTTGCTGTTGCTAACCAGAATGTTGTTGGATTTCCGTTTCTTCATGTTACGAGCTGTATTGATGCTCTTCATAGGTTGATGAGCATATTTGACACGTCCACGTTATTTTCTACTATAGCGTGTCAGTACACTCTGTAATGTCACGTCTTTGTAATAGTGATTCAGTTTGTGGTTACCATATCATGGTTTCCTGTACAGTGCGAGAATGTTACTTTTTGTCCGTGTCAGTTTCCTCAGCTATCGAACGTATCATTCTTCCTTTGGTCCTGTGCGATGAATACCATTGCACTCCATATGTTTCCATCTCCTGCCATTCAGTCTTTTGAGAGTAGTTGCCAGTATGGATTATCCTTTGGTGCGTCATCTCCTGCTGGTACTCATCCTTGCGTGATATAGTATCAGAATATTTCATTTCCCCATGGATCAAACTCTCCTGTGCTTGCTCTTACCATAGCGAGTTGAGTATATGGAGTATTTGCGTTCCAGTTTCCCTCGTTATGTGGAGATATTCAGTCGTTTCCTTTTTCTCCAGGAGCTCCAGGAGCACCGTCTTTTCCAGGTCTTCATTCTACTGGTACTACTATTGTTCCTCCTGGTTCTCATTGCTCTCCGTCTGCACCATCTACATTGAGGAGCATCCATCCGTCACTCTCTCCTGGGATATCGTTTGAACCTGCAGGTCTTGTTTTATCGTTCCATATCCAAGAACATCCTACTCCGTCCTGGTCTGGATATCTTACTATGTCTAGGTATTCGTATGTATAGGCTCAGCTCCAGTCGTTTCTTGGTCTAGGAGATTTTCCATCTTCTCCGTCGTTTCCTCTTGGGAGTGTTAGGTCTAGTTCTCTCATTGTTGGAGATACTGTTCTGATATTTGCTGCAGGAGTTTGTCCTCCTGTTACTTCTCCTATTCTAAGGTCTATTGTATCTCCATCTTCTCCTTTTGGTCCTGGTTTTCCATCTTCTCATGGCTGTCAGTTTGCTCCAGCTGGAATTTGGAACGTCAAGTCGTAGTTATTTCCTTGTGGATCTACGATTAGGTTTGCTGGTGAACCTACTGGGAGTGTTTGTACTGGTTTGAACGTAAATGTTGGAGTTTTTCCATCTTCTCCCTTTGGTCATTGTGGAGATAGTGAAGAGTCGAAGTAGTATGTGAATTCTCACTTTGTTGGAGTTATAACTTGTTCTAGTCTGAATTGTCCTCATTTCTCTGCTTTTGTTGCATAGTTGATGTGTTGCAATTCTCCGACGATCAAGAACGTTTGACCTACATCTTCTTGAGTTATCTCTCCGTTTTGTACTTCCATTGTGAATGTTTCCCATCTCCTTTTTGGGAAGTAGATACACATCCTATCGTGTCACTCTGTAGCAGGTTCTTTGACTTGCTCTTTGTTATAGATATCGTTTGTTGCGATTCACTCTATAACTGTTGATGATGTAGCAGGTATTATGTAACCATTCTCGAGAGAGACGAATATTCCGTCTCTCAGTTCGATTCATTCCTTGATTGGTTTTTGGATGGCTACTGGGAATAATGTCTGCCTTGTTTTATTCTTTGATGTTCCCATTTATTGTAGTTTAGGAATTAAATATTAATTTGTTGTAGTTTTTTTTATGTATTTTACAAACTAGAATGGTGCTTTGTTTATTCCTCCTCATCATGTTTCGTATGCCTTAACGTAATCTTCGTCTGTGATATCTCATTGTTTTTCTCTTCATTCCCATTCTACTTGTCTTTTGTATAGGTCTTGTAGGAATTTTAGCTCTGTAGCTTCTTTTGCGTATAGCTTTCATTTTGCTTTTGCTTGATTTTTTATGTATTCCATTCTATCAAATATCTCCTGTGTCTTGTAGTCTCATATCATTGGTTCTTTGTATATAGACATGTCTGATTCTATTTTTACTAGAGGTTCAGATCCAGGAGTATTTTTTGGTTCTGGTGTCTTTGGTGTAGTTGGTTCTGGAGATTTTGGTTTATCTGGTCATTTTGGTGTTGTTGGTTCTTCTGGTTTATCTCATCCTTTGTTTTTCTTTGTCCTTGGATTTACTTTATCCATGTTCCATAGTAGTACGTAGTCGTGAGATGTTTCTACTCAGTCATATTTTGTTACATCTCTCATAGTTTCTATTACTTCTTTGTTTGATTTTCCAGATTCTCACTTTATGAAACTTGATAGTTCAGCTAGTGGTACATATTGCCACATTTCGTTTGGTTCTATTCAGAGTTTTTCACTTATCTGTTTGATTTTTTCTTCTGAGATAGTTGTTCCCTCTTTTGCTATCAATAATCCTTTACCGTCTATTGTGTATTGGTGCTTCTTATCTGTATATGCATTATCTGATTTTGTACTTACGGATAGTCCTATTCAGTTTGGATCGTCCTTTGTTTTGTCTAGGTCGAATTCCTTTATGTTTGAATCACTTGCGTGATAGAATTCTTTATATGGAGATAGTGTATTTGTGAACTCTATTTTTTCTCTATCCGTCATTTCTCATCTTGCGTCTGTTCCTCATTTGTAGAATAGGCTGTCTTCTATTTCTTTATTTATCTGATTCAGCTGTTTCCTTTCTTCCCTGGATAGTTTATCGGTTTTAGTTTCTTTTTCTCACTCTACGACTTTTTCAGACGATACTACCTGTGGTTTCTCTGCATTTATTTGTATATCTGCATCTCTAGAATGTGTTATTGTATCTCATTCTTTTATGATGCCATTTTTATCGTAGACTATCCTATCACGTATCCTATTCATCCATTTTATTACTGCTTTTGGAGCATTATCTGTTCAGATGCTCTTTCAATTTTTATATAGGTTAAGTATTATTGCTCATATTCACATTTCGTCTGGGACGTTGTCTACTTTTACTGAGATTCATTCTCGATCCTCCACTGTTCA
>Ga0326513_10001958_pt1 | contig 15416 bp, 12 predicted proteins | sample 2_2465_0518_D_FD_203654 | JGI IMG/M metagenome (GOLD analysis project Ga0326513, IMG submission 203654) | Bovine rumen microbial communities from UC Davis, California, United States - 2_2465_0518 | ecosystem: Host-associated > Mammals > Digestive system > Stomach > Rumen | place: USA... | reverse complement strand
TTTCGTGGGGTTTTAGTGTCCGGCCAGGCGAAAGGTGCGAAGCACCACGGCGGGGCGTTGCAGGCGGACGGGGAACTTGTTCACCAGACCGACGGCAAGGCCTCGACGAGCACCGTCGAAGACGGTCTTTCGCCGCAGCCGGCTTTGGTGTTCCGGCGCGGAGCGCCATCTGCAAGGCATCGCAAAAAAAGTCTTGCATATTTCCACATGCCTCTTTGATGCCGCCGCGCCCGCATCAATTCGGCACTTTGCGGCCTTTTGTGCGTGTCCCAAAAGCAAAAAAGGGGGATATGTCTCTATTTAAACGCTGACTTGACAACTATACTCCTGTGGGAGTATAATTGGTTCATGATAAAAACTATATTCCATGGCTCGGAGCGAATAATCAGAAAACCCGTTTTCGGGTATGGCAAGCCATACAACGACTACGGCCTCGGCTTTTATTGCACCGAAGACATTGACCTCGCCAAGGAATGGAGCGTCGATGAAGGCCGCGATGGTTTCGCAAACCGCTACGAAATCGAACTGGATGGCCTCAAAGTCCTCGACCTCTCCTCAGAAAAATTGTGCATACTGCACTGGCTCTCGGTGCTGCTCGTGAACCGCGAGTTCGAACTCGACACAGACCTTGCCGCCGACGCCCGTGACTACATCCTCGAGACGTTCCAGGTCGATACATCCAAAGCCGATGTCATTGAGGGATGGCGCGCGGACGACAGCTATTTCACCTTCGCGCGCAACTTTCTCACCGGCGCGATAACGTATGCGAAACTCGGCGAGGCCATGCGCCTGGGCAAGCTCGGAACGCAGTTCGTCCTAAAATCGCGGAAGGCGTTCGACCGCATCAGGTTCGTGGAAGCGTCGGTAGCCAAGGCCGCAGACTGGTTCCCGCCGAAGAAGGGCCGCGACGACGATGCGCGCCGCACCTACCGCGACATGCGGGCGCGGCGCGAGAGAAACGGTCTTTACATAACGAGAATCATGGATGAGGGGATGACTGCCGATGAACTGCGCATACGATGAAATGTATCTCCCGCAGGCGCGGGAGACGATGGGCGCCATGTTCGACTACGCGGTCTGGGACTGCAAGACGGACATCGACCTCCTTTTCGACCTGTTCCAGGCGTCAGGGCTTGCCGACCGCTTCGGAAGAGGCGATCCTGCCGTGGTCGCCGGCAAGTCAGGTCCGGAAATCGCCTGGGATGTCTTCGCCGCCACGGGCTACTCGGATGAGCGCCCAAAACCGCGATACAACCTCGGCCGCAGCAAGGAGTATTGGACAGGATGGGCGATGGCGCACTACCAGTGGCGCACCGCGATGCCCTTCCGCGAGATTGCCGCGCATCTGCCGCCGTCGCGCATCAGGTCGCTCTACTCCCCTTTCCACGAACGCGACCCCAGGGCCTTTGTCGAGAAGTTCAATTCAATATACGCGGAGTCGAAGGAGACATCAAACTTGAAGGAGCGGCGCGAGGCGCGGGGAATGACGCAACGCGAACTCGCGGCGGCATCGGGTGTTCCGTTCCGCACCATTCAGCAATATGAACAGCGGCGCAAGGACATCCGCAAGGCCGCCGTCGGGCAAGTCCTGTCCATCGCCCGCGCCGTGGGCTGCCGACTGGAGGACATTCTGGAATACTCGCCACTTTGAAGGCAATCCCGCTGCGGGCGGCCTGACCGCCGCAATGGTAAGCGGAAAAGGTTAAACCATCATGAAGAAACCGGAGAAGGACTCGCAATGAAACTTGGATTGGCAATGCACCCGGAGAAGTGGTGCGACCGGCATCTCGCCATGGCGCGCCAGCTCGGCTGCGAGACCGTTGTCGCGTGGGTGCCGTTCGGCGCGGGCGACGGCGTGTGGCACGCGGAGGACTTCGAGCGCATCTTCCGCCAGGCGGCGAAGCACGGCCTTGTCCTGGAGGGGATCGAGAACTTCCATCCGCAGCACATCGACCACGTCGTCCTCGACGAGCCGGGCAGGGACGAGCAGATGGCGAATCTCATGAAGACCGTGGCCAACGCGGGCGAGGTCGGCATCAAGTGCTTCGGCTACAACTTCAGCTGCTGCGGCGTCCAGGGCTACTACTCGGAGGCGAACAACGGCGACGGTCGCGGCGCGGCGGCGATCAAGAAGTTCGACGAGGACAGGGTGGACCATTCGCCGCTCCCTTCGCGGCGTTTCTGGTTCAACACCGAAATCGAACGCCGGAGCGCGGTGGACGTCCTGCCGCCCACCACGCCGGAGCAGCATTGGTCGCGGCTCAGATTCTTTCTCGAAAACCTCTGCCCCGTGGCGGAGAAGTACGGCATGAAGCTCTGCGCGCATCCGGACGACCCTCCGATCGAATACCTGAAGGGGACGTTCCGTCCGCTGACCTCCGTGGAGGGCCTGCGCAAGCTACTGGCGCTCGTCGATTCGCCGGCGAACTGCCTTGAGTTCTGCCAGGGAACGGTCTCGACGATGCGCGGGATCGACATCTACGCCGCCATCGAGGAGTTCGCCTCGTCCGGGCGCATCGGCTACGTCCACTTCCGCAACACCTCCGGGACGCTGCCGCGCTACAGCGAGGTCTTCATCGACGACGGCTACGTTGACATGAAGCGCGCGATGGGCATCTACGAAAAGTGCGGCTTCGACGGCACCATCATCCCCGACCACAGCCCGCGGCTCGACGCGGCCGACTGGTGGGAGACCGGCATGGCCTTCGCGCTCGGCTACATGCGGGGGATCATGGGAAAGGGGCCGTTGGCGGAAGAAGGAAAAGGACAGGGCTGAGACGCTCAAGCCGGGGACGTATGCGCTCGCCGTCTCCGTCGGCTCGCGGACGGCACCCCGGAGATCGCGCTCCCCCTTGAAGGACAGATTGGTGCCACGCGCCGCTACATCCTCGGCAAGATTAACGTTCGAAGTTGCGAGAAAAGGTAATCGGAAAATGATCTCGGACTGGAAAGACAGGCATTCATTCGGCGTCCTCTCCGACCTGCACCTGCTCGACCCGGCGCTGGGGCTTCCGGAATGCGCGGCGCGGTCCGCCTTGTTCCGCACAGCGCTCGCGCGCTTCCGCGACAGGGGCGTCGACGGCGTCCTCATCTGCGGCGATCTCACGAACAACGGGTTCGTGACGGAACTGGAGGAGGTTGCGCGCGTGTGGTTCGAGGTCTTTCCGGAGGGATGCCTTCCGGACGGCCGCCGCGTCGGGAACTTGCTTCTCTACGGCGACCATGACATGGAGGGCCGCATCCGCAAGGGGGAACGCGTCCGCCGCCTCTACGCGGAGCGGGAACTCCCGCTGCCGCCGGGCCTCGACGAAGGCGACAACCGCTCCGCCGTCTGGGAGCGCCTCTTCCATGAACCGTGGGCGCCGCTCCGCCGCGTCACGGTGAAGGGCCACGACTTCCTGCTACGCTCGTTCACCCCGGAATACATGGGGCGCTCGCCGGGGCTTGCGGAGGCCGTCGCGAGAGTCAGGGCCGAAAACCCGGAGCGCCCGTTCTTCTACGCGCAGCACCGCACGATTCCCGGCACCTGCCGCTTTCGGGACCATCTCTGGGGCGCGGAGGACGGCGCCGGCGACTGCCGCCGCGTCCTGGACGGCTGCCCGGATGGCGTCGCCTTCTTCGGCCACACGCATTCCAGCCTCGCCGACGAGCAGTCGGCCTGGCAGGGTGGCTTTTCGGCGATCAACGTCGGCGGCTTCGTGAACGCCGCCCTTCCGCGCGGACGCGAGAACTCGACGGCAATCTCCTGGCTCGCCGACGATCCCGCGCCGTTTGCGCAGATGCCCTCCGTGCCGGCCAATGCCGCGCACGACGCGATGATCGTCGCTGTCAATGGCTGGGGCCTACGCGTCGAACGCCTCGACGTCGAAACGGGACTTCCGCTTGGCCCCGACTGGAGCATCGAAACCGGCCCCGACGCCATCGCGCGCGGAGCGTTCGGCAACGCCGCTCGCGCCGCATCGGCGGGTCCGCCGCCGCAGTTTTCGCCGGATGCGGCAATCTCCGTCGAGGACGTCCCCGACGGCGCGAACCGTTCCGGCGCGTCCATGCCGCAGGTGCGTGTCCGCTTTCCTCGCGCCGAAACGCAGCCCGGGGGCCTGCGCGTCTTCGAATACCGCGTAAGGGTCGAAACATTGGCATACGGTGCCCCGCGACTCCTTCTCGAAAAGCGCGTCCTCACGCCCGGTGCCAACCGGCCGGAAGCGCTCGACACGGAGCCGCCCTGCTGCGTATTCTCCCGCTCCGAATTTGCCGCGCCTGGTCCGCTCCGCTTCATGGTCGCCCCCGCCAACGCCTGGGGGCAGGAGGGTGCGCCGATTGCTTTCGTGCCTGCGCCTTGACCGCTAAGCGGCCGTCGTCGGCGGCGCAAACCCGGCATCCCGCAATGACGGATTCCGGCACAAGCACCCGCGCTTATGCTCGATGCCTCAAATATTTCCTCCCCGCGCGCGTCGCGTTCGCTTGTGCGCGAGGAGGAGGACAAGGCGCGGCGGGACGCCGCACCCCCCAGCGCACACGCCCGCCCACAACACCTCAGGGGGTGCGGCGTCCCGCCGCGCCTACCGGGAGGGTCGCGCTCGCGCGACCACGGTGCGGAACAAAGATTGGGCGGCGCGGAGAGGGAAGGGTGAGAAAACGCGCGACCACCTTGGCGCAATCTATACGGGAAAGCGCAAAAACTTACGGTTTTATCGGGAAGCGGCGTGCGCGCAAAGGCAAGGCGGACATCACGCGTGCGGGCCGCCCGCTCCCCCATGGGATTGCGGCGCGCCTGCACCGCACCGGCCGCGGCGCACCTGACTCATGGTCATGCCCGTTTGCCGCTTAAAAAGCGTGGAAAGCTGGTCAAAGCGCGAGAAGCCGGCTTCAAAGACAATTTCGCCGATTGGCAGGCTTGTCGTCTCCAAAAGCTCCCTAACTCTCGCGATACGCGCCGCCACGATTTCGTCATGGACGGTGTGGCCGACTTGAGCGCGGAAATGGCGCTCCAGATATCGGCGCGCGCATCCGGCGGCGCACGCGACATCCTCTACCCCTGGCGCCCTGACGCCGCGCTCAGCGCAGTCGGAAATGAACTGCATCGCCTTCGCGACTACGGGGTCGGCGATGGCGTTGCAGTCCGTGGAGCCGCGCGTGACGACGGTTACAGGCTCCTTGGCGATGCCGCGCATCGGGACGGACTGGCCGTGCATGAGAGCGTCAAGCATTTCGGCCGCCATCTGCCCGCGACGGTAACCGCCAGTGCGGATGCTTGAAAGCGGCGGCACCGTGGACTTGCAGAGCAGCGGGTCATTGTCCACGCCCAGCACGGCGATGTCTTCCGGAACGCGCAGCCCGATGTCGGCGCAGAGGTTCACGACATGGCGCGCGCGACCGTCCATCGCCGCGAACACCGCCGTCGGGCGCGGCAGCGAAAGGAGAAAGCGCTCCATTCGCGGGCGCTCGACCGTCCAGCTGCGGCGTTCGCGCGCAGTGAGATTGTCGTATGCGGCGCATCCGAATCCGGCCTTGGCAAGCGTCTCCTCGAAGCCGGCGCGGCGTTCGGCGTTCCAGAACCACCCGCTCGTTTCGCCTACGTAGGCGAAGGACTTGTAGCCGCGTTTCAGGTAGTAGGAGGCGGCAAGGGCGCCGATGGCGCGCGAGTCGCGTGTCACGAACGGGAAGGGCGAGGTGCCGTCCGGCCCCAGCATCTCCGGCCGCGGCTCCATCAGCACGAACGGCGCGCCCACGGAGGCGAAGGCGGCGTTCTTCTCGCGCGTCCCGCCGGCGGCGATTATGCCGTCGAACCGCTCCTTCCTGATGTTCATAAACTGCTCTTCGGGTCGCCCCTCGACGAGATGGCAGCGCCACGGGCCGTGGCTGCGGGCGTAGTCGAGAATTCCGCGGCACATGTTGCGCTCCCCCTCCAGCGCGAGCGAGAAGAGGATGGCGATCTTGGGGATGCAGTTTTCTTTGCCGTCTTTCCGCATGGCTAGTGCGCTGCTACGCGACGACTTCCGAAATCGTATTCGGCAAGAATGCGGTTCTCCTTTTCGGCGACTTCGGCTGCCCAGCCCTCTTCGATGCTGCGCTGGATGTCGGCCCAGTCGTGCGACACGTCGTGTCGAATCCCCTCGGCTGCTATGCCGGCCCAAGGCCAGCGCTTGCGGATTTCATCGAGCGATTCCGGTTTAGGTTCGCCGTGCGTTTTATCCGTCTCCTCCTGCTTGACTTTGACGATGCCGCTCCATTTTTGCGGTTTGCGGGCGGGCTTCACGGCATGCGCCTTGTTTTCTTCCTCCGGGATTTTGACGAAAGAGATGAAATGCGCGGAAAGAATGCCGTCTGGCGTCCAGTTTACAACGGCTTGAATGGGGACGTCGCCCGCTGTTTTTGAACGTGAGCGCATTTCTCCCAACGCCTCGTCGGGTATGTCGAGTATTGCTTGCATGACTTGTCATTCTACCCAACTGCCGCTTTTATGTCAAGAGAGAGATTATCAGGTTTATGCCTATTCTAAATCTATCGGAAAGCGCGCTTGAAGGCGTCGATGTTCCGCGTGTCGCCGGGGCGGCAGTAGATGGCGAACTCGATGACATTGAAATGCGTGCGGTATCGTGGAACCACTGTGGCTGCGGCCGCGGCCACGACCGCCGGGTCGTTGCGGAACGCCCCGCACCCGAACGCGCCGAGTATGATTGCCTCCGCCCGGTTTGCCGCCGCGATGTCCAGGATGCGCGAGAGCCGGCGCTCGTGGATCGCGCGGAGTTCGGCGGGGGCGAGATAGACATGCCTGTCGCCGTCGCCGTTGTTCATCCTGTTGCTTGGATGCTCGCGGAGATTGGGGGCGGCGCACGATATGACGTCCACCTCATACCATTCCGATTCCGGGAGCGTTCGCGGGAATGCCGTGTCGCCCTTGAACACGATGACGCGGGGCGTCCAGATCGCGTCGTCGTTGTGGATGGGGTCGCGGGCGGCGCGGTGCGGCGAGTAGAATCCGTCCCACATCGCGTCCGTGTTGAGGTTGAAAAAGAGCGTGGAGCAGCGGCACAGGGCCTCCTCCTGCGCGCTTGACCCGTTGACAACGCCGCCGCCGGGGTTGCCTGCCGACGCGAAGTTGAGGACGCAGGTTCTCATCGTCCGGGCGTATGCCGACGCCGCCTCGAACGTGCGCTTGGGCGAGACGACAAGCCGCCCCGCGGCGGCGTTGCCTCCAGGCAGGACGGGCACCTCGGCGCCTTCCAGGATCAGCTGCTGGTTGGCGCGTGAAAAGGCGATCGCCTCCCTCAGGCGCGAATGCGTCCGGCACATCTTTTCCGTGTCGCGGAATATCGCCGCGTTTTCCTCCCGTCCCGTGTTCATGGCTCCAATATGTCCTCCATCTCGCATCCCAAGGCCCTTGCCAGTCGCAACACCGATTGCGCCTCGGCCTTGTTGATGCTCTTCCGGCGCTGCTCGTACATCTGGATTGAGCGTATGCCCACGCCGGACATTTCCGCAAGGCGCGACTGCGAACACCCGTAGGCGGAGCGAATCCGCTTCAGCCTCGTTTCGGGGAACTTCGCGCGCATGATTTCATCGGCGGTCGCGGCGAACCTCTCTTCGGGGGCTTCGTGATAGACCCCGTACATTTGCACGATGGTGCTTGCCGGAAGCGCCTGGAGAATCTCGCGGAAGGTGCGGTTGCTTTCCCACTGGTAATAGGCCAGAATCCACCCCGACCAGTAGGCTTTGGTCCGGCGCAGGCTTTCGCGGGCGGCCGCGAAGTCGCACGCCCCGGCTTTCTCCGACAGGACGTTGCGGGCAAGTTCGATTCCGGAGACGCCGAGTATTGCCGGGCGGTCGCCCCGTTCCACTCTCCTGGCCCAGTCGCTGGCGGCGAAGAACGCGAAGAAGTCGTCGATGTCCACGCCGAGGTCAATGACCGCGTAATCGGCGGCGTCCGCCAGTTGCGAACGGGCGTTAGGGAGCAACGTTTCTGGGTATGCGCTCATCGTCGTTTCCTATCCGCTGCGCCATAATGGCGTTCATGTAGAGTCCGTTGAAGTCGTTCCTCGCGAGCAGTTCCCCGAATTCGCGCCCCGCGTCATCGTTTCGCGCCTGGCGGCGCGGGTAATACTGGGCGGCTGCGGCGGTTGTGAATCCGGCGAAGTCCAGGTGGCTGAAGGCCTCCCGCGACTTGATGACAACCTGTTCGCCGAGTTTGCCGAGACGAAGCGCCACAGCGAGCTGCTCGACGGAAATCGAATTGTTGAGAAAGGCCTCGGCGAAGTCAAAGTAGGAGTCGTCGGCCCGATAGCCGATTATGATGTCGTATGCATCGACATTGACCGCGAAGCGGCTTTTGAGGTAGTGGTAGGCCGCGCCTGCAACTGGCGCCTTCAGCTTGAACTGACGGTGCGAAACCAGAATCGCCATCCAATTCAATACGGTGAAGTCGGGGGCGTTCAGGCGGAGGATGTTGAGGCCGTCGATGTCGATGTCGTATGCATTGGCGAAGCCGTCCCTGTTCGGCTGGACGCTCCATTCCTTCGCCAAGTCCTCGCTTTCCGTGCAATAGAAGCCGAGGCCAAAGTCGTTGCCGGCCTTGCCTAGCCCATACTGCGGGACCTCAATGACATTTTGCGAGCCGTGGTAAATTCTCATGCTCTCTATCATATCACTTCGGTGATACGATGTCAAGGGAAACCTTGTCGCAAAATGTAAAAAAATAAGCCGCAAATGATGATAGTATCGGGAAGGGCCGAATGGTAGAATAATGGCACCATCTTCAAAAAAGGAGAAGCCCACCATGCAAAAATCCATGATGACCATCGTCGCCGCTCTGGCCGCGGGTGCGGCCGCCGCCTCGACGAGAACGCCATACGCCAACGACTTCACCACGCGAACGTCCGGCGCGACGCCGTCCGGCCGATGGATGGAGTCGCCGTACATCACCGGCGCGCTCGTGCGCCCCGTCTCCACCGTATCGGCGGAGGGCCAGGAACCCTACAACTCCACCACCGCCTACCAGGACGGCTGGACGATGAAGAACGGCCTCGCGAACGCGGACATCTTCTACATGGTCGCGGACGACGGCGGCAACCAGGGCGTCCTCGTCACCAACGAGACCACCTCGGCCTCTAGCGCCACCGTCGCGATGCAGCCCCTCTACAACGAGTTCACGGACGGCGTCCTCAAGATCTCAATTGACATCCGGACGCCTGGGTCGGACGCATTTTCGGCCCCCATGCACTGCTACCTCATGCCGATCTACAAGGCTGGTCTGGACATCGCGGCATCAAGCCTCACCGGTCAATACCCCATGCGCATGGGCGCTGTCTCGCAGAGCGACGGCAGCCAATACAACCTGCGCGCCACCATGCACGCGATGAACAATGATGGGAATGGCTCCGCCTACTACGGGCAATACATCCCACGCAACACAATAGAGTCCGGGCACTGGATTCGCTACGAGGCCATCCTCGACCTCTCGGCTGGGAAGGCCACCGCCACCTTCGCCGACCTCGGCACGACGCACCCGACGCCGGAAACGGCGGTCGGCTCGCCCGTCGATTTCCGCCGCTGGGAGGGCGATAGCGCCCCGACAACCTTCACGTTCATAACCCCCATTACCGCCGAGACTGGCGGCGTCGCAGGTCTCGCGCTCTACGCCAGAAACTTCAAGAAGTCCGACGCTGCCGACGCGCCGATGTTCGACAATGTTGTCGTCTCGTGGAAGGCCCCGGGCGCTGATGATTTCGCCCCCGTTTACGAGAACGACTTCTCCACGCGCCGCTACCGCCAGGTCGAACCCGCCGGCGCGACCTCCGGCGCCTACGCCCTCGCCCCGGTGACGAACGCCGTCCAGTCCGGCGCATACGGCGCAATTTCCACCAACACGGTTTACGCCGCCCCCGACAGCCGCCTCCGTCTGCTCGTCCCCGCATGCTCCGGTTCGGCCGGCGTCCTTGAACCCGCCGGTCTCGACGGCTGGCGTCGCTTTGACGGGGTTCCCGGCTTCGCGCTCGTGAACCCCACCACTTACGGAAGCGGATGGAGCAACGGCGTGGTGCTTCGCGCTACCGCCCCATCGACGAAATGCGACAAATCAAAGTCGCATGCGCATATCGCGACGCCGCTCGGAACGGCGCTGACATCCGGCAAAGTCCGCCTCTATTTCGACCTGATGGTTCCGGCCAACTGGCAACTCCCGTCGGACGCGAAAGACGCATGGGCGGGCGCCTATCTCGGCTCGGGCCACGACGCCGCGCTGCAAACCGGCTCAAACGACGCCAAGGTGATCCTGACGAACAAATACGCATGCGGTGGCGGATTCTACGTCAGTAGCAGCAGCAGTACGTCGAACGGCGACAAAGTGAGCAAGTCAAAGTGGATGGCAAGCCTTGCCACAAATCCAACTGGCCAGCCGTCGAGTAGCACAACCCCCACATACGGCTCAATCAGCGCCGCGCGCTGGTATCGGTTCTGCGTGTCGGCCGACATCGACAAGACGACATTCGACATCGTGGCCTGGGGCTGCGGCTCCCAGTCCGGAACCGTCGTCGGCACGGTAGGACGCGCCATGGATGACACCTCGTTCATGACCGACAGCATGATCCGGTTCGCCATCTCCAACAGGGCGTTCCATGTCACGGCCCCAGTCATCGACTCCGTCATCCTGTCCGTGAACAACGCAGCCGCATTCGACGAATACGGCACGAAGGACAGCAAGGACACGTTCTCCGTGGGCAACTACCCCCTCTTCGACAACATCCGCGTCTGCCGCGTGAACGACGATGGCACGGACGGCTTTGAAATCTACCGCAACGACTTTGACAGCAGCGTCCGCACGTCGGTGCAAGACGCGGCGGTTCTGGCAGGCGACACCGACCGCGAAGGTGCGGACCGCTGGATCCGGCGTCACCGCGTTGCGGGATCGATGAACGTCATCGACGCCGGTGGCGGCGACGGCGTGGTCTCCATGACCGGCGTCGGCCGGGCTTCCAACGAAAACATGACTATGTTCGCGTTCCAGCCGTTAGGCGCTTCGTCGAAGAACTGCGCCTCGGTCGATTTCGCGGCCGACATCCGCCCGCCCGCGCTCTTCTCCGCACAGAATGGCGGCACCTCCTCCGGCTACGCCTACGTCGAGGTCGGCGGCGACAACTACTACCAGGGCGTCTACCGTCCGGCCAGCGGCAACAACTGGCGCTCCGAGCCGCGCATCGGCTTCGGTTTCACCGCCATTTCCGGCAAGGACGCCTGCCAGCAGTTCACGAACGTCGTCATCTCCGTGCAGACGCGCACATCCTCGGAGACACCCACTAGAAATTCAACCGTCGCCATCGACAAGTCGCACTGGTATCGCTTCCGCGTGAAGGCGGTGCCGGCGAATGCCGGCGGCAAGTTCACGGTGAAGGTCTATGACCAGGGGGCCACGAAACCCGCAGCATCCGATGCCGACGGGACGCTCGTCGAAACCTTCTCCGACCTGGCGCTCCCACTCTTCGACGGCGAGGGGATGACGACTTTCGGCCTCGCGGCGTGCAACTTCACCGGCACGCGCGGCGGCGGTCTCGACGACCCCAACGTGGTGCTGGTTGACAACCTCTCGGCGACCTTCAACCCCTCCGCGTTCTTGATAATGTTAAAGTAGCGCCATGAAAGGAGTGTTGCCAATGTGCAAATGTTGCCAATTGCCAGTAGTCAATGACCAATTGGGGACTGGGAAATGGAACTGGATATTGGCAACATTGGCAACATTCCTCCCGCTCCTTGCTCTTTCAACGCCTCCCGCCATGACTGAATTTCCCCGCTTTCCCGTCATCGTGCCCTCCATGGAAAACCATGCGGGGGATATCGCGGCCGACCTTCGTCGCCTGACAAGCGAGACCGTAGTCGATGCCGCCGCGCTGAACGCCTCGCTTCAGCCATGCGGCAACCCGCCGGACGATCGTGCCGCAGGATACGTCCGCTTTTTCCGCCAACTGCGCGAGGCCGCCGGCTCCGAAGACCCGCAGCTGGGCGTCCTGCTGCAATCGACGATGGGTCACGGGGGCATGCCGACCAATCCGGCGCCATTCCAGTGCATCGTCAGCTCCTGGGGAGATTCGCGCTACATCTTCTGCCCGCTCGACGACGCCTTCCTCGCCTTCATCAAGGCGCAGGTGGGCGTCCTGGCCGCCGAGCGTCCGGCCTTCTTCATCCTCGACGACGACACGCGGCTCCGGACTTTCCGCGACGCCTGCTATTGCCCGCTGCATCTGGCAGAGTTCTCCCGCCGCACCGGCCGCGAGTGGCGCGACCGCGAGGCGCTTCACGCCGCGCTCGAAGGCGACTCCGCCCTCGCCGCCGCATGGGAAAAACTGCGCCTCGACAGCGTCGCCCGCCTCGCCCGCGCCGTGCGCGAAGCCTTCGACGCCGTGGATCCCGCCATACCCGGCGCATTCTGCTGCTGCGAGGGCGACGTGGGCGACGCCTATCCGCTTGCGCGAATCCTTGCGGCGCCGGGGCAGCGCCCAGCCCTGCGCCTCAACAACGGGCGCTACCTGCACGACGGCAACCGCGACCTTCCGGCGCACCTGCTGCGCACCGATGGGCAGCGCCTCGCCCTGCCGCCAGACGCCGACGCGCTGCTCCTCGACGAGCCGGACACCTATCCGCACAACCGCTATTCGGTTTCCGCCGCGAACTTCCACCTCCACGTCTCGCTAGGACTGCTTTCGGGATGCGGCGGCGCGAAGCTCTGGCTCTCGCGGACGCGGGCCTGGGAAGCGGCCTCCGGCGAGGCCTACCGTCGCGTCTTCGCGCGCAACAAGGGCTTTTACGAAGAGTTGCTGAAGCTGGCGCCTACTTGGGAAGGACTGCGCATTCCGCTGACGCCGCCTGCAGTGGGCGCGGGACCGGCCACGCCGCCCGAAGGGCTGGACTGGGGCTCATCCCTGCTCGGCCGCATGGGTATTCCCTACGCCTACGTGCGGCCTGTTGAGGCGGAGGGGCCAACTCCCGCGCAGCTTGCCGCCCTCTTCCCCGAGCCTCTGCCGAAGCCCGACGACGCCACGGCCGCCCCGTTCAAGGCGTGGTTCAACGAGACGCGCAAGCGCGAAGTCGCCGAGGCGCTTGCACGCCTCGCCCGCGACGCGCGCGACCTGCCGTGCTGGTATGCGGGCGACGCCGAGATTCTGCTCCGCGCCGGACGCGCCGCCGACGGCCGGAGGGTGCTGCTAGTCGTCCCGCTCTCGCATGACGTGCTGGAGGAAATCCCGCTCCGCTTCCCCTTCGGCGCGCCCGCCGCGATGGAGCGTCTTCTTCCCGACGGTTCCTGGCGCCCAGCCACCTTCAACCCCGCAACGGGCCTCCTCTTCGAAACCGTTCTCCCCGCCGAACCCGCCGTCTTCAGGTGTTCACCATGAATAGTGCCAGACCAGCGAAACGAAACATGCGTAATCTTGCAATAGGGAGATGAAGAAAATGTTGCCAATATCCAAATCCAGCTCCCAGTTCCCAATTGGTCATTGGCGACTGGTTATTGGCAACATTTGCACATTGGCAACATTCCTCGCGCTCTTCGCGCTGTCCCTTCCGGCCGCCTCTGTCGCGGGCGAGTCGCCCGCGCCCCGGCAGTCCCCGATTGTCGCGATTCCGGACTACCTCCAGACGAACGAAGTCGTGTCCGCGAAGCGGAGCATGACGGAAACCCTTCTCTCTGCGGGAGCCGTTCCGGTTGTGCTTCCGGAAATGGACGACGCGTCGGCGGACCGAGTCCTGTCGTTTTGCGACGCCGTGCTTGTCGGCGGGGGAATCGCGATGCAGGACTACGACCGCCGATGCGCCTTCGAGGATCGCGTCATCGCGCTCGCCGCGAATCGCGGGCTGACCATCATCGGAATCTGCCACGGATGCGAGGTCGTCAACCGCCATTTCGGCGGGACGCTCTCCTCCGTGCCGGCGGGGCGGAAAACCGTCCACAATGACAATGCCCTCTTCGCGCGGACTGGCCAGCGGGCCGAGCATTTCGTGACTGTTCTCCCCGGCGATTCGCTGATGACGCGCGTCTTTGGCGAAGGGCGCCTGAAGGTCAATTCCTCGCACTCACTCCGCTGCGAAACCGTCGCGCCGGGCTTTCGCGCCACGGCGCTCTCGGAGGGCGACGACATCGTGGAGGCCTTCGAGCACGAGACGCTGCCGATTTTCGGCTTCCAGTTCCACCCGGAATACTACTGGGGGGACCACCCGAAGTTCCTGGAGCTGGTTCAGGCGGCGCTGGCGGAGGGGAGGGAGATTACCTCCGTAGCCGCCGCACCCGGCTACGACCTCGCGAACGGCGTCGCTTCCGTGACGCTCTCACTTTTAGGCGCCTCCCGCGCCCCCGACGGCGCGATGGTGCGCATGACCGTGGCCGAACGCGGCGGCGCGATCCTCGGCCATGCCGACCTCCCCTGCGCCGGCGCGGGCGAATACGCCTTCGACACGGCCGCCGTCGCCAGCCTCGACCTCTCAGGCGCCTTCGACTACGTGCTCTCCTTCTCGCTCGTCGATGCCGCAGGGGAGGCGCTGCCGTTCGAGTCCGGCGCCGATCCATGCGAACTGCGCCTCGCCTCCTACGCGCCGTGGTTCGCCGCAGACGCCGCAACCGGCACCACCTTTGGTGGCTCGTGGGTTTCCGGGGGCGCGGGCGGCCCTCCCGCGGATGGTACGATACGCTTCCAGCGTGTCATGGACGCGCAAGATGCGCATCCTACCAGCGCGGGCGTCTGGCGCATTGCGCCTGAAGCCGCCTTTGCCGCCGACGAGCCGCGCGGCGGCGTGGCGCGCTTTGAAATCGCGCTAGGAAAAGACTCCGGCTTCGACGAGGGCGACCTGCCGGCGCTCTTGACCGCCTGCGCCGAGGCCGGCGCCCGCGCGGCGATGCTCCAGGTGCTGGAAGATGACGAGACCTGCTCCTGGCGCGGACTCGTCGTGGAGAATGGATCGCCCGCCTGGAAACGGCTATACGGCCCCGACATCCCGGCGGGGCAGCCCCGCGTCGCCTACGCCGAAATCGACCTCGCCGGCGCCACGCCCCGTGTCTCCTACCTCGCGGCCTCCGGGGGCGCGGGCGGCCCGCCCGCGGCAGTCCGCCTCCGCTCCGCCTCCGGCGAGACCTGGTTCGCCGCGTCCGGCTCCGGCGCGGCGCTTGACGGCCGCGTCGAGTTGCGCGGCGAGGGCGGCGTCTCCGCCCTGGCTGGCGCAACGCTCGACAAGGCCGTCGCCGAAACCGGCGGCGTTCGCTACGGCTCGCTCTCGGACGCGCTCCGTGCCGCCGGCCCCGGCGGCACGGTCGCGCTCCTCGCGAACGCCACCGCCCCCGCCTCGCTCCTCGCCGGACGAAATGTCATCGACAACGGCTGGGATCTGGCCGAACTGCCAGACCCACGAAAGGAAACTTGCGTAATCTTGCAATAGAACAATGA
>Ga0326513_10001957_pt1 | contig 15421 bp, 7 predicted proteins | sample 2_2465_0518_D_FD_203654 | JGI IMG/M metagenome (GOLD analysis project Ga0326513, IMG submission 203654) | Bovine rumen microbial communities from UC Davis, California, United States - 2_2465_0518 | ecosystem: Host-associated > Mammals > Digestive system > Stomach > Rumen | place: USA: California... | reverse complement strand
ATAATACTTTAGCTTATAACTTGTGGACTATGGGCAATGCTATAGTGCAAGTTAAGAAGTTTATGGATAGGGTTAATGCATCAGGAGTTGGAAATACTGCAAAGGGTAATGCAGTAGCAGGAATAAATGGATTGGTTACTCAATTGAAGAAGACACTTGATGAGTTTGCTAGTGAGGTTGCTAGTGCGAAACAACAACTGCATACTGATGGTCAGACTCTTGGTAATAGTTTCAAACGAGGTTTAAGCAGTACAAGGGCAGGAACTATCAGTACTGCGAGGAGCATTATGACTAGTGCAGTAGCAACTATTCGTTATTATGCTCAAAGGTTCTATCAGACTGGTCAGTATAATGGTAAGCGATTGGATGCAGGTTTCAAGAGTGGTGTTAGTAAGCTTGGAAGTACCTTGAAAGGTAAATTGGATAGTATTATAAAAACTATCCGAGGTTACAGTAGTCAATTCTATAATGCAGGTGACTTGCTAGGTGGTAAATTCAGAGCAGGATTCCTAGCAGGACTTGGTACTATTGATGTGAATAGCCATATTAATGGAACAGAGGGCAGTTATGGTGGTGAATATCGTAAGGTTCAAGATTTCAACCTTCAATCTGCGATGTTAAAACAAGCAAACAAGAATCAAGCCCCTAATATCAAGCAGACTGTTATCAAATCCGAGAAGACTACTACACAAACCGAGAAGACTGTTGAAAAGGATAAGAGTAAAGAACAAGCACCAATTATTAATATTAGTTTTGAGGGTGCAATCATAAATGGATCAAATGAATTTAGGGAGAGTATTCAACAGATTGCAGAGGAAGTTATGCTTAATTACTTAAGCCCTAACCCTGCGACTGGATACTAATTTCCCTTTTAATTTTTTAAGATAATAATATAATGAGGTTATTGAATATGGCAGATTTTTACAATTTCACATTCCAACCAAACTTCCACATTTGGAGAGATTTCAATGTAAAGTTCAATTGTCAACAAATGAACTGGACAGATAGTGACAATGATAGTGTGATGGACATTGGTGAAAGAGCAGGTTTCAGATTAATCTTGGCATCTAGCCTTTCCAATGTTGATATGGAGATTACTAAAGAGAGTGATATCGGCGATGATAGTATTATCAATTATGATGGGTACTTGAATGCTGATAATGAGCATATGACTAGTCTTGCCTTTGAGGGGCTTCGAGAAGAAGTTACTGATGAGAATAGTGAGATTGAGTTTAAGTATTATTACAAGCCGATTTATCTAGACTTCCACGAAAATGATGGAGGATTTATCATAACTGTTGCAGGTACATCAAATGAGGGTGAGAATGTGATAAGTGATAATACTGATATTACATTAAGTATGCTTGGTGATAGTCCTCAAGACTTGGAAGCCATCTTCATTGGAACTGATGAGTCTAATCCTTACATCCTTGCTTATGCGAAGGCTACTAATAAGGTTAAAGTTAGGGATGTTTTATCTATTCCCCTTGACACACAAATCTTGTCTGTGGGTGTTGATGAGTACGATGAGTATCAATAATACTAGGGGTTGAATAAAGTATGAGTTATCAGACAATTCAACCAGTTAGCGTGAGTCAATCTGATGAGAACCGACTATGGTATAATCTTGCTACTCTTGTGCCAACTGATACTGTGTATGATAATACCACAGAACTTGTGCAGACCAGGAGTGGCTATGCAGAATGCATACTGGATGGATTCTACTATGATGAGAACAAGCCTAATAATTTGACTTTTGATTTCGGAAGTACCGAGATAACCGATACTACCAATATCAATAATGTTCGATTTTATTTTAGAATGTATGTTATTGGTGATGGTAGGACTAATATGGTTTCACAGACTCCGAAGCCGAATGTGAAACTTTGGACTCATCTTGACCCTGATAGGACTTATGATTGGCACGATAGTGATGAGTATTTGAAGCTTGTTGATGAAATGGAACATAATTATTATGTGGATGCAGAGGCTAGTTATTTGAATGATAATTATGATAGTGGTTATATTGATTTTACTGTTACTTTTAAATATAATATGAATAATATCTTATCTCCTAGTTTCTTCAATAATGGTTTTGGTATTACTTTGGAGTTTCCTCCGAGCAAGTGTATGGTTGAGCATCGTATTATTTTCGAGAGTGTTTATTGTGTGTTGAATTATGGTACTGATGGTGGAATGACTGTTACTAGTGATAATGAGGAAACTTATACAGTTAATACCTTGAATACTATTCAATTCACTATTGTTGAGGATACTGATGTTGATAGTAGGATCAGTTTTGAGGCTGATGGTGATGGATTATATATTAATCCTTACAATAACATTGGAGTGGTTAATGGTCACCCCTTGAGTGTTGATGACCCTTATAAGTTTGCAGAGGTGCAGACTTATGGTGGTAATACTGTTGTTGTTACTTTGCATTTTGTTCCGACAAAGGTTGGTGATTGTAGTTTCAAGGTTGTTGTTAATGAGGAGTTGACTCCGAGAGTATTCAATTTTACTGTTGTTGGTAATGATGAGGATACTTATTATCCAGTTTATGATTTTGAAGAGGATACTCTGACTTTTTATGGTGACTTCACAAGTAATCCTGAAGAGTATGTGGCTAATGGAACACCTGAAACCTATTTTGAATATATTAAGAAAGTTACATTAACAAGGAGGCATATCACAAAGTATGCTTATAGAAGTACTGGCATTGTAGCAGAGGGTACAACTCCAACATATACTAATCACACAATAGATGTGGATGTATATCTGTATAATGTTAATGTTGAGTTATGGAATAAAGGAATGATAACTATAACTGATGGGTTTTATACATCTAAAAGCAATGAACCAACAACAACTATGGTTGGTGGGGGAACAATTAGTGGAGGAGATAGGGTTCTCCCATCAGGATATCAAGGTGACATTATAATTTCCACAAATGATGACTCCCTCACTATACCATTAAACACATCTAATCTTTCAAATGTCACATATACAAGAACTGATCCAATATATACTGATATATCAACAAGAGAAGAAGCTTATAATTATATGTTTGATGGTACACCCCACACATACTCAACTGGAAATGTAACACAATATGAGGGAACATACCCACAGACTGTTAAAACTTATAACCCAAGTAATAGTGTTTATGATAGTTTATTGAAGATTCATAACATTGGCACTACTGATGTTCAGGGAATAACCACACCATTATTCAGTATTGATAATGTTGAAGTGTACAGAAAATATTCAAGTGGAAATTATAACCTATTAAACCCTCATTTCTACTCATTAACAACAAACAATAATGAGTTATTATTGAAGACTTTTGAGGGCAGATACTACGAGGATAATGAATCCCCTGATAGCACTATTCAAGATATCAAGTCATATCATAATGAGTATCACGATAAGGTAGTAGTCCACATAACACCTTTAAGGAACGAATACAACTTCCAATTAACTAGTCAAGGAATGAGCAACACCACACAAAAAACCAACACCTACTACCAACTCTTCTCCCCAAACAAGTACACAACTGGCTCTGTCCTGAACCTCCTCCCTGCAACTGCTTATATGCAAGAGAGGACAAAGGTCACAATTGAAAACTTCGCAACTGGTGAGAATGATATAATCCATTATTATGCTTATATCAAGGATGGAGTTCAAATCAATAAATCTGATGCCTTGAATGAGGATGGTACACTTAAAGAGGGAGTGACTTTTGAGGAAGTGACAGAGGATGAGGCTTATGTTACTTACTACTGGTTTAATAATACTGCTTTCTCCGAAGAAGAAGTATTGACCTTGATAAGTGACTTTGAAGACTGTACTCTTGGACTTGACCCAAGCCAATACGAGGACTTGGGAACTACTAATGTTCGTATGATGAGATTGATGAGAACAACAATCATACCAAAATACGAGTCTGTTCTTTCATTGGATTTCAGTAAATGCCATTTCATTCTCAAGAAACCAAGAAGTGATATCAGAGTAGAATTGCCAGTTCCTTACATTGGAGCAGTAAGATTGCACAGAGGTCATAAGGCTGATGTAACCAACACAACTACTAACAGTTTAATCCGAGAAGTATATCAGAACCGACAATACTATGGTAAAAAAGGCGATTGGGAAGAAAAAATCACAATGACTCTTCGTATGCCTTGGCAGGATATCGTAACATTGCAAGGTCACACAAGAGCAGATATGCCGATTCCAATCGACATAAACCCATTGCACCCTGATGGTGACCCATTAAACCATAGAGGATGGGCAGAGATAAGCAGTACTGGAGAAATCACAAAAATCAATGATATGCTCTACCAATGCAAACCTGAAGTCACATACTTAACTCACGAGTTGATTGGAAGATTCGCCATCACCCAAGATCCTAACAGAATCTGCGACCAAGATCCCCCAATCAATATGCTCAAAACCCACGAATACTGGGAAGATGACAGAGAAGTCTTGGACTTAAGCAGTTACCTTAATTTCCACAATATGCCAATAGGAAATGGAATGTTCAAAGGAGTTTATACTGTTGCGGATGACAATGAATATGTCTTCGACCTCAAAGGAACAGTAAGTAGCATCGGCAGATACAATTGGAGATGGAGAAACATACTACCTGCCCTAGGAACAACTGCTCACGATGATAATAGGTGGCAGACTGCAATCAGAGTCCTAGGGGCTAGTGATGACTCATTACTCTTCGAGTATTTGTATAAGGATTTCAAGCATTTCGATGGTGATGAGCTTCTCAATGAGTCAGATGTCAGAGTCTTACACAAGAACCCAATAAGTGGACTACTGGACACTATAGACTATACTCATATGAATCTTGACTTTGATGAGGTTGGAGCAGAAGTAAGCGTAGACAAAACCAACACCTATATTGAAATCCCAAAACAAAATCAAGACTTGTTTGAAAAGGGTAGGAACTTATACTTCACATTAAGGGATAGCAAAGGTTATGGAATACCGAACAGGGATGTTGATGTAAACATTATCAATAACCACGATGAAGTAATATATTCAATCCCTGCCTTAACCGATGTAAATGGAAATAGGGATGTTGAATTGAATCTTGAAAGTGGAGATTATACTGCTCAACTGTTGTTTAGTGGTGATGATGAGTACAATCCTTGTTCAATCGAGTATTACTTTACTGTTGACCTTGTATACAGACAAGGAACACAGTTAGCCATCTACAACAAGTATGGTGGATATGGATATGACATCAACAACGAGTACATCGAGGGAAGATTACTAACAGATGATGACCAACCAATACAAGGCGAGAAAGTCTATGTAAGTGTCTACCAAAATCAGACCATTACTAAAACAGTAAAAGGTAAAAAGAAAACCTATAATAAGAAAGTGACCATTTCAGATAAGATTGAATGCACAACAAGTGCTACTGGATGGTTTAAGGCAAAAGCCAATTTATTAGGTGTTCAAGCAGGAACATTTACTACCGAAGCTATCTACAAGGGAACTGATTATTATCAGAAAAACAGTTACTCAAGAACTTTCACAATGCACCAATGGTACAAGCACAAGACCAGTATCACTACTAGCGACCAAAAATATGAGCAAGGCAAAGAATACAATTTCGTAGCAACCCTCAAAGACCATAAAGGAAAACCAATCAAAGGCGAAACACTACGATTTGGTATAACCAATTACCAAACTGGTATCAACCAAAGATTCGCAATCAAGACAGATAAGAATGGTCAAGCCAAGATTCCACTAATGTTCAACAGTGGAAACCACCGAATCGACACCTATTATACTGGTAGTAGCAGGTACGAGTATAGTCCTGCAAGAAACACTAACAAGATAACCACTTATGCTAAAAGCAAGGAAACCACCACTACAACTGCTTATATGATGCACATTGTGGATTATGTGAATGATGAGTATAATGCTTGGTTAAAAGATAGTAGTGGCAAGGGAATCCCTAATGTTCCAATCACATTTGAGATATATGATTACATTAGAAAATCCGAGAAAGCAGATGAAGATGGAACTTATAGTGGTGAGAGAGGAGTATTGAAAGAAAGAGGAACAAGATTAACGGATGCTAGTGGTCAGGCAGAATGGAACATCAACTTGGGTACTGGAAGTTATATTGGTTATGCTATCTATGATGGTGATAACAAGTATGCTCCATCAAGTAGGGGAAGAGCAATCTACATTAGCCGACCACCAACAACTCACGATATGAATATCACATTCCCACAAGCAAGTGGTGGAGCAATCCAAGTAACACGAGATGAGCAGACTGGTGACCTATCACCAATTATTATACAGTTAACTGCTACTCCAAAGAGTGGTGGGGCAAGTATAAATCCAAAGGGAATTGATGCAAAAATCATTTACACAGACCTAGCAACTGGAAAACCATACGATGGATCAACAGTAAACACAACAATCACAAGTGATGCAAATGGTCAGATAACAATCTACCCTAACCTTGAGAAAGGCAACTATCGTATGAATATTGAAACCTATGGAGCTTCAATTGATAAGAATCACGATGGTACTTTTGAAACAGTATTCGCAGGTAAGGAGTCAAGCGTTCAATTAAATGTGACAAATGATTGTTATATGGATACTTTGATTGATGTTATTGAGGCTAATGATAATGTTGTGGATGTTCGTAAGGATAGTGCTGAACCTATAAGGATACTGTTAAAGGGTATTGATGAGGCTACTGGAGAACCTTTCCTTATTCCGAATAAGAGAGTGAGTGTTCAATATGCTTATACTGATACTGATAACAATAAGACTGTCACTTCAAGCAAGGAATACTTCACAACAGATGAGAATGGATTAATTAATTACACTAGAAAGATGGGTTATACTGGAACATTAACAATAGGTTATAGTGGAGATATCGGCTATGACAGTTGCTTGAAAACAGTTACTGTGAATGTACACGAGAAGAGTCAGTACATTCCACATTTCAGTTACAAGATGAATACCGACACTATTCGGTATGAAGCCTTGCCTTTAAATATAAGAAGTTTCTATAAAAATGGTGACACTAAATACCCTACTTCAAACACACGAGTGAGGATTCAAGTTACCCATAATAATCCATCAGTTTATAATAAAAGTTTCATCAGATACACAAATAGTAATGGTTACATTGACATTAATCTTGTTTTCCCTCAAAATGGAAAATACACTATAAACTTGTATGCTATCAAGGAAGTGGATAATGTAACATCCGAGGTTCTTGTTAAGACTTTACCAGTTGTTAGTGTTGATGGTGCTGATAAGGGTAATGATACCGAGCCAGTTGAATACTTGCCGAATAAGTTGGATACTACTCTTGAATTCATAAGTCCTGACTTGAGCGTTGGTGGATTAGTCAAAGAGCCAATACAACATACTGTGACTAGATTCCCATATTTACTCAAGGCAAAGGTCAGTTACTTTGATGAGGGAGTTAAAAGAGTATTGGCAAACCACAGATGCAGAATCTACTTCACACTCACAAATGGAGTAATTGAAGAATATCAAAGATACACCGACACCGATGGAATAATGACTTACGAGAGTCTTCCATTGGCTTATGGCGAATATCCAGTCACCATCGAAGTGGAAACTGATGACACCTATGCCACAAGCAACATCAACACAGTACTTATTGTTACCGAAGAGGCAGAGAAAAGCTTTGATAGTCCATCCCCTACAAAAGCACACTTGCAGAAGAAGAGAGGACAAGTAACACCATTGGAAACACCACTTGTAGAAACTTATGATGGAATTGAATATGGATCAACTGCCGAGATGACATTCGATGGAAACTTGCTAGATTTCCAAGACTATGGTTTAACACAGAACACCTCACTTGTTGGAGCGAAGATAAGTCTTACTGATATTGAATTGCCAAAGGATGAGAAAGGTTACAAGTTGCAGTTCTTGACAAGGTACAATAATGATGTTGACAACACAGTAGATGAATTATTAGGTACATTGCAAGTTGAAATAACAGATGACAAGATAAGCAAACTATACCAACAATTCTATGAGAACCTAGTTGTATCCCCTGCTCCATTATACAACCACAAGTTGATGTTCACAAGAGAGGCAGAAGATGGAACACTCTACTACTACGATGTAACCAGTAACATTGATGTGAAACGATACAGACTTTCTCCATTCCTACAATACAAAGGTGGAGTAAACCTAGAAACTGCAAGTGGAGTAAGCATCTTTGATTTAGAAACTGGTGTAAGTCCAGTTATAATCAATAATGGATTAGTAAAGGCAGAATTCAATAAGAGAAGTGGATTTGTCAGAGTAGCGAGGTATGATGACAGAACACAAACTTGGAACTGGGTCAGATGGTTGCAGGTTGAGGAAAACTTCTACAAGATGGAACTCCTACATTATTCAACTGACAAGATAAGCTTGAAAATGGGCAACACTATTTGGACAGTTTATAGAGGCAGACCTTGGATAGAGATCAAGCACGAGGATGATGATATTAGGATTATTGGAGAAACTAACAAGACCTATGCCGAGATCCTACACAATGACACAAGATACCAAATAATGAGTGAAGTTGACACTCATAATGGAATATTCAATACCTACAATGCTATCAATTATTTCAACAAGGAATTGAACATAAGCGAGAACATCAAAAGGGATAACTTCAACATAACTGGAGCAAATGCATCCACACCGATTGATATAAGTCTTATCGGTGAAACCTGCTTGAAAGTGGATGCTACAGAGAGTGAATACCATATCAAACTTCCAAGGGTTCAAAGACCATCTGATGATACCTTCACATTCCTCATTGACAGATTAAAAATGGATAATGTTGATGATATCAGAATTACTTGTAATGTCTATGAGACCAGGGATAGTGAACTGGTAGCAAGTGACTATAAAGACTTCAATGTCGAAACAAGTGGGGATGAAACAACAACAGACCTTATAAGCGATGGAAGACTCAATACTGGATTTAGGTCAGTATTCGACCTGTCTGATTTCAAGGATGGTGATGGAAACTCAATCAAAGAAACAACCTATTGGCACAATAATGAACAATTGACCAAGGAAGAGGCTTACATCACAATCATTGATGAGGAAGATGGAACAGTTTACACAGAGCTTAAAGATAATGTGGAAATCCGAGAAACTTTTGGAGCAAAGTATGAGAAATGCAACTTTGTTGAGTTTGACATAAGATTCAAGAAGGCAGATGCTAGTGGCAACAGTTATGCTATTATCAATCACTTGATGCTCTCTGATGGTGACAACCACATCGGTTATATGGTTGACAACAGACTAGATGGAATAAGTAATCAAGCAATAGCATTTACTAATACTTTTTATACAAACTTGTACAATAGTTTCGAGAGTTTCGGTTTATGTGTATTGAGACCTTATCGTGACCAAATCTACTTACATAAACTGCCAAAGAGCAAGTGTACTGTCTTGATTCCATATAATCGTTTCTGCAAGAAATATGATAGTCCATCATATGTCTGTCTTGAATATGTATTCACACACGACCAAACAACAAGCCTAATTGGAGATGAGTACTGATGGTAGGTAGCAAACATATTCGCAGAAACTTCAATATGTCTGCACATAGAAACATTCATTACAGTAGTGATTATTGGTTGGCAGAAATAACAAGATTTGACAGAAAATACTTGGGAAAATACTACTACGAAACAAACAATATCACTAGGAGCAGTAACTGTCAGACAAAGAAGTGGAAGCCTTGGACTAGTTTTCAGAGTAAGGATAAGAAAATCTTTACTCTCACCTTTTCCTATAACTGCCCCTATGAAGGGGATTATAGGATAGAAACATTATACTCAAATCTCAACATTAATGATTATAATAAGAATAAGATGAGTGCTAACAAGAAGTTGAATATGAGTTACACAGTTGATGGTGCGAAAGTTGACAACCAACACGAGTGGTTCACATATAGTCAATACGATGGATTGAATATAATCGAGAAACATTTCACAGAGGGCGAACATACTTTCACCCTTTCTTGTGATCCTATGGCAGTAATCCTTGGAATTATCATAAAGCCTTACTCAATTTACAAGGGTGATAATCTCAACCAAGAATACTTAACCATCAAAGATTTTGACTTCAAACAAGCAAATGATTTTTCAGTTGATGAGTTGAATTTGAATCTTCAATACTGGCACGGATTAGATTGTGATGATAGTCGAAGTGGTTTCATATTTGATTACCGAGATGAGATTAATTTCTATATTAGTCCAACTGTTCAAACTTCGGACATATTTGTAACACCAATTGATAAAACCAAAAAGAAACAAATCTTCGGTGGTTACATCAGCACAGTTAGTGTGGATGATGATTTACAAAAGATGACTATTAATTGTGCTAGTCGATTAACTGATTTAACCGACCGATACATCTACCCTGAATACATCCTGCTTGGTGGTAATGAGTCAGTAGATTCCTATAAGCGAGGGAACAGTTTCTATGACCTAGAAAACTATGCACAAGTCATCAGACAATTATTATCCCATCCACAAGTGCCGATAAAATCAAACATCAAGGCAAATGGAACAATCGATGACAGTAAATACACAAAAAGTCCACGAGTATTATTAGGTAGTGGAAAAGGCAGAAAGAAAGTAGTAAGCAAAAGCAATGTAGAGGTTGAATATAATGCCAATAATGTTCAATTGAGAAATGGAACAAAAACAAATGTAACACAATCAGTATGCTTATTCAAAGAGAATAGCAAGAAGTATGACATTACCAACTTCCCAACTTTTTATATCAGTTATGGTATGGATGAGCCATTATCCCAAACCAGTTTGACCAAGTTTGAATCCGAGAATATGGCACTACAAGGAATCAATGTAGCTAAGGAGATAAAGGCAGTTGTTGACCTTATCAAGCCAAGAAGAGGAATCAAGGGAGCAGAGGATATTTTCAACTGGGTAGTTAGACATATCCAATATGACCGATATAGAAATTTCCAAAGAAAACCAGTTTCCATTCTCAAACATCCTAAACGAGGGGCAAACTGTTGTGATATGGCAAGACTCAATGCAAACCTCTTATATGCGAGTGGATTACTAACCGACTCTGACCACAAGATAAAATGCTATTATATCAATGCAAATGGTGTAAAATTCAGAAGTGGACTAATTTCAGGTCATGTGTATCTTAAATTAAAGTATCAACGAGCCGATAAAAGTTGGACAACCTGCTATATGGACACAACATCAACAAGAGTGAAATTCGGACAGAAAAATGGAAAGGGAGGACACCAAGTTGGAAAATCAGAATTCCCTAAACTACCATTCTAGGAGTGATGAGTTATGAGTTTTAATCCGAAGAGAAGAAAATTCTATGTTAACACCGACAAAATATCACGAAACCCCAAACCTGACATCGAATATGCTAAACGAGTAGTCAAGGCATTGAAAAAACAAGGCTACTCTGCCAAGTATGTGGGAAGAGGAGCAGATGTCAAAGGACACCCAAACAAATGGGGAAAGATGGATGAGTACTCTGTTAATGTCCATATCGTTGGTGGAATGTGTGCAGGAACAATGTTAGACCTTACTGCTCCTTATTTCAAGAGGCTAATGAAAGGTGGAACAGTAATCTTCGGTTTACGAGTAGGTAAGCCATCTGCTATTCCATCTGCATTGAATAAGAAGAGTACTGACTTCGAGCATCTTAAATGGTTGCCTAGGGCTTGGGATGATGATTTTAGTGGAAGCTTAAAGGGTTTGAAGTACCCTGCCAATCACCTCCGAAGAAATAATGCAAGTTACTGTTACGATTGTGACCATACTGGAAGAAACATCAGCCCTGAACAGATGGCAAAAAACCTTGTAGGCAACACTACTGGAGTATTCAATACAAAATATCAGAACAATAGTATAAGACCGAATTGGGGTAACTCCTACGAAGTTGATGACTCTGATAGTGCAGGTACAAGTCAGACTTTTGGTTTTGACAAGGATAATCCTTTTCAAGCATATATCAAGATTGTATTTTCGATTAATAATGAGTCGAAGAGGCGAGAAGCTATCTTTGACTTCACGAGTAATGCCCCTGATAAGAATTACTCATTCCAAACTGATGAAAAGGTATCATTTGAATGGTACAGTTTCAAGGAGTACAGACTGGATCTTGTAAGCAGACTTCGAGAAGTGATGATGGATACTCAACACGAGAATCGTTATTACTTGCACGAAATTTGGTTATTAGATTATATCCCTATTCCTGATTCTGCGAATGGAGAATCAAGTAAGCTCTATGATAAGAATACTGACCATAGCAGTTACAAAATGCTAGTGAGTGAGTGTGGATTCTCCAATTATGAAGAGATTTCAAGCAAGAGTCTTGGATTGAGTGGTCAGACACTTATGGATGGTATTGAAACTTGTATGGATGAAACAGATTTCTTGTACAAGGTACAGTATGCACCTAAACGATACAATGACAAGATTATCTTCTATAAGGATGACCAGTACACCGAACCTGCCGATTACAATATCTTCAAGCAAGGAGTTGAGGGTAATATCTTGACAGTATCGAATATTCAATATTCACCAATTACTACTTTGAAGAATAGTAGTATTTGTGTGTATAAGAGTCAGGAGGATAATCATAATGAGGAGAGTTTGACTTATAATTATACTCAATCTTGTTATCTTGACTCTGTTTTGGAGTATGGTGAGCATACTGTGATGACAACTGCCTCTGACAACATTAGTGACTTGGAAGCCTTTTACAGAGCAAGAACCAATAAGGATTTCCAAAATAATATGGATATCTCCTATTCGATTCAAGTTGCAGGTTATACTGGAACAGAACTGATGGATTATGTGAAGACATTGATGAGTAACGATTATCTTAATTCTATTAAGCGAGTGAATAGTATTGAGATAAGTGGAAATGTTGAGCAAAGACCTATGATAAAGACAACGCTTGGACTTGGAGCAATTGACAGAGCAATGGCATTAAGCAAAAAACTACAAGATGACAGAAAACGAGCAAGAACAGAAAAAGCCGAAGTAGTCGGTGGAATTGGTTATGTTGATACAAGCAAATTATTCGAGTGATAAATATGGTTAATGATAAAATTGCAAACGATATTGCAGGATTACAAGCATCACGATTGAATAATGTTATTGATCCTCATCCTCAATATATTGACACTACATTTTCAAGGGATATCACTTCAGACTATGACCCCTCTTGCCTAGCATATCTAGATACTGATGGTAGACTTTGTATTGATAGTGTTACTGTGTCTAGCGAACTTGTTTTCAATTATCCCTTTTCAGAGTTGGTTGAAAAGGGTGTTGAAAGTATTCGCTTCCAGTTTGTTGTTGAGGGTGAGGGGAATCCAGTTTTGGGTGGAATCGGTCTTGGTTCTCCTACTGTAAAGGATTTCAAACCCTACGAAATTGTGGTAAATGACACAATACTTATAGATGAAACCATATCAACTTTGAGTTTTAGTAAAGAGGATGTAGCAAATTATATGAAGAGTGGATTATTCCGACTCTATCTTGTGTTCCTGCAAGGAAATAGTGTATGTAATGTGAAATTGAGTAGCGTTGTGGTAACATTTACATATCGAAATAATATAATTAATGAAGTTAAGGTGATTGAGAATAGATTAGAAGCCTTGGGATTCACCCCTAGTGGTGGTGGCTCTGATTTGGATGGTTATGATATAGATTTTGACCTAACCTTTAGTGGGGTTAGTGGGAGAGATGATAGTTTGACTTTTAGTATAGATTTGGTAAAGGAGTGAATAGTTTATGGCTGATAAGACAATTAGTGGTATAGTGACTTGGTTGAAAGGATGGTTTTATGATAAGGATGAGATTACTACAAAGGAGAATGCTTTGCAGACACAGATAAATAACAAGGCTTCTCAATCTGATTTGAATACTTTGAGTAGTACTGTGAGTGGTAAGGCAGATAGTGTGCATACTCACACTACTGGTGATGTTTCAGAGGCTTCTGCTTTGAGTCATATTGGAACTAGTGCAAATGCAAGTCAACATAGTATTAATGCAAGTATTGACAATATAATTGGGAATCTTACTGGTGCAGAGATTATCAAGGTTGTTACTACCTTGCCGACTGCATCTGCATCAACTACAAATGCTCTGTACCTGCTTTCAAGAGATAACCAGTATGATATTTACATTACTATTGAAGATGGTGGATCTTATTCTTGGGAGTTGGTTGATGAGGATGTTTTGGCAGATTTGAGTGTGGCTTGGTCTGATGTGACTGGTAAGCCATCAAGTTTCACACCAACAAGTCATAGTAGCTCTGCAACCACCTATGGTGTTGGTAGTGCTAGTAACTATGGACATAATAAGATAATTGACAATCTCAATCAATCTACAAATCAGAATGGTTATTCCTTGTCCGCTCATCAAGGATATGTTCTGAATCAGAGTAAAGCAGATAAAAGTAGTGTGATTGATTGGGATACTTTGACTTTTGTAGCGAAAGCAGATGATGATACTGGTGCGATAACATTTGATTATTTAGAATAGGTGAGTAGATGTCTGACAAGACAATAAATGGCATAGTAACTTGGTTAAGGAACTGGTTCTACGATGAAACCGAAGTTGACAACCTACTCAATAGTAAGCAGAATACTTTGGTGAGTGGAACTAACATCAAAACCATCAACAATCAGAGCCTTTTAGGACAAGGAAACATTTCCATCCAAGGAGGGGGAGGTTCAAGCGACTCTGATGTGGTGGATTTAATTTATCCAGTAGGATCTATTTATATGAGTGTTAATGATGTTAACCCTGCTACATTGTTTGGTGGTGAGTGGGAGCAAATCAAGGATAAATTCTTGTTAAGTAGTGGTGATGTTTATAGTAATGGTGCAACTGGTGGGGAAGCCACTCACACTCTTACAGTAGATGAGATGCCAAGCCACACTCACAGTACAAATATGCGACACTATCAAGGAAGTGCCAGTACAAATTACTACTCTTCAAGTTGGACAAATCAGAAAGCAATAGAAATAGGTATAAATAATACTGGTGGTGGGCAACCCCACAACAATATGCCTCCTTATTTAACTGTAAATGTGTGGAAGAGAACTGCCTAAAAAAAATAATTAAAGGAGATATAAACAATGGTTGATGAAACAATATCTGAAAAATGTGAAACATTATATAACAAATTGAACAGTTTTGTGACAAGTGTGATAAGCAGAGATGTCACACCGAAGATTAGCAACTTGAATACAGAGGTTTGGGGAAGTGATACTCAAACTGGGAATAGTCGAATTGATACTTTGAATACTAATTTCAATAACCTTGATAGTAGTATTACTACTATGGAGTCCGATATTAACAATGTTGAG
>Ga0326513_10001952_pt1 | contig 15450 bp, 10 predicted proteins | sample 2_2465_0518_D_FD_203654 | JGI IMG/M metagenome (GOLD analysis project Ga0326513, IMG submission 203654) | Bovine rumen microbial communities from UC Davis, California, United States - 2_2465_0518 | ecosystem: Host-associated > Mammals > Digestive system > Stomach > Rumen | place: USA... | reverse complement strand
TCACTACCCCCCTCCGCCATCATCACTACCCCCTCCGCCATCATCACTACCCCCCTTCGCCATCGTCACTACCCCTCTTATAATATTAAAAAAATCCTGAAAATAATTTAGTATTATTTTTAAGAAATTCTTGACAATTACTATTATATGTGATAAAATATAAGTATGAAAAAAGAGGAGGAGAAACAACATGAAAGTATTCGGATATTGTAGAATTAGTACTAAAAAGCAGAGTATTGAACGACAAGTAGAAAATATCTGTAAAGTATATAATTCTGCTGAAATTTTTACAGAAATTTTTACAGGAAGTACTCTTGACCGTCCACAATGGCAGAAACTCAAGCAGAAAGCCTTGAAATTTGTCTTAAATGGAGAAGATGTTACCATTGTGTTTGATAGTGTATGCAGAATGAGCAGGAACGCTGATGAGGGATTTCAGGAATATCAGGAACTTTTCAAACAAAATATCTCCCTTGTGTTTCTGAAAGAACCACATATCAATACCGAAGTTTATCAAAGTATCATGAATCATCAGCTTGATATAATCGCAGATACAGGCGATACAGCAGCAGATAACTTCATCAATGCCATTGTCGGAGCAGTTCAGGACTATCAGACTGCACTTGCTGAGAAACAAATACATCTTGCGTTTGAACAAGCCGAAAAAGAAGTAAAAGCTCTTAGTGTAAGAACTCGTGAGGGTATGAAAATCAGTGGTGCAGCGAAAAAAATCAGTCAAAGTAAGAAAGGGACAAGCTATTCTGTTAAAAAAGCCAATTCTGCTAAGAAAATGATTATCAAATATTCTAAAAACTTTGATGGCTTGCTGAGTGATGTGGATTGTATGCGTCTGATTGGTATTAGCCGTAATACTTACTATAAGTATAAACGGGAACTAAGCGAAGAACGTAATGGAAGGAAATAAGCATGAATAATTCTGTAAAATTAACCAAATCGGCGGCGGCACTTCTTGCCTATTTTCGGACATTTCCGGCAGGAGAGCCCATCACGGTAACACAAGGAGAGCTTGCAGAAGCTTTAAACTGTACAAGAAGGAGCGTTTTAAGAGCGGTAGAGCAGTTAGAGCGGGGCGGCTATCTCCGGCGAGAATCCGGAAAAGAAGAATGTAAAGCAAGTACTTACTTCTTACAGGAAGAAAATGTCACACATGAAACGAATGTTCTTAGTGTAACAAAATCAGAAAATGTTACACATGAAACAAATGTTCTAGGTGTAACAAAATCAGAAAATGTCACACATGAAACAAATGTTCTTAGTGTGACAAAATCAGAAAATGTCACACATGAAACAAATGTTCTATGGGGTTCAAAATCAGAAAATGTCACACATGAAACAAATGTTCTATGGGGTTCAAAATCAGAAAATGTCACACATGAAACAAATGTTCTATGGGGTTCAAAATCAGAAAATGTCACACATGAAACAAATGTTCTAGGTGTGACAAAATCAGAAAATGTCCCACCTGAAACAAATGTTCTAGGTGTGACAAAATCAGAAAATGATACACTTGAAACAAATGTTCTAGGTGTGACAAAATCAGAAAATGATACACTTGAAACAAATGTTCTTAGTGTAACAAAATCAGAAAATGACCCTCATGAAACAAATGTTCTTAGCGGTTCAAAAGAAAATGACCCTCATGAAACAAATGTTCTAGGGGGTTCAAAATCAGAAAATGATACACCTGAAACAAATGTTCTTAGTGTAACAAAATCAGAAAATGACCGACCTGAAACAAATGTTCTAGGGGGTTCAAAATCAGAAAATGACCGACCTGAAACAAATGTTCTTAGCGTGCAAAAATCAGAAAATGTTACACCTGAAGCAGATGCCCCTTGCGGGAAAAATGGTACATTTTCGTTTAATAATTATTTACAGGAAGTTCGTGCTATGATAAGGGATGAAGTTCCGGCTTCTGCTAATTCTATGAAAGTAATTCCCTATGGCAAGCCCATGGTTGCTATGGCGAAAATGAGCAGCAGAAACGGAGAAACAGACCTTTTAGGCACATTTTCCATTAAATGCAACGGGGTAAAACTTCAAATTCAGAATTTTGCTGATATGGTCGGTGCTTTCGGGATAAATACACATAAACTGTTCTGTGCCGGATTGATACAGTTTACAAACAATAATAATATTGGTGATAAATCTGACAAAATCAATTGTGGTGTAGCTATTTCCTTAAAAGAATATGCTGCTATGTGTGGCTACGATGTGGAAGAACATCAAACAGATAATCCTGCTAAAGAAAAACAGCGTGTGAAAAATTTGCTTAAGTATGTTAGAAAGCAAGTTGCATTAGATTTGGAAATTCTTTATACCAGTAGTTTGACATGGAGTGAAAATACAAACAAGAAAAGCAAAGATTATTTAGATATTCGCATTATTACAGATAAAGGAATTAGAAACGGCTATATATATATCAAATTTAATGATAGTTTTGCAAATTATTTAAAATTACGTCGGCTTACACAATATCCATTAGCTTTATTCTCGGTAGATGCGAGAAGTGCCAATGCTTACAGAATCGGGCAGGCAATGTCATTTCACTATAACAATGATAATAACCTCAAATCTAATACAGCTAATCGAATGAAAATTAGTACCTTGCTTGAATATACCGACTTACCAACTATTTCTGAAATTCAAAAAGGGGAACATAGCTGGACAGAACGTATAAAAGAACCGTTTGAAACGGCACTTGATGAATTATATCGGAGAGAAATTCTGTCAGACTGGTGGTATTGCCGTAGTGGAGATATTGTGCTTACAGATAGCGAAGCACAGAATTTTCCAGATTTTGAAACATGGAAGAATATGCTGATACATTTTGAAATCAGTCAGGCTACAGACCATTCATTAAGATTAGCTACTAAAGAAGAGAAGAAAGATAAACCAGAAGTAAAACGAAAAAGAACCAAAACTAAAAAGGCAGTCTGATGAAGATAGTTTCAGCATATGGTAGGCTGAAGTGATGAAAGGGGCGATAATATGCCGAAAAAATTCAATATTGTTGGTTCATGCAGTCCAGAGAAACATTATATGGTGAATCTTCAGAACAGGCTTGTTCAGATAAAAAAATTGATTGATGACGGACAATATTTCACTATCAATCGGGGCAGACAGTATGGGAAAACGACAACACTCTTTGCCTTAGAGAAGTATTTAAGTTCAGAATATGTTGTGATTAGTCTTGATTTTCAGGGAAATATGAGTGAAGCAGAGTTTGAGAATCAGTATGAATTTTCTACTGCTTTAGTTGATGCAATGAAAAGAGCTTTGAAACGAACGGAATATTATGCAGAATTGAAAGACCAAATAAAGGAAATTGACAGGAAAATTGGGAAATTGGGTGACCGTTTTCGTCTTGTCAAGTTGTTTTCTATGTTAAGCGACTTGTGTGCAGAGTCTTCAAAGCCGATTGTTTTGATGATTGATGAAGCAGACCAAGCATCTAATAATCAAGTTTTTCTTGATTTTTTGGCACAACTTCGATATTATTACTTGAATAGAAACAAATTTGCAACATTTCAGTCTGTCATTTTGGCTGGAGTGCATGATATTCGCAATCTGAAACAGAAAATCAGACCTGATGAAGAACATAAGCATAACAGTCCGTGGAATATTGCCACACCGTTTGATGTGGATATGAGTTTTTCGGTGGAAGATATTTCCGGAATGCTTTCAGAATATGAATCTGATTACCATATAGGCATGAATATCTCTGAAATATCGCAGTTAATCTATGATTATACTTCCGGCTATCCGGTTCTGGTGTCCTCGTTCTGCAAGCTGATAGATGAGAAAATAACTGGAACGGAACAATTTCCGACAAGGACAGAGGCATGGACGAAAGCCGGATTCCTGAAAGCCGAAAAAATGATTTATGACACAAATTCTTCTTTGTTCGGAAGTCTGTTCAATAAATTAGAAGATGATGAACATCTTCGTAAACTGTTGCATGAAATTCTTTTTACAGGTATTAAAGCACCTTATAATCAGTATGATGCTATTATTGGAATGGCTGTTATGTACGGTTTCCTGAAAAAAGAAGATGAAAATGCTGTCATTGCAAACAGAATTTTTGAAACTGCCCTCTATAACTGGTTTATTTCAATTGAAATCAGAAATCAAAATAATAAGATGTTTAAAGTTGGTTTGGCTGAAAAATCGCTGTTTGTTCAGAACCATAGACTTAATGTAGAATTGATATTAGAAAAATTTATCCAATATTTTAATGATATTTATGAAAACAAACTTCCGAAGTTTGTAGAAGAGGTCGGCAGACAGTATTTTCTTCTGTTCCTGAAACCTATCATTAACGGTACAGGAAACTATTACATTGAAGCCAGAACTAGAAATCAACAAAGAACAGATATTGTCATTGATTATCTGGGTGAACAGCATATTATTGAACTGAAAATCTGGAGAGGACAGCAATATCATGCTGACGGAGAACAGCAGCTTTCTGACTATCTGGATTACTATCATTTGAAAAAAGGCTATCTTCTGACATTTAATTTTAATCAGAAAAAAGAAACCGGCATAAAACACGTTATTTACAAGGATAAAGAGCTGATAGAAGCAACTGTATAAGAAAAGAAAATTTCTCTGTTTTGCACAAAAAAATATAATTATATTTGTGCAGAACAGAGATTTTTTAGCAAAAGGGAGAGAAACTGCTACGAATATTTTTATTATTACAGGAAATGAATTTTTTAAAGCATTTACAGGGAAATATCAAACTGTTTTTGCAGATTGCCTTGAAATTATTTATAATTCTTATCGGACAGAGCTGTCTTATGGGATTGAAAAAGAACTTCTACTCATTCAGTTGACAGATTATTTTGAAAAAAACAGTAATTCAGAAATCAGATTTGATGATGATACTGAAGTATTTCGTGATTCACGAGCCAAAGCAGGCGAATTTCTGAGAAAACTAAAGTTGTATGGCTGGATAGAATACGAGTACGGAAGTGACCAGAAACCAAGAATTGTGATGCCGAATCACTCTGTTATCATGATGCAGGCACTCAGCGAGATTGCAAAGGGCAGAGAAATGGAGTATCAAAGCGAAGTTTCAGCGATTTACTCACTTCTGACGAATGAAATTTTATATGACAGACCTTATCCGCAAGTTATCAAGCCTGTCTATGACAGAACACTTTCTCTCTTTACAGGATTAAAAAAATTAAATACAAGTATCAGAAAATATATTGATGAACTGACAGACGGTCAGTCTCTGGAAGAACTAATGGAGCATTTTTTTGAATATAACGAGAAAATCGGCTCTAAGGCTTATCATCGTATGCAGACGAATGACAATGTTTCCAGATTCCGCAACACCATAGAAAGCCGGCTGGGAAACATTCTCGGAGATCCGGATATTATGGAACGTGCTGTTCTTGGCTATCAGAATATTGAAGATGAAAACGACAAACAGGAAGCAGATGACAAATTAAGAGAAATGATAACAATTGTCATTGATTCTTTTCATTCTTATGATGAACTGGAACAGGAAATCAGAAAGAAACACACGAAATATTTGAAAAGTGCTGTAAACAGGGCAAAACTTGCCTTATTAAGTTCAAATGACATAGAGGGAAAACTTTCTGCTGTTTTAAGGTATCTTGCTAACATGCTGGAATGTGAGCCGGAATTTGGGCTTTACGATGATGTTCCGGAAGATGTTTGCAGAATTTTTAATATATTCCCTCAAAGTTTTATCAGCGGAGAATCTTTGCATACTGTTCCAGTTTCAAGGAAAATGGACGATGTAGAAGAAATTTTTACTCCGCAGGCTGTTTCGGAGGAAGAAACGGCACAACGCCGAAAAGCCTTAAAAAAGAAAACAGAACAGCGGTTTTCAAGAAAAAATATTACTGCTTATGTCATGGATTTGCTGAAAGACAGACAGAGCATACAGGCTTCTGAACTTGAAATACGTACCAGACGAGACATGATACGACTGATTTTTATCAGTATGTACGGAAAAAGCAAACGTTCTGAATTTGTTGTAATCCCTCAAGAGACGATGATTCAAAAGAATGGTTTTACTTTTAAGGATTTTGAACTGAAACGGAGAGCGAAATAATGGAAATTATCAATATCGGAAATATTTCAAAAGATAAATTTAAATTATATGCTAACAGACTGTTAAATGAATGCTTTATTTTGAAAATCTGCGAAGATACAAAACAATGCTATTATTTCATTTTAAAGGAAAAAGAGCTGTTTTCTGCTTATTTTGAGTTACTTGGATATGATATTATCATCAATGAAGAATATGGAATCATTTGTTTAAATAATCCATACGGAACAGGCAGACTCCGGCTCAAGATGCAGGAAAGTATTATACTGCTGATTTTGCGTATTATCTACATAGAAGAACAGAAAAAGCTGACAGACAGCGTGATTATCAGCTTAGATGAAGTCTACGACAGATATTACAGCCTGAAAGAGAAACGCCTCAGCAAGACGGATATGCGTTCTGTAATGGCACTGTTAAAGCGTTATCATATTGTCAGAAATCTTGAAAATAAAGATATGGGAAATCCTGAAACAAGTATACAGATTTATCCTTCCGTAATATTGGCGATTGATTCAGCAGAATTGAATAAAATTTATGAAAGTACACAAAACAAGCTGAATACTTATGTGAATGGTGGTGAAACAGATGCCAACGAAGAAGATTTTGACGAAACTGAGACTGATTAACTGGCATTATTTCCAGAATGAAACTATCTGCCTGAAAAATACGAACCTGTTTTCAGGTGACAACGGTGCTGGAAAGTCTACGATATTGGACGCAATTCAGCTTATTTTAACGACTAACAGCCGAAAATTCAATCTTGCCGCCAATGAGCGAAGCAATCGCAACTTGAAAAGCTATGTCAGAGGCAAGACAGGCGAAGAAGGCAGTGAATACCTGCGTAACGGTGCTGTAATTGCTTACATTGCTCTGGAAGTCTACGAAGAGGGGAAAGACCGCTATTTCGTAATTGGCTTGAAAATTGACTCTCCGGACTTGGAAAGCCCCACTAAACAGAAATGGTTCTGTGAAGAAGGAACACTGGAACAGCTTTCTTTTCTTACAGGCAACAAGCCTTCAACAGATGAACAATTCCATAACAATGGGAAAAAAGTAACTTTCATACAGCAAACATCCGCTGCAAAAGAGCGTTTTAAGCATCGGCTCGGTCATTTGCAGGACAATTTTTTTGAACTGCTTGCAAAATCAATCGCATTCAAGCCGATGAACAATGTCAAAGGCTTTGTTTCACAGTTTATTCTTCCTGAAAAGATGGTAGATATTAAATCTCTGAGAGAAAATATTCGTAATCTCAAAGAAATGCAGGACATTGTGGAAAAGTTGAAAAGACAAGTCAGCAGTTTAAAGGAAATCCAGAATACTTACGAAACTATAAAAAAATATGATGAATCAATCCTCATGATTGATATTCTCATGAAGATTGTAGACAAAGAATCAAAAAAATATCAAATTATTGAGAAAAACAAGGGAATTCAAGTGCTTGAACAATCTTTATTACAGGATAATCAAACTTGCACAGTTTTGGAATCTGATATTGACAGTATGAATGAACGCTATATCAGTATGCAAACGGCATTACAAACAGATGAAAACGCCTTGTTAATTCATTCAATCAAATCTGAAATCAAAGACAAACAGAAAGATAAGAGCGTATTTTCTGAAAATTTTCTCAGACTCAAAGAACAACTAAGACGAATCAAAAGCGTTTTGCCTTCTCTCCGTGAATATTGTCGGATTCAAGATATTTCTGGTCTGGAATCTACAGAACTGTCACCAGAAAACAGAAATCAGCTCGTCATTGAACTGGAGAATTCATTCTTACAGGCGGAAACTGCCTTAAATGATAAACTTTCACAGATTCGGGGTGAGTTAAGGCAACTTGAGAACATTCTCAAAAGCCTATCAGAAGAAATCAGAAACCTTGAAAGTAATAAAATCACTTATGACAGAAACGTTTCTGACCTGAAAAAAGCTATCGAAACGGAATTTTCAAGCCGTGGAATTACTTCTCCTGTCCATATTCTGGCGGATTTACTCGAAATTTCTGATACAAATTGGCAAAATGCTGTAGAAGGCTATCTGAATACACAAAGATTTTATATCATTGTTGAGCCTGCCTATTATGATATTGCTGCACAGGTATATGACAGAAACAAATCAAGAATTCATACTGCTGCCATCGTGAACACGGCAAAATTAAAACTTGACCTTGTACCTGACGAAAATACGCTTGCTGGCGTTGTAAAGAGTCAGAATCGCTATGCAACTGCCTATATTTCCCAAGTCTTAGGAAAAGTTGTCATGTGTTCCGATGTTCTGGAACTGAAACAACATACAATTGCGATTACACAAGGCTGTATGCTCTATCATGGGAATGCACTCCGGAAAATTAAGCCTGAAATTTATCGTATGCCATATATCGGCAAACATGCTTTACAGAAACAATTGGAGTTAAAAAAAGAGGAATATAGACAAAAATCAAACAGTCAATCAGAACTGACCGGACAAAATACAAATTTACAGAAGATTTTAAGTATGATTCGGCAATGTAATTTTGAAATGTTGAAATCTGTAATTTCTGCTCCTGCCGATATTCAGAGAGTAACAACAGAAATCATTTCTCTGAATAATGACCTGAAAGAAGCAGAAAATGACCCTGCTTACCTGCAAATGAAGATAGATGCAGAAGACCTTGAACAACAAATCCGAAAAAAAAGAAATCAGCTTGATACTATCAAATCAGAAATCACAAGAAAAAAGATTGAAATCGGAACAGTTCGTAAACAAATTACACAGCTTGACGGCGAAATTCAGGAAATTGAAAAGCAAATTTCCAATATGAGCCATGAGCATGAATCGGCTCTGCAAGAGGCACAAAGACGCTTTGAAGAACGTCAGAGAAACAGAACTCTTGAAAATGATTTCGGAAACTATCAGCGTCAAAGAACAAGATATGTCAACAGCCGTGAAAATTCTGAACATCTCCTGATTCAACAGCAGACGAAGTACAAAAACGGCGATTTAGGGACAGGAGTTTCCATGATGTCTGCCTACTTTGAAGAGTACAGCAATCTGACAAAGCATAATCTCATCAGTTATGAAGAAAAATTAAGAACCATTCAAGAAAACTGCGAAACAGAGTTCAGAGAGAGCTTTCTAGCGAAAATGCGTGAAAATATTGAGATTGCAATTTCTATTTTCAAGGCACTGAACAAAACGCTCAAGCCTATTTATTATGGGAATGATTCTTACAGATTTGACTATATTCCTGAAAAAAAGAAAAAACGTCTTTATGAAATGATAATGTCTGAATTCAATCTCGGCGGCGGTACGCTCTTTTCTACGCAGTTTGAAGAAGAATATCACGATGAAATGAACGAATTGTTTTCAAAACTGACTGTATCTGACGAAAACGGTGAAGATGTACTTCGGGAATATACGGATTATCGCAGTTATCTTGATTATGATATTGAAATTATCTCCAAAGACGGCAAATCACAGAAATTTTCAAAAATTTACAGGGAAAAAAGCGGCGGTGAAACACAAACGCCATACTATGTGGCAATTGCTGCATCATTTGCACAGCTCTACAACACAGGGGAAACTATCCGAGTTATCATGCTGGATGAGGCTTTTGACAAGATGGATGAAGAACGCATTGAAAGCATGATAAACTTTTTCAAATCACAAGATTTCCAGATTATTCTTGCCGCACCGACTTCCAGACTGGAACTCATCGGCGAACAGGTTGATAATATTGTTATGGTGTATAGTGACAATGAACATCATAGTTTTACCGACCTGTTTTCTTACGATGACCTATAAAAATAAAAAATATTATGGATATGATGAGAACTATATTAAACTGCCTAATTGATAAATACGAAAAAAGCAAAAACTTTGTAGAAAGTAACAAAAAAATTGTTGATGAAAACAAAATTACAAGGAAAATTTCTGTAAAAATCAACAAACTTTTTCCGAACTACGAAGACGAAGCAGAATATAAATTATTTATACAAACCAACACTGCGGTTGACACACTCGCCTTAAAAGAATATATCACAGTAACAAGAAAAAAGAACGGACTTATAGACAGTATTGTCTTAAATCCGGACAAGCTGGAAGAAATCTATCACTTTCTCTCCAGAAAACCAAAATCTGAAATAAATCAACAGCTTATTTCACTTCTGGAGCATTACATCGCCATAGAGGGGTCTAGCAAGCCCGTAGAGCGATTTGAATATGAAAATCATAAAACTACTACCCTAATCAGAACGCCCAGAAATGACCCCTTAGAATCGATTTTAGAGGGTGTGCCGAAAAATGAAGTGCTTTCCACATTCTGTCACGCACAGATAGAACGAATCAAAAGCAACAAAAAGCCAGAGTTTTTCAACGGAGACCTGACGGAATATGCCAATATTCTAAAAGCCGTATCAGAATTATATCAGCTTTCAGAAGAAACTTATGTCAGAGATTTTTCTGTCCGTGTTTTCGGAGATTCCAAAACTTTTGAGAAAATTAAAAGCAAAGTCATCAGCTTATTGTTCCATTACGGCGATTTTCCGAAAGAAGAAGAAACTATCCTGCAAGAATTAAATCTTGTTAAAAATCAGGGGCATATATACATCAAGGGAGCTTGCAGAATAGCTATTAACGGACAGATAATTGATTTTTCTCATCTTAGCGGAGATATTGGGATTTCCTCAGTCCTTCTTGACAATATCAGCAGAATTGAAGTATCTGGAAATAAAGTCATCACAGTAGAAAATCTCACGACTTTTAACCGATTCTGCGAAGAAAACGCTATGATTATCTACTTAGGAGGCTATCACAATACCCATAGACGAAATTTTATCCGGAAACTATACCTACAAAATCCTGATGCTTTGTACTATCACTATGGTGATATTGATGCAGGCGGTTTCTATATTCTTCTGCACCTGCGGAACAAAACAGATATTCATTTTCTGCCGTATCACATGGATATTAACACATTACAGCAATATTCCCGCTTGACAAAACCATTGACAGATAACGACAGAAAGCGACTTCAAAACTTACTTGACAGTGAATTTTCAGAAGTTATCCAGTATATGCTTGAAAATAACTGCAAACTGGAACAAGAAGCATTAGACCTCACATAAAAAGTTCTGTTATTATTGGTTCAACTGACAAAAGCCTGTTTTCATCTTTTTAGACGATTTGTAAATACGCAAAATAGGACTTTTTTGAACTTTGTTTTCACAAAAAAGTACTTTTGTCAGTCAAACCATTATTCCAAATCTCCACGCTTACGTTTCTTCTGTTGTTCCATGTCACGCTGTTGGGAAAGATACTGCTCCAAAGTTGTTCGTGCAAATTCCACTTCTTTCAACGTGGCTTTGATTTTGTTGTATTCATCATTTTTTTCAGAACGCTCTCGCAGGAGGGCGTTCTTTTTTTCTTTCATTTCCTCTAAAGAAGGAACTTTGCCGTTAGGATAGGCGGCTTTCAGAGTGGCTTTTGATTCAATATACTGTGAAATTTCCGTTTCATATTTCTTGTAATAACTTTTCTGGAAAAGTTTCCCCTTAGACCGCCATTCTTCATGGAATGGTTTCAATTTTTCGCAAGTTTTCCGAAGATGAATATGGTCATTGATGATGTCAATTTCTTTGCTTAGGTCGTTTAATTCCTGCACAAGTTTTCCCTGTCTGGCGTGTTCGGTCATGGCTACCATTTCGAGCTGTCCCTCTGTTTCAGCCTGATACTTCGTCAAAACATTGATAACTCTTGATGCTTCTTTCATGTTCTGAATTTCTGCCCAGCGGTTCAGACCGTAAGAATCCAGAAATTTGTTCTGACTTGTATCAATGATTCTGGTTTTCGGACAATAGACAAACTCGCTGTGACAAAGGGCAATTCTTTTCTTGATTTGCTCCGTTTCATAGTACCAGCCAAGAGTTTTTGCCCGACTGAATTTCTGCTGACCTTCCATGCGGAATTTCAAATCAATCTTATGTTCAGGATTGTAGACAACTTCAACATGATGAGCCTTGCAGACTTGCAGAAATTCTTCAAAATTATGACTTTCTTTGACACACTCATCAATTTCCCATTTCAATTTGGTTTTCCATGAAATGCCTTGACGGTGCATATCCCATTCATAGTAACTCTTTCCTTTGGAACGCTGCGGATTTTTAATCACTTTCAAGCTATGTTCTGCACAAATTTCATCACTGATTTTTCTGAGCCGTTCCCATGCTCGGTCTGTTCCCTGATTTTCCAGAGTTTCAAAAGTTTTGCCGTTAAAGAAATTGACATTATTGAAAATAATATGATTATGAATATTGTCAGTGTCCGTATGAACGGCAATCACATATTGATACTGACTTTTTAGAAAACGTTGGCACAATTCCTGACCAATCTGTAAAGCCTCCTCTGGTGTAACTTCCTGCCCCTCAAAACTTTGAATAATATGCTGACAGAGTGTTCTGTATCTGCCCGTTCCTGCCTTTCTGGTTTGCTTAAATTCTTTGACTGTCTGCTTTGGTTCAGAACTGCAAAAACAACTGAACACATACAGACCATCTTTTGTTTTTTCCGGATTTGTGATATACTTCAAAGATTTCAGTTCTGTTTTTTTAATGCCGTGAATTTTTGTAACTGCCATAAATTTTTCTCCTCTTAATTTTTGAAAATTCGCTCATTTTTTCAGGGGTCTTAGGGGAAAATTTTCCCCTAACAAGCGACGCTACTATTATTTTTCATCTTCCGTCACGATGCCCATTTCCTCAAAATAATTGAACATCGGATAATAGTGATATTTTATCTTTTTTCCGGTAACTCCGTTACGATTTTTCAAAATCACAAGCTCAACTTCTCTAGGATTTTTCGCCTTTTCTTTAGTCGCATCAAAATTTTTCCTGCCTACTCCCTGTAACTGCAAGCCAATAAGAACATCAGAACTATACTCAATCGCACCGGATTCCTTAAAACTCGACAGATTGACCGGAGCGGTATAATTTTCACGGTTAAAACTTGAAATCGCTATGACTGGAATCTTGAAATCTCTGGAAAGCCGTTTCAACTCAATAACTGCCTTGTCAGTATTCTGTTTATCGGTCGCTCTGACATCTGCCGGAGATAAAATTTGCAGATAGTCAATCAAAACAACAGGCTCTCGTCCTGTAATAGAAATATGCTGATGCACGACTTCACGGACACGCTCTGCGCCAATATCTCCAATGCCCTCATGGATGAAAATATTATCCGCAAATTTTCCGTAACTCTGCACTGCTCGCTGTATCAAATCTTTCTCTCTCTGCGAATAATTGGCATAGCGTGAACCCGTTGTAATGCCTCTTGCAGTCTTGGCATCCTTGATACTGCCCTGATTCTGGATAACATCCAGAACTGTCAGTCTTGAAATACTTTTCGCCATGAGTTCCGTTCTTGCCATTTCCAGGGAAAATATCAAAACATCATGACCGCTTTGTGCTATCTGGTCACATATCTGCGTAAAGAAAGTAGTCTTACCCAGACTGCTGATTGCTCCGACAACATACAAGCCTTCATACAAACCGCCGTCAAGAACCGCATCCAAAACTTTGAATTTTGTCGAAATATATGGAGTATTTACAGAATTAGCAATGCCGTTAAGAAATTCCTGTAAATGAGAAGAAACTGCTGTTTCCATATATTTGCCTTCCTGTACCAGTCTTTCAGATTCTTCCGGATTCATCTCTACTTCTTCTACCTTATCGGCAAAGGCTTCTCTGTCAGCGTTCAGAGCCTCGTTAGCGTCCTTGTACGGCTCTGCAATGTTAATCTTGTGATAGGATACTCCTAACTCCTGCAAGCCGTCTGAGAGCCTCTGAGAGGCTTCTATGCCTGCCTTGTCGTTATCCAACGAAATAATTAACGGCTGTGTCAGCTCTTTCCGTTCCAGAAGTTCCAACAGCTTGTTGACATTGGAAGTACTGCCAAGAGCAATGGCTTCTCCGCCAACATCAATGATAGATAGGGCATCTATTTCACCCTCAACAACAAAAATCGGCTTTTGAGCAATTTTTAACGCTTCAATATTGAATATTGAAATTGAGCCTACCTTAACTTTACTATATTTTTTCTGATTAAAATTTAATACTTTTCTGGTATCTCTTGCAAGATAGCTGTATTTACTTGTAGGGATAATCAAACGGGGGCTTGCTGGCACTGTCTGAGTGGCTTTCGGATGTCGCCAGTTATGAACATAGCCTATCTGGAAGCGGTTGAGCGTTGCCAGAGTCAGCCCTCGGTGATAATCCGTCTGCATGAGATTCTGATTTGCCTGTAAAAAGAAATCTGAATAGTCAATTTTTGTCGCACCCTCATACGAGCCACCAGAGCCGTTTCTAGGGGGGGTCTGCCTTAGTAGTATAGTTTCACCATTTTCATGCTCCGAACGCTCTACGGGCTTGCTAGACCCCTCTACGGCGATTTGATAGTAATCATAAACAGTCCGGAACACTTCGGCAGGGTCTGAAATACCTGTATGACATTTCCAAAGCCCGATAACGTCCTCGTACAGACCGCACTTGTAACACTTCCAATGGGGATAGTCAGCTTTTGGGTCAAACACAATGCCGTCCCCATCTCTGCCAGAACCATTTTCGCATTCAGGGCAGATATATGTCATTCTGCCGTTTACTTTTTGTTTTGCAGGAGCAAGAAAGTCTGGTTCTTTGAATCTAACTTCTTGTCTTGCTATTTCCATGTCCACATTATCAACCTCATTTCTTGAATTGGTAAATTATTCCAATATCGGCGGTACGTTTAGGGACTGTCCGTTAAAACTTTAATCCGATAAAGAGAAGATTTGCACCCGCCGGAACTATTATACCATGCAAGTGCCAAATCTGATTTTTGGCACTTGCACTTGAATATATTGACTATATTGACTATATTCATTTTTTTCGGTATTAAAAAACGGCTATATATGGACGTAAAAAAAATTTCTCCCGCCAGTAACACTACCCTTTTCCGCCAGTAACACTACCCTTTTCCGCCAGTAACACTACCCTTTTCCGCCAGTAACACTACCCTTTGTTAAATTTTTGTCAATCTAATTTATAGGATTTTTATTTTAAAAATGGCTATTTTACGTAAAAGTCATGATTTTTTATAATTTTTTCTAAAAAAAATTTTTTTCTTGACAAAATCAGCCCAAAATGGTAAAATATAATGGGGGAGTGTTTTATTTTTATAGGAACATTTGTTTCAGGTGTGCAATTTTCTGTTTTTGTTACCCCTTCCGCCATCATCACTACCCCCCTCCGCCATCATCACTACCCCCCTCCGCCATCATCACTACCCCCCTCCGCCATCATCACTACCCCCTCCGCCATCATCAC
>Ga0326513_10001951_pt1 | contig 15456 bp, 26 predicted proteins | sample 2_2465_0518_D_FD_203654 | JGI IMG/M metagenome (GOLD analysis project Ga0326513, IMG submission 203654) | Bovine rumen microbial communities from UC Davis, California, United States - 2_2465_0518 | ecosystem: Host-associated > Mammals > Digestive system > Stomach > Rumen | place: USA... | reverse complement strand
TTCTCCAATGATCTCATCGCCTATTACGTAGTAAAGCATGTTGACCAACTTTTCAGGATCGGAAACATCTGTATAATGTTCTCCGAACATGTCATCTTCATATTCCAGCACTTTCTCAATAGCATCGGATACATCATACTCTCTTAATGCTTCTTTTGCCCGATATGTGCCGATGATATAGTAATCTGTATTAAACACTTCATTATGAAGATCTGCATAATTTCCGCTATATCCGCTTTCGAGACATTCAATAATGTCCTGAATTGCTTCTTTTCTCATTTCCTGATGTTTGCTCATGATGTCCTCCTATAAATCAAATAATTCTGCATGTCCTCTTTCCCTAAGGATCATTTCAAATTCCTGATCCTCTTTTAAATACTCCTTAATGAATCTCTCTAGTGTACATGGTGCAAGCTCCATGTGAAGCTTTTCCCTAATATATGGGTGCATGTACATCGATAAAAAACTCGTTTCTGTTTCTGTGATTTTCTTCATCTGTTCTCCTTTCGTTCCTTCCCTTAACTTGACTATATAATAACACGCATGCGTGAACATGTCAACACTTTTGAGTAAACTTTTTTCACTCATACGTAAATGTTTTTTCGGTGTTCAGAAATCCGCATATATAATGGTAGAAAACTGATCAGGATCGGCAGGATATAAAACAGGATCAGCAGAGGGACACGAAAAACCAGATTAGCATAGGGTAATTATCCGATCTGGTACTGTGATCATGTCGATACATGACTAATAATTTAATTTTAAAATCAAAACATTTCAGCCCACATGTTTTGATAGCTCTGACTAACTCTGCTGTTTTGTTTACCAAAACTAACCACACTTTCAACTATCTGCAAGCGCAATTGTTTGATAGCTTCAACTAACTTTGTTCCTTTGTTTACCTAAACTAACCACCCACACAACAATCAACCCCCACAATTGTTTGATAGCGTTGACTAACCACCTCGCCCAGGGTCACCAGCTGAATTTTTCAAAAATTTCCAGGACACGGGCATATACGTATTTGATAGTCGATAGTCGATTTGAAAGTCGAAAGTCGATTTAATTTTGGAAAGTCGATAGTCGTTTTGGTTTTGGAAAGTCGATTTGAGGGCAGAAAGTCGATCCAGAAGCCCAGAGTCGATCCCCTTTACGATCCCCAGAGTCGATATGGTTTCAGCAGAGGTTTCCAAAATATCCCATCCGATATTTCTCTGGATTCTGCCCTATAATATAGGTAGGGAGTCGATGAATCCTGGGCGATCACCCGGAATCCCATTTGAGTTGATTGGATACCCACCACATACTATCCGATCCTCAGGAGGTGACCTTCAGGGTTCCCCGATTTTCCCAAACCTGACCGCAATGTGGCACGGGTGATCTTTACCTGTGGTAAAATGTGGCACCGTTTTGTCAATTATTACCTATCGATACGGTATTTTACTCCTGTTTTTTTTTTTTTCTATGTCTTTTGTTGTTTTCCGGTGCCACATCTGTAAATATTTGGTAATTATTGATTTCTTACCCGTGCCACATTTGGTAAATACTGGAAGCCAACAGGCAACAAAAATGACCCCAAGAGTCTAATCCCAGGGTCATCATTTTTACTTTAAGTGCTACTCCATGCCGTGGTTCCCATCGACCGTTGGTCGAAATCTCAGGTGCCACATTGACTAAAAGTCAAATTTTACAGGCAGGTGGCACCGTGCCACATTGACTGAAAGTCAAACTACACACCGTGCCACATCCAGGATTAATCAGAGTCCTCGTCCGTGCCACCCGTTGAAATTGCTGGTGCCACGTACCTGTTGCGGATTTCGTCTACGTTATAGGTTGACGTGTCTTCTACGTTTGGTGTGACTACGTGTTCCTGTTTGTCCACGTAATCAAAATGGTTCTTAGCCAGGAAGATCCCTGTAACAGGATTGATTTTCCCTCCTGTCATATACTGTTCCCATAACTGTTCCATCATGCCATAAGCTTTTTTAATGACGGACGCCACCTCGGGGCGCAGGTTAGCTTTATATCCCATCCCTCCGGTTGGTCTATCATTAACAACATTCGTCAGCCACTGTCTCCTGTGTCCGTTTAAAGCCATAGCCATTCCAGCAACAGTTGGTTTCATATCATACTCCGCATACAAATTAAAATACTCCGTAAGCCTTTCAATAACAGCCTCGGAGTCGTTTAGGTCTATGTTCGGCATGTTAAACAATTTTACATTTAGAGCCAAATATTTGGTATTATCCCCTTTTTCGAGATTATACCCATTCATCCCTATGACAGGACTGTTCCTTTTCTTCATAGTCTCCTTCGGATTCGCCATGGTCTCAGCCATCTTATTGAGTTCTTCAATAGCAGAAGGAGCCTTATAATTTTTATCAGACTTTTTAGGCTTAGTCTCACTCATGACCTCACCTCAATCCTCTGTTCTCAGCAACCTTATATTCCAGAGCATACATCTTCTTCCACAATTCACCTGGACTAATACACCATTTTAAGGCTGCCTCGTCAACTTTTCCACCGACATTACCCTTTTCCCCATAGATGAACAATAAAGCCTCTCTATCGCCGTCTGAGAGCCTCTCAAATGCATCTTTAGCAGCTGTCCAATCTTTTATATCGGAAACTCTGCTCAAACCTTTTAAACCATGTCTGGCATACAAACGAATACAATGGGCAGAGTAATCAGAATAAAATGTTTTAGCCATATGGCACCTCCTATCTATTTCATCAGAGCTATTCCCAGAAGTACTCCTATCGCACCACCAAAAGCTATTGAGAATCCTACTAAGAATGTCGCAATCATACTTGATATAATTTCCACAAGGGATTTCATTTAAACTTCCTCCAAATTATCAAATAAGACACGATCTGAAAAACGAGAATTGCGAGAGCAACGTGAACTGGGGTTATTCTCATCTCTGTTCCCTTCCAACAATCTCCCTACCACACACGGGACAGTGATCTAATCTATCCCACACATGCTCCGCTTCAGAATGACCACATCTTTCACATTTATATCTTATCTCCAAGACACCGCCACGGTTAAAATGAGGACCCATGTGTCTCAGAATGGTTTGTCTTTCAACTCTCTCACCCGTCAACATCTTCAATCCCCTCACCCGTAATCAAATAAGGTGCTAATGGTAATCCCTCAATCCAGTCACAAATATACTGCCAATCAGGAAGGAAATGATGTCTTCTCTGTCTGTAAACATTCTTCAAACACCTGTAATTCGTAATCATACCGGCGGTCAATTCAAACCCAGTAGGGAAATTATTCAGAAGTTCCAGTTTAGCTTCTCTGGCAAGTTCAGAGTCTCCATCTTTCACAGCCTTCTTATAATGTTCCTGGAGTACCTCAACCGTGCGGATAGAATTCCTATACACATATTTATTACAAGCATCGGTAATATCCATCTTCGTACCCCTGTGCATCAGGGAGTAGCTACTGACAAAATTCAAGTACTTATATCTCTCAACCTGTACCCATGCTTTCAGTGAAACATCCAGGTCAAACCAGACCACAATCCCAGTTAAAAACTGATCCTCACCACCCATTTTGGCATTAGCAAGCCGAATTGCCCTTCTAACGTCCTTATTCGCCATTAGAGCGTTTTTATCTCTTTCTGAACCATCTATACCTATAGTCTCTTTAATCTCCTGTATTGCCTTCTCACGAGCTTCTGGGGGCATATATGACTCCCTCATACTATAACCACTCGTTAAAATAGACCTTTCAAGACCAGAAACCTCAGTCCATGTAATTTTTGGCATATAACCCCTCCATACTGGTCAACTACAAAGACAGAGCAGAATTACCCTGTCTCTGTATCTAAAATTTTAACATACACTCAGGGCAATGGGTATGGACTCAACCCGCTTTATCCACAGGGTTACCTGACTTATCCATAGATGCTTTGTTCTTCTCCACACCCTTCAATGCCCTTTCAATAATCTCGTCAATATCCTCAACCTCGGTGTCCTTAAAATCAAACCTCTTACCAGAAGTCTCCTCATAATCCAGAACAGGAGAATCGTAACTAATCCCTAGAGTCTCAGCACGTTCGGTTCTCCAATCAATATACTGATACACCTCATCCTCCAGAGTCTGCATCATAGTGTCGGGATTAATCTGAAACCTCGTCAAAAGGGCAAACCAATTGCTACGGAAGAACCTCTGTAAACTCTTAAACTCTCCTACCTTCTCATTACCACCTTCCAGACATCTCTGATAATCCCTGCAAGCCGTAGCTACAATCGCATTGGCAAGAGCCTCCCAGGGGTCATGAGTAACGGACATGATTTTTTCCAGATAAGCCTTGTGCCACCTTCCAGGATGTTTTTGCTTTTTCCCTCTCCTTGGATTCGGTGGAACAAAGGTCATAGCGTCTTTCTCGGTAACGATCCAGAGCCTTGTTGAACCGACCCTGATTTTCGTACCATTCAGAACCCCCATCCTACAATACTTAGACAAAACAGCCTTGCTAAAGCCCAACATTTTCGCCATTTCTGCCGTACTCACGTAACCCTCAGGGACTTCATCCAGGACAGGGATATTTTCGGTGTTGAAATTTTCTCGTTTAGTCATGACTACTAACCCTCAAACCGATCATAGACAGGATCTAACGGATCCCCCTGTGGACAATCTTCAGGCTCATCAACACTCACAGGTTCGAACCCACCACGTTTCAAAAGATCCCCTACACTATCACCTTCCATCCCAAGATAAATCCTCAGATAATTCACAGCCTTTTCCAGATCCTGATCCCCTCCCTTTTTCTTATGTCTCCAGATATACTTAAACGCATTGCACACGCAGAAGTCCTTGACGACTTCCTTACCGAATACATCGGTCATAACTTCCAAGCATTCATATTTTCCATCTGCGTAATGGTTTGGATGATATATTGCTTCTTTCATAATGGTCTCCTTTATATCGTGTTTTTGTGATAAACCCACCATTTTGTCCATTGTCCATGCCTTTGTCTATGTAAAATCGTTGAAATTTCAACATCTATCCCGATTTATGGACATGGACAAACGTATTCTCATTCTTATACACCAATTTCTTTTTCTAATTTTTTGCAATGTTTTTGTGTATAAGTTTTTAATATATCTTGTCCATTTGTCCATAAGAGAGTATAAACCCTTGAAAACACTGGATTCTGTATGGACAAAGCATGGACAAAACATGGACAAAAGTACCTAATTATGGACAAAAATTATCCTGAAAATGGCGGAAAAATAATATTTTCATGATGTTGTAACTGGAAAGTTCTTCCAATTAATGGTAGATGTTTCCAGTTGTTGGTAAATTCATAACTGGAAAGTTCTTCCAGTTGTTACCATATGACACCCAGATCCCCTGTCCGATCCCCCGTCCCGAAGACCTCAACCAACGGTTGATGAAAACGGGACGGACAACAGGATCGAACAATGTTGAATAATGTTGAACAATGTTGAATAATGTTGAATAATGTTGAATAATGTTGAATAATGTTGGATGTCTATGGCTTAACATTCTGGTTAGTATCTTTCTGATACATGAAAGTCCGTCTACTTCTACCACCAACCAGTTGTTTACCGATCCCTGCGTTTTTCACTTCCCAACAGGCATCCTTCAGTAACTTAGAATTCCACTTCACATCGTCATCGCACCAGTCGTAGAAGACCTCCCGTACTTCTGAGATAGTTTTCCCGATTACGTCAGTGTCAAAGTCAACTTCCTGGACGAATTGACGGTAAAGGTTGTTCTTTTCATGGTACTGATCGTTATACTCCTGAACGACTTGGCAATGTGTCCAACTGCCGTTGTGGTAGAGCCTCTGATAACCTTCGACCAGTAACCTCAACCAGTATTCGATGGCTTTTGGTGTGGTCATTTTGGTGATGAATTTTGGGTCTACTTTTTCGATCTTGTTGAACATTGGTAACCATACAACCCTGCGTTTATACGCATAACCTTTTTCAAAACTCTTGATATCCGAGTTGGTGGTGAAGTAGAGCTTGGTGGTGAAGGTAGCTGGCTCCGATTGGGAGTATAGTCTTCTGGTAACCACGGTATCCGCAGTGGTGATGTTCTTGAGGACTTTGAGTTGATCGTTATTGATCGCATCGGCTTCGATATCATCACCAAGGTTCGCCAGTTTACCGATCATGGTTACCTTGAAGCGATCGTCTGACAGCTGCTTGATGGACATGAAGGTGCAGTTCTGGGCACCGTAGATGAATTTCATAATTTGGAGTAATGTTCCCTTACCATTTCGACCATCGCCCCTGAACATGAAGAATTTACCTAAGGATCTTATCTGTTCTGGGTCGGTGATCATGACATAACCCATGACTTCCATTAAGAGATCTCTGTAATCAGGATCACCGCCGGTCAGTGAGTCGATATAATCATCCACCTCTTTTACTGGTTCTGCGTTCTGGTTATAGTTCGCTTTGATGTAGTAGGGGGTGAATTCCAGATAGTTCTCTGCCGGTATAAACTCCCCGTTACTGACGATTCCATTATGAAACCTGATCGGAAATACGGTATTCCCCGGTATGGTGGTCGATCGATACTCGATCTGTCGAAGTACCTCATCTACATACCTTGTGGTTTCTCCTGGACAGTTGTCAAAGATGGTGCGGATCAGTGCTTTATTACCTTCATCCGCTGAGAATTCGCCGTCTCGATACCACCAGATCAGACCCCCGTAGTTCACTGTCCTACATTTGGCGATTAGTTCCGTAGCTAAGTTGTACCTTGGATCGGTATCACCATCATCGAACACGACATCATCCCGGATGATACCGGTAAATTCATCGTCTGGGAGTGGTTCAGCGAAAACATGGTAGTTTATGAAGCCCAGGATTTCTTCCCATTGAGGGCATCCCTTGAGACGTTTGCGGTGGACGAATAAGGCTTTATTGCGTCCGTCCCCGTCTTCCATTCCGACTAAGTTATCAAATTGATCTTTCTTGGATGGGATGAGGAAAATGTCCGGTAAGAAAGCACGAAGCCCTATGTTTTCGATCTCCCTTTCGACTCCATTTCGTTTTACGGTCATTCCATTCGGTCTTGAGGCGGTGGTGTGTTGTTCTATGGGGAAACCAAGTCTACAAACTCCATCTTTGCGTCTCTTGAATCCGAGGGACTTTTTGAACCATAGATGAGCACCACGTTCGGTCCAGGTAACCTGTGTTTGGATGTTGAAGGTGGTAATCATGGCTTTAATGGAGTCTTTTGGGAGCTTATCGATATCGATTACGACTTCATCTGTTCCGATTGTCATACCACAGTCTTGGAAGGCATCCATGAAGTCGGATTTTTCGGGATTGGAGGCTGCGTATTTTTCTCCTGGTTTGTATTCAATGTAGATGAGATCACCTCCTTTCTGTGGTTTATTGACCGATTACCTGTATGTTGTCTTGTGTGATACTCAGCACTTTCAGTGCGTATGGAAACACACGTGGACCTACAGGTTGTCTCACAACACACACTTCCCCCACCCTTCAATTTTCTTCCTTGCTAAATCCACATAATGTCCCCGATTCACGATATCAGGGAAGGTATCAGCCAGTTCCGATACATCTCCGTTGTGTACAAACATGAACTCTGGGGCATCAGGGAAGTTGATCCTGTCCTGACCGTCACGGGTTTTATAGAGGTTTTTGTAGTTCTGGTTGGAATAAGTTGCAAATACTCTGTTCACCTTCTGCTGCATCGCCCCGTTTGCATCACAGACACCGAGGAAGGTCGACCCGGCTTTTAGCACATACTGCCACAGTTGTGGCTCATGGACGTGCTGGTGGAGGGTCACTTCAATCGGGGTTTTGTGCAGGAGATATTCGACCATAGCCATCTGGACGATTCGGCAATCGTTATTAGCGAATAATTTATCCTTGGAGTATTTGTTGGTATCCCCACCCTTGAGGTATAAACTCCCATCTTCTTGTACTGCAATGTAGTTGTTAACGTCCTTCTGGATCCATCTGGTAAACACATCGATTTCCAGAAGTAACGGATCAAATTCTTCCTCCCACTGTCGGCAAATGGTGTCATAAGTGTCTCCAAGGGATGGGTCATCTACAAAAACTACACCGTCTGTGTTCACGTTAATGATCTGATATCCTGCCCCGTGGAGCATGGAGCACAGTTTAAAGAGTGCGATCTGACCGAAGATACAGATGGTGGCTGAGGCACGGGGGTTGAATAGGGTACTATACTTACTCTTGAAGTTCCCATACACGGAATTCAGTACAAGTTTAAGGGCACCAGCACGGACGGGATCGCTTTTCTTGATCGATAACCTCTCCTTTCGGAGACCGTCATAGATCTCTGTAGCGGAATCCAGTGCTGAGAGCTTGCAGATGATAGAAGGGTACATAGATCCTACGTCTGCATGGAGCACCTTTCCGTATTCAACAGGTTTAGTGGGAGCACCATGAAGACCACCAAGACCAAATACGACTTCACAATCGAATGCTTTGATCTTCTTGGAGTAACCCTTTTTGAGGAGATTATCGTCAGAAGTAGCTTCTTCCCACATGTCCCAGACGGAAGAAGGGATACCGTTGACCTTTCTCCAGTACTTTCCTGGGATCTTAAGGGCACTCCAGTATTTGAGTCGTTTACCGCCCGTAAGAATCATGGCTGAGATAGTAGTGGTATTCCATCTCATAGCCCGTTCCTGTTGATCTTCTGGGAGCATGTGGACGAGTTTTTGTTTGACCGAGAAGTAATCATCGGCAGCTACTCTGGATTTATAGACTTTTATGGTGGACTGTACGTCATATCGGCAGTATCTGAGGGTTTCTTCACGTTCCTCATCAGTGAGGGGACGGTCAATAGTGAAGTCCACGGAGGACTCCACTATCGATAACCCCATATTTCCCTCGATCTTTTTAAGACTGGGTTTTGATACATCGATCTGCTGCATACAGTCTAAACTTTTGATGTCTGGGTCGATTTTTACGGATGACCCAGAACCAAAAATGATGGTATTATTGTGTTGATGGGCATACATGCTCTGGACTGGATTCATCAAAACCGTGAGCATAATGTCATCGTAATGGTAGTTATTGTAGCCTACCAGGATCTTGTCCTGGATAAGGTCTCTAACTCCCTCGAAACCGGATGGCTCTTCCACAGCTGTCCGGTTTCTTGTATTCCAGAAGTGTGCGACTTCCTGTTCGTTGATGTCCATGAATACGACCAAACTGTCGTATTTCACACACTCAATATCGTAAAAGAGCAGGTCTTCTGGAGTGAAATTGAGCAGATCTTTTGTGTTCATTTAGCTTACCTTAGATTTATTTTGGAGTGAAATTGAGCAGATCTCTATTGTTCATTGACTTACTTCCTATTTCTTCTTAGGGAAAGGCTTAATATCTCCCCAGTAATTTGTCCCAAAAGCCTTCTTAACTTCAACCATGATCTCATGACCAATCAAACTCTGGGCATCCTCGACCGGAACACCGAACTTCTTCTGGAATTTCTGGTACTCTTTTTCCTTTTTAATAGGATCTGGGAAGAATTTCTTCATGGATTCCACGTACTGCCCCAGAGTCTGCTTACTCTGATACAGTTTTCCATCCCACTTATACTTGATCTTGATAAACAGGGAGTCTACAGTAATCTCCTCAATAGTAGTCTGAAGGATCTGCCCGACCATGTCCTCGGTAAATTTATCAACCGTTTCAACTTCAAACAGGGAGTTAAACTTGTCGTAGCAGTAGACATCATGGGTAGTTCCCACTGCCTTTTCGAGATCCGTAAAGGCAAGACCGAAGCTATCCTGACACCAGCCCTCGACCTTTTCTGCCTTCTCTTCCGATGTGACCCATTTCTTTTTGTCAGGATCATAGACTTCCTTGTTGAAATTGATGACTCTTACCTCACCTCTTTCTGCATCCAGGAAGGTAAGGACTGCTTTGTTCTGGGATTCAAAGGTTACGTCCACGAGTTCTAATCCGGTTCTGATTTCCATAGTAAATTCCTTTCGTAAATTGTTAAAAATGTGTCAATTAGATTAATTTATATAAGGTGTGTATCACCATTATAGCAATGTTTTGGTAAATTTAAGACCATTATGGACAAAAGTTCTACTTTATACGATACTCAATACCGTATTCCTTAAACACAAGTTCTACAGTCTTGAGATCCCTTGCCCTAATCAACAAGGTAACCGCAGGGTCCGCATCCCGATTATCTACCGATACCTCCTGCTCTAACACTCTCTCCGCAGCTTTCTCCCGGACCTTTCGGTCCTCGACACGCTGGATGGCAAGTGTAAGATCCAGGGTATCAAGGTATTCGGTCAGGTAATCCTTATCCATGGTCTTCAGGGCAGTCAGGTCACGGTGCCTCTGTTCTAACCAGGAAGTCATATCTTCTTCGGCTTTGTTGATTGAGTAGGATTTATTAAGATGCTGTGGGGTAAGCCATCTAGAGAACCATTCCTCTGAATACTCGGAAAACGGGTACTGTCCGATCCTCAGAATCCAGATCCCCTTCAGCTTATCCTCCTTTTCCTCTCTTTCCTGCTCATCCAGGATCCTTACCTGCGTCCTGACCATCCCTTCCGCTTCCGAGATAATCCCTGCCAGATCCTTTACCTGACCCTCGAAAATCTCATAATCAGCCAGCAGGATCTTCTTGAGATCAATCCTTCTCCGGTTCAGTGTGTCCACCATTTTCCGGGCAGAAGCGACTATCTTTTTGGCTTCTTTGATATTTTCTGGTGTGACTTCAATGGTGGTCAGGTAATCAGCGATGTCCTGACACTGGGATTTGTAGGTTTCGTAGCCATCGAAGGTGATTTTGGCTTTGTGGTACTGGATATCGTGGTCTAAAGGTACAAGTTCTGTGATCATGGGGTTACCCTCCTATTCCACAATACAATTACGTCTTTACATATACTCCATCCTGTTGAGGATTCGCACGATGTACATTCAACCTTTAAAATAGGCAATCCCATTGGAAGACTGTCGGTTATCAACTCTGCTTTTCCTCCACAGAATGGACACGGTTTTAATTCGGTCACTTTTTATCATCTCCTTTCGCTAATATCTTCCCGATACGTTTCAAAGCCTCATCTGCCTTCTGTCTATAACAGACTTCCCCAGTGTGCAAAGCACACGGGATTGTCTGGAGTTTGCAGACGAAAACTCCTGAAAATTTTATGGATTCCTTACAGGTATGCGGGTTGTAATTACTGTCCATCGGTATCCTGCCCCTCACACGGCAACTTCGGACACCCAAGACCGAAACATTCAAAGGCGATACAGTTGTCATCGTCTGTGTCATAGTAACTACACACGGAACACTCTGGGGCATCTTCATCGCCTTCTTCGTAGAATCCGACTGTATACAGGTTGTTAAGGATTTCACGAACTTTACCTACTGTAATCAGGTCATCGTCTTCATAATCCTGGAAGGCAAGTTCGACAGAGTGTTTGTCGTAATATAGGATCATTTATTCCTCCCATTCTTCGTAGCCTTCACAACCGTCAGTGTCCGGGTCATCAAGGTCTTCTTTGCATCCAACCAGGAACCAATATCTTTTGCCTGATACATCGAAAATATCCCAGTCCCAATCTGCGTGTTTACAGGTATCGCAGTAACAATCATTCATTCCTGCTCACCCACCTCTTCAAACAAATCACAAAGCCCGGTTTCATCTTCACAGCATATTGATCTATCGTGACAATTCTGCATTGACAAGTAACAGTCATTACAGTCGTATCCTTTTTCTTCAGCTTCCCATTTCATCATCCTGCTCACCTCTATACGGTTCTGGTAAAGGTTTCCATGCTGTTACATTTTGTGAATACACCCATGATGATGTTCCATCTTCATAGTGAAAAAATACATCGTCTTGGACTGTTTTCATTCCTCCCGCATCGTCGGTCACTAAGTAGCTCCCTTCCTCTTCAGGCAAATCCCTACTGCATGGAGTCCAATCATCTTGAGCCAATCTTTTCCGGACTCCTTCCTGCTCTGGATGTACAGATGACATCCTTTCCAACACCCCATACACATCTTCTGCCTTATACCATGCCTGGTCTTCAGAAGATGCACCATGTACCATCTCTCCATTTTGATTCTGATGATACCAATCTGTATTTTCCATTGTGTCAATTGTAGCCTCACGAGAAATCAGATCACCCATCCTTAATCACCTCCTATTTTAGGATTTCGGTTTTGTACCTCTCAAAATTGATCATCAAAACCTCCACTCATTCTCAATGGCTTTTTTCTTACAACCATCGACTATCTCACAAACAACCTTCATGGTCTTCAGAGCCTCGATCGCCATGTCTCGTGCTTTGTGCTCATCACTCCAGTCATCTCCGGTACCCCACTCGTCTTCCCAGGCACCGAAGGCAAGGTCTGTCAATTTCGCAGCTTCTTCTGGGGTCATTCGATCGCCTCCTTCTTTAACCAGTCTTCTACTTCCTGTATACAATCAAGATCATAACTGCCAAAATCACAACCTATGCAACGGAGATCGTCACAAAAATAGGGTTTATCATCGAACACTCCGATATACTGGGAGAGGATTTTACAAAGCTCATCCTTGTACTTCTCAAAATTCGTCATTTGGTAACCTCCTGAAGTAACCAATTCACCGCCTGGTCTACACATGGGTTACCACCACGAAAATCACAGGACCTACACTCAAGTTGGTCGCATGAATATGGCTTTCCGTTAGATACGCCGATTTCGTTAGAAACGATTGTAAGAAGATTCTCTTTAATAATTTCGATTATATCGTCCCTGTATTTCTCAAAATTGGTCACTTACTCACCACCTTCTCACCCCATTCAATCACCTTCTGAGTACACACGTCCGGATCATCCGGCACCTCATCCATGCACGGATAGGCAGGGCAGGCATCGCAGTTAAAGAGAATCCGATCTGCGAATTTTTCGAGGGTGAGGTTACGTTTATATTTCTTGAAATTGGTTGTTGGTGTTTTCATTAGTTCAGTCCTCCTTTTGACGGTTCTTCTGGTTTTCTATCTGCTTCTGTCTTCTTGGGATTCTTCAACCACGAATCAATTCTGCGGATACAAAATACTTTTGCAAAGTCTTTGGCAACACCTTCACCAAATCGGTTGGTGATGTTATCCATAACGTCATACGCTATGTTTTCATACGTTTCGAATGATATGTGGTCTTCAATTTGTGCATCACTTGCACTCATTAAGCAACAGTACACAAACGTGAGGTATTCGTCCCGGTCTTCTATGAGTTTGTCAGATGACTTCTTTTCTGAATCCTGCTTCTCTCCAGGATTCTTTAAGAAACTTTCAATGCTAATGATCATTTGTGTTCCTCCTCGTTGTATCCTATTTCCCTGAATCTTTTGATAATCAAACTATCAAGAAAAGCATTGGCTGTTTCTTCACCAAAACGACTCATTACAATGTCATTGAAATCGTCAATTATCCAGTCAATTACATCAATGGGCACGTTGTCTTCCTCCAATTTCCTCCTGAACTCAAGAATGGAATTTAATAAAAAGCGGAGATAATAACTCTCAATCGGTTTCACCCCTACACCTCCTTCGCAGCCTGACAAATCTCAGACCACAGCTCCTTGGCTCTTTTCTCTCCGATGTCCTGGATCAGATCCTCATACACCTTATTGCTCAATCTAAGGCGGTGATGGGCATTTTCCAGTCCATAATGGACTGATCTCAGCCCGTGGACTGCCTTTTTGACGGCAATTACTTCTTCATTTGTCAGCATGTAAGCCTCCATTTCTCATATATTCAATAACAATCTGTTTTGCGATACTACACATGGTCACACCGTCTGATGTGTATTCGCTAAATGTCTGTACAAGACTACCGGCTAACCACACAATGTTTTCTTCTGGTGTTAGTGGTTCAGGTGATTCATGATTTTTAGGGTATATAGGCTTTTCAGAGTCCTCATCCAGAAACTCACAGGTTAATGGAAATGGGCACCATCCTTTAACTTCCCAGGATGGGTTATCCCATTTGTCTTCATTTGTCCATTTCATTGTCATGACTTCCGGGATACCCTTGTTGTTAATAATCAAGGTGTTATACCATCCTGCCATAGGAGGATCCCCTGTAGCCCATTCGACTATTGTTTTGAAGCTCATTATTACTCTCCTTTCCTGTCGAGAATTGTGATTACTATGTTTGCTATCGTCAGAACTGTCCATGGAATAATGATCCACTTTGAGATATACATTCCTACTTTCCTTTCTTTAAACGCTTTCCTATCATGTAGGCGATATCTCCTATCAGAAGTCCCAGCCAGATTCCCAAGACGATGTCAATGATGGTTTCCTTGTACATCCGGTCACCTCACAATTTCGGGTGCTTGAGTGTCATAACCAGATTGATTATTAACACCGCCAAAGTTACAACCATTAATTTCTCGTACATGCTTCCCTCCCTAATAAAATCTGCTCGATTTGTGCAGTTCTACTAATTGGCTCTCCTTACTCTTCCTGTGGACAAAGTAGTACTCTTTACACTTCTGAGTACTTAAATGTCTCAGTGAAGATTGAGTCGGATCATATCGACCACTTTTGTACTGCTTACCGAGTTCCCTGAGCTTCCTTTCATCGTAGTTTGACTCCAGGAAGAACCAATCATACTTGATGTCTGGTGCCGTTACCTTGCTCGAATCGGTCATATACAGCACCGTCTGATCCCCCAGCTGTAAGACATATCCTGTACAAGGCACATCATGCACAGCCTCAAAAGGCTGGATAATTGTGCCGGTCGGTAGGATGATGGCAGCTGTGCCGACTACGATGTCGACATCGTATCGGTAGGCTACATCGTAGTTGCCGTAGACCTTGATTCTGGGGAACTCTTTGCGGATCCTCTTGTAAGTAGCAGGTTTGATATGATCTGAATGACTATGGGTAATCAGGAGAGTGTCTACTTTATATAGATCCTCCTTGATCTTGGAAAAGGGTAATCCACAGTCAATTAAAATGTTTTGTATCCTCACACTGTTTCCTGAACTACCACTTCCTATGATGTGGTAGTCAAGATCCAATTGATCACCTCATTTCGTCTTTTACCATAAGCAGAACAACCGTGGTGAATAGCATAATCATTGCTATAATGGCTTTCACTTGTTTACCTCCAAGTCATATCGAGCATTTTGGACAGTCTCAGAAGCTCCCTCCTAAGACGAATAATGTCCTGTGTCATCCGGTAATGACCTTTAACTCCATCGATAGCAGGTTCCATCTCAACGATGTCTTCCGCTAACCTGAGCATCAGGTCTACGCAAAAATTACTCTGATTCTTTGTCTGTTCGGGGAGATACACCCTATTTTCCTGTGCTGCCAAATCCATTCTCGCCCCTTTCGGTACTCTCAAGATCATCAACGATTTCGATCTCCTCATGTCTCACAGGAATGACCACCAACTGTGAGATCTTATCCCCACGGTCTACCAGA
>Ga0326513_10001950_pt1 | contig 15456 bp, 10 predicted proteins | sample 2_2465_0518_D_FD_203654 | JGI IMG/M metagenome (GOLD analysis project Ga0326513, IMG submission 203654) | Bovine rumen microbial communities from UC Davis, California, United States - 2_2465_0518 | ecosystem: Host-associated > Mammals > Digestive system > Stomach > Rumen | place: USA... | reverse complement strand
TGCATGCCCGTAGCATAGGTCCCTACTCCCTCATAACTCAGCAGCCCCTTGGCGGTAAGGCCAACTTCGGCGGTCAGCGTTTCGGTGAGATGGAGGTATGGGCACTGGAGGCCTTTGGCGCTTCGCATGTGCTGCAGGAGGTTCTCACCGTCAAGTCCGACGACGTCATGGGTCGTGCAAAGGCTTATGAGGCAATCGTTAAAGGCGACAATATGCCTGTTCCAGGCATTCCGGAGTCTTTCAATGTGTTGGTTCACGAGCTCCGCGGCTTAGGCTTAGAGGTAACTTTTGATTAATTCAGAATTAAGTTTTCAGTAACACACTCTGTTCTTAGTTCTTAATTCTTAATTGATAATAATAATAAGATGGCTTTTAAACAAGATTCACAGATAAGGAATGATTTCAATTCGATAACCGTTAGTCTGGCTTCCCCTGAGTCGATTAAGAAGCGCTCGTATGGCGAGGTGACTAAGCCTGAGACTATCAACTATCGTACCTATAAGCCCGAGCGTGACGGTCTATTCTGCGAGAGAATTTTCGGACCCACCCGCGACTGGGAGTGCCACTGCGGCAAATATAAGCGCATCAGATATAAGGGTATTGTCTGCGACCGATGCGGCGTAGAGGTTACCGAGAAGAAGGTACGTCGCGAACGTATGGGTCATATTGAGCTCTGTGTCCCAGTGGCTCATATTTGGTTCTTCCGCACCCTTCCCAACAAGATTGGTACCCTGCTGAATATTCCGAGCAAGAAATTGGAGCAGGTTATCTATTATGAGAAGTATATCGTACTTCAAGCTGGTAAGGCTACATTAAATGAGATGCCTGTGCAGAAACTTGACCTCCTGGCTGAGGAAGAGTACTATGCCATTCGTGAAAATCTGCCTGAGGGAAACGACCAGTTGGAGGATTCCGATCCCGACAAATTCATCGTTGGAACTGGCTCAGAGGCTCTTTATAAGTTGCTTTGCAACCTTGACCTTGACCAGATTAGTTACGAACTCCGCGACCGTGCCTCGAAAGAAACTTCTAACCAGCGTAAGCAGGAAGCACTGAAACGCCTGAATGTGGTAGAATCGTTCCGTGAGAGTCGAAAGAACATGCAGGCTCGCGGTATGGACAACCGCCCTGAGTGGATGATAATGACTATTATCCCAGTTATTCCTCCCGAACTCCGTCCTCTCGTTCCTCTGGATGGCGGCCGTTTTGCTACCTCTGATATTAACGAGCTCTACCGTCGTGTTATCATTCGTAACAACCGTCTAAAGAGATTGTTCGAAATTAAGGCTCCTGAAGTTATCATGCGTAATGAGAAGCGTATGCTGCAAGAAGCAGTCGATTCTCTGTTCGACAACAGCCGCAAGGTTTCTAGCGTTCGTTCGGACAATAACCGCTCCCTCAAGTCCCTCTCAGATTCGCTGAAAGGTAAGCAGGGTCGCTTCCGTCAGAATTTGCTAGGTAAGCGTGTTGACTATTCTGGCCGCTCGGTTATCGTCGTAGGCCCCGAGCTGAAGATGCACGAGTGCGGCCTGCCTAAGGACATGGCCAGCGAGCTTTTTAAACCGTTTATTATCCGCAAACTCCTTGAGCGTGGTTTGGTAAAGACTGTAAAATCGGCCAAACGCGTTGTCGACCGTAAAGACCCCGTCGTTTGGGAAATTCTCGAAAATATTCTGAAGGGTCACCCCATACTGCTCAACCGTGCACCAACTCTGCACCGTTTGGGTATTCAGGCATTCCAGCCTAAGTTGGTTGAGGGAAAGGCAATCCGCCTCCACCCACTGGTTTGTACTGGTTTTAATGCCGACTTTGACGGTGACCAGATGGCAGTCCATGTTCCTCTAGGCAACGCTGCTGTCCTTGAGGCACAGATTCTTATGCTCTCTACCCACAATATTCTTAACCCTGCCAATGGCGCTCCTATCGCTGTGCCTTCTCAGGACATGGTGCTGGGTCTGTATTACATGACCAAACCCCGCTATTCCACTGCTACAGAACCTGTGAAGGGTGAGGGCTATCGTTTCTACTCTGCAGAAGAGGTGATTATTGCCTATAACGAGAAACGAGTGTCCCTCAATGCTTGTATTAGTTGCCGAATCGACAATCAGGGTCGCGATGAGTATGACTATATCAAGACCGATAAGACCTTCATGGAGGTCATTAAGGACAAGGAGGGCAACCTGCTTACCGACCGCGATTGCGCCAATGCCGAAGAGGTGGCTGAACGCAGCCGCACGGAGTATGAAATCCGACGTGATGGTGAAGGTAACCCCATTCTTGATGCTAACGGACACTATATTAAAACCGACCGAATCCGCACCACGGTGGGTCGTGTGATATTCAACGAGGTGGTTCCACAGGTTTATGGCTATGTCAACCAGGTGCTGGGCAAGAAGTCGCTGCGTAACATTATCGGTGACCTCTTCACTACTTGTGGCAATGCCGTTACCGCTATTTTCCTCGACGATATTAAGCACATGGGATACCGTCAGGCATTCCGTGGCGGCCTTTCGTTCAACCTTGGCGACGTGCTGATTCCTCCTCAGAAGGAAGAGCTTATCTCCAAAGCGAACGAAGAGGTTGAAGAGGTGCTCGGCCAATATGCCATGGGTTTGATTACCAATAATGAACGTTATAACCACGTTATTGATATTTGGACGAATACTAATAATCGCCTCACCGAGACCCTCATGCGCCAATTGAAGGCCGATAACCAAGGTTTCAACCCCATCTTTATGATGTACGATTCTGGTGCTCGTGGTAGTAAGGAACAGATTCGTCAGCTCTCCGGTATGCGCGGACTGATGGCTAAGCCTCAGAAAGCAGGTGCTGCTGGTAACGAAATTATTGAGAACCCCATTCTCTCTAACTTTAAAGAAGGCCTTTCGGTGTTGGAGTACTTCATTTCTACTCACGGCGCCCGTAAGGGTCTTGCCGATACCGCTCTGAAAACGGCTGACGCTGGTTACCTTACCCGTCGTTTGGTTGATGTGGCGCATGATGTCATCATCACTACTGAGGACTGTGGCACCCTCCGCGGTCTTCCTACAACGGCATTGAAAAAAGGCGATGATGTAGTAGTCACCTTGGCTCAGAAGATACTGGGCCGTACTTCTGTCCACGACATTTATCATCCTCATACAGGTGAACTTATTGCTCATGCTGGCGAAGAACTCACCGAAGAAATATGCAAGGCTATTGAGGATTCTCCCATCGAGGAGGTCGAGATTCGCTCCGTTCTCACCTGCGAGGCTAAACATGGTGTGTGCGCCAAGTGCTACGGCCGTAACCTTGCAACAGGCAAAATGGTTCAGAAGGGTGAGTCTGTCGGCGTTATTGCAGCTCAGGCTATCGGTGAGCCCGGTACTCAGCTTACCCTCCGTACATTCCACGTTGGTGGTGTGGCCGGTGGCAATATTGGTACTAATAATAGTATTGTGGCCAAGTATGAGGGTCGCCTCGAGATTGACGAACTCCGTGCTATACCCTATACCGACAACGATGGTAGCAGCTACCATATTGTTATGGGTCGTTCCGCGGAGATGCGCATCGTAGACGAGAATACTCAGGTCACCCTTTCCACTGCTCTGTTACCCTATGGATCCCATTTGTTCAAAATGCCCGGCGAGCACGTGGCTAAAAATGACAATATTGCTGAATGGGATCCCTACAACGCAGTCATTATGTCGGATGTTGCCGGTCGCGTCAATTTCGAAAACGTTATTGAGAATGTCACCTTCCGTGTCGAGTCTGACTCTCAGACCGGTCTTCAAGATAAGGTGGTTATCGAGTCCCGTCAGCGTACTAAGAACCCAACCCTGAATATTGTAGATGATGAAGGCAATGTCCTCAAGGTTTACGACTTGCCTGTAAGCGCCCACATCGGTGTCGAACAGGGGCAGCAGTTGAAAGCCGGTGACGTAATGGTAAAAATCCCGCGTAGTTTCGGTAAGGCTGGTGATATCACGGGTGGTCTGCCTCGTGTTACTGAGCTCTTCGAGGCCCGTAACCCCTCCGACCCTGCCATCGTGGCCGAAATTGACGGTATTGTTTCTATCGAGAAAAAGCTCAAACGAAACAACCGTCAGGTCACCATCACTAGCAAAACTGGCGAGCAACGTTCCTATCTGATTCCTACCTCGAAACAGATTCTGGCTCAGGACAGCGACTATGTGAAAGCAGGTACCCCACTTTCAGACGGTGCTATCACTCCTGCCGACATTCTCGCTATCAAGGGTCCAATGAAGGTTCAGGAATATATTGTCAACGAGGTTCAGGAAGTTTATCGTCTTCAAGGCGTTACCATTAACGATAAGCACTTTGAAGTTATTGTCCGCCAGATGATGCGAAAAGTGCAGATTGAAGACCCCGGCGATACTCGTTACCTCGAAGGTGAGCTTGTCAACAAAATTGATTTCCATGAGACGAACGATGCCATCTTTGGCATGAAGGTTGTGGAAGATAGTGGCGACAGCGAGAACCTGCGCAATGGTCAGATTATCACTGCCCGTCAGCTGCGTGACGAAAATTCTCTCTTACGTCGTCAGGACAAGACTCTTGTTACAGCCCGCGATGCCAAACCGGCAACCTCCAAACAAATTCTTCAGGGTATCACCCGTGCATCATTGCAGACCAAGAGCTTTATTTCGGCTGCATCCTTCCAGGAAACAACCAAGGTGCTTACTGAGGCTGCAATCAATGCCCGTCGCGACTTCCTGGAGGGCATGAAGGAAAACGTTATCGTCGGCCACCTGATTCCTGCTGGTACCGGCTTGCGCGAATATGAGAATCTTGTCGTTGGCAATATCAACGAATTGGAAAATGCTAACAAATAATTCTTAGAATTCCTTATCTATGGCTAACAATAATAAACAGGATATTAAACTCAACATTGAACCTGAAGTGGCGAAAGGAATGTATAGTAATCTTGCTGTCATATCCCACACCCCAGCCGAAATCGTTCTCGACTTCGCTCAGATGCTTCCCGGCTCAAATGATGCCCATATCCGTTCCCGCGTCATCATGAATCCCATTCATGCTAAGCGGCTACTCAATGCTCTGGCTGATAATATCCAGAAGTACGAGCACAATTTTGGCACCATTACTGAGCCCCGCGCCCCTGTCCCAGAGGGCGATACTGTCCCCTATGACATCCTAGGTAAAGCTTAATAATTTGTTTAGGTTATAATCCCCAATAAACTATGAGAAAACGTGGTTTTTTGGGGATTTTTTAGGCACATTATGCTATTTAATTCCATAGAATATGCCTTTTTTCTGCCAATAGTTTTTGTATTGTATTGGCTTCTATCTGGTCGTTACAAGATACAAAATATATTGTTATTGGTTTCGAGTTATCTTTTTTATGGTTGGTGGGATTGGCGCTTTTTGATGTTAATAGCTTTCACATCGTTTTGTAGCTGGGGTAGTGGCCTTATGATACAAAACAGTAAGAGGTCTAAAGGTTGGTTGGCAGCTAATATTGTTGTAAATTTACTGATTCTAGCACTATTCAAATACTATAATTTCTTTATCACATCCTTTGCCGATTTATTTCACCTGCAGTGCAATTCTTTATTGCTTAATATTGTTCTCCCTGTAGGTATTAGTTTCTACACTTTTCAAGCTCTTAGCTATAATATTGATGTCTATAGACATAAGATTGAGCCTACTCGAGATATTATCGTTTTTTTTACTTATGTCAGTTTTTTTCCCCAACTTGTTGCTGGTCCAATTGAGCGTGCCACTAACCTCTTACCACAGTTTCTTGCTCCACGTTGCTTTAACTGTGAAGAGGCTTTCGATGGTCTACGGCGCATCCTTTGGGGACTTTTTAAGAAAATCGTAATTGCCGACAATTGTGCTATGTATGTCGACTATGTATGGCAAACATATTCATATCATAATGGTAGTACTGTACTTTTAGCTGCAATTCTTTTTTCCTTTCAAATCTATTGCGATTTCTCTGGTTATAGCGATATAGCTATTGGGAGTGCACGACTATTCGGAATCCGTCTAAAAGACAATTTCCGTATGCCTTATTTGTCACGCTCAGTAGCAGAATTTTGGAAACGATGGCATATTTCTCTTAATACTTGGTTTGTTGATTATGTATACATTCCGTTAGGGGGTAGCCGTCATGGGCAGTATAGAACTATTGTTAACACATTTGCCATTTTTTTGCTTAGTGGTTTATGGCATGGGGCCAATTGGACCTTTGTTCTGTGGGGTGTCTATAGTGCCTTTTTGTTTGTCCCACTTATGTTACTTGGTAAAACAAAAAAATACCATGGTGTGCCTAAATGGCAAGAGCTGCCCCAGATCATACTTACTTTTTGTTTAGTGGCAATAGGCTGGATAATATTTAGGGCTCCAAATATTGAGAACGCATGGGAATTCTTCACGGCATTGTTTAATCATCCTTTTACTGCTCCTATGATGCGAGTGGGTCTGAAACGTATATTGGTTATGGTATCCCTACTTATTGTCGTTGAATGGTTTATGCGCCATCGAGAACATGCCCTGGACATCGCCCATTTCCCTGCAGTTATCCGTTATTTGATTTACTATGCCCTTATTCTCCTCATATTAGAATATGGTGCAGACAGTCAATCCTTTATTTATTTCCAATTCTAACTTTTTATGAAACGTTTTATTGTCACAGTTTTATGCTTTTGCACTATTCCTGTGTTGCTCTTGGTAGTGGTGTTCTGCATTACCGACCCATATAGAACGATCCATAAGTTTAACCCATCCAATTCCTATGATGATTTGAGAGAATATGTCTCGACTGAATTATTTTTGAGGAATAACTCTAAACAACATTATAACGCCTTTATTTTTGCCAACTCTAAGGCTGCTGCCATTTCTACTTATCTTTGGAAAAGTTTGATAGGTGATAACGTGCGTCCATTCCTTTTTCAAGCATGGTCGGAAGATATTGAGGGCATTCAGCAGAAAGTAGATTTTGTTAACTATTCAGGGAATGAATTAGACTATGTGCTTATTTTGATAGACCCATCTTCTTTCCCTGCTGTGCCTAATCGCAACGATATGATTCATCTTCGTCATCCTCTCCTCTCAGGACAATCCAAAATTGGATTTGAAATAGATGTCTTTAAGAATTACATTCAAAAGCCTTCTCAGTGGGTTCGCTCCATTCTCTTATTTGTCGAAGGCGATAAAACTCCTCTAGTGTGTGACACTATTACTAATGATGTATTTGGCTACTATGCAGATATTTGGGATGAAGAATTGCAACAAGATAGTCTTAAGGGGTGTACGCAAATCACCCGTGAATCCTTCATTGAAGATGTTAGTCATCTAGGCGATGCTGATATCGAGATAGGTGAACCAATAATTACTGCTTATTATGAATCTTTGCTTCGACACATCAAGGCTATTTTTGATACTCAGCAGTCGCAATATAAGATATTGATTATGCCATCATATATATATAAGAATAAACTATTTAATGTCAAAGATTTATCTCTCTTGAATGAGATCTTTGGTGAAAAGAATGTGTATAATTATTTCCAAAAAAATGAATACACAACTGACTATAATTATTATATAGACCCCGGCCATCCTGGACTTCTAGCCGGCTCCATGATTCTCAGAGAAATCTACAACACTTCAAACACCACTCAACAATAACTTTATAGTCAGTGTCTGCGATTATATAATATCCAAACCTTTGCGCGATTCACATTATGGCTGTGTAATCTTTCTTACTTGGTATTCCCGATTCAGCTACTCCCTTATAACTCTTAGAGCACCCCCATTCTCTATCTTTATTATCCGGCTGCTCCCAGTCTGCGGGTGGAAGAAAGTTTTATCATTCGGCAAAGCATAATCCACACGTTCCTTAATGATTTCATCGATATCCATATAACTGCTGGGAGAAGGTCTGCCAGATAGATTGGCCGAGGTGCTCACAATGGGCTTTTCCAGCGCCTTTAAAAGTGCCTCACAAAAATCAAATCGAGGCACCCTTACTCCCACGGATCCATCTTTTGCCGACAGGTTTTCAGCAATCTCTGTTGAGAGCATTTCTCTGGGCAGGATTATTGTTGTGGGTCTCTCACTATGTAGCAGCAACTCCCATATTTTTGAGGGTAGGGAAGAGGAAAGCATTCTTTCGTTGACCAATACCAACATTGATTTGTTAAGATCCCGTTCCTTCAAAGCATAAATCTTCTCCACCGCCTCATGGCAACAGGCATCGCAGCCTATACCCCATATTGTGTCGGTTGGATACAGTAGGGTTCCGCCCAGTTTTAATGTCTCCAAAGCCTTATCTAATAAATCGCTCCGCATTTTGTCAAATGGTTAAAAAACAATGCAAAGATACGATTTATTCAGAAATTTTCGTATCTTTGCAAGATAAAAAAACAAAAAGAGATTTAAATAAAAAAACTTAATATATTATAAACTAAAAAATTACAATTATGAATGGACATCCAAAAGGTCTAATCGCTGCGGCGTTGAGTAATATGGGTGAGCGTTTTGGCTACTATATTATGAACGCTGTGCTGGTATTGTTCCTTTGCTCCAAATTCGGCCTAGCCGAGGAGAAGGCAACATTAATTTACTCCATTTTCTACATGGGCATTTACATCCTGAGTCTTGTAGGTGGTATTATCGCAGACCGTACTCAGAACTACAAGGGCACTATTCAGGCCGGTTTATTGGTGATGGCGTCAGGATATGTCATCCTGTCCATCCCCATCCTTGCAACCTCCTCCAACATCGGCTGGTTGCTCCCTCTCACCTGCGTGGCTCTATTTTTAATTGCTTTCGGTAATGGCCTCTTCAAAGGTAACCTTCAAGCCATTGTCGGTCAGATGTACGACAACTTCGAGGCCGAAGCTGCAAAAGAAGGTCCCGAAGCGCTCCGTGTGGCCAAGGGGAAACGCGATAGTGGTTTCCAAATTTTCTACATGTTCATTAATGTAGGCGGACTTATTGCTCCTTTTGTTGCCCCCTTGCTCCGCAGCTGGTGGCTCGGACAGAATGGTTTCGAATACAATGCCGACCTCCCCGCCCTCTGTCATGGCTTCATTGCCGAGGGTGCTGCTTTGGGCGCCGACGCAATCACCAAAATGACCGAACTCTTCGCTTCCATGAACGTGCAACTTCCCGCTGACACAGTCGCCGCTCAAGGAATTTGCCAGGACTACCTCAACGTCTTCAACACGGGTGTCCACTACTCCTTCATCGCTTCCGTCTGCGCTATGCTCATATCCCTCACCATCTTCCTCTGCACCAAGAGAAAATTCCCCACTCCTGCCAAGAAAGCCACTGTTTCCAATGTCGAGTATACTGCTGAAGAAAAGCAGGCCATGGCCAAAGAACTCAAACAACGTCTCTATGCAATGTTTGCCGTCCTTATCATCGCCGTCTTCTTCTGGTTCTCCTTCCATCAGAATGGTACTTCCATGTCTCTCTTTGCTCGTGACTTTGTCAACACCTCTGTGCTTCCTCCCGAGGTATGGCAGGCTGTCAACCCATTCTTTGTCATTGTCCTTACCTTCCCCATCATGTGGTTCTTCGAGGGGCTTACCCGTCGTGGCAAAGCCATTTCCACTCCTAAGAAGATAGCCATTGGTATGGCCATTGCAGGCTGTGCCTATCTCTTTATGACCATCTTCTCCAAAATCAATGCTTACCCCTCAGCTACCGACTTCCGTGCACTTCCTGTCGAAGAGGCAGCTGCAATGAAGGCTGGTGCTTGGGTGCTCATTGTATACTATTTCTTTATGACCGTTGCCGAGTTGTTTATCAGCCCACTGGGTCTGAGTTTCATTTCCAAGGTCGCTCCCAAAAACCTCCTCGGTCTCTGCCAGGGTCTCTGGCTTGGTGCCACGGCCGTAGGTAATGGTTTCCTCTGGATAGGACCTCTGCTGTACAACAAATTCCCCATCTGGACTGCTTGGATCGTCTTCATGAGCGTCTGCTTCCTCTCCATGATTGTCATGTTCTGCATGGTCAAATGGCTGGAGCGCGTCACAGGCGAAACCAATGTCCCAGTCGAAACAGAAGAGGCTAAATAACCATCAGCCTTATTCGATACCACAAAAAGAGAGCCGGCCCCTTTGGAGCCGGCTCTCTTTTTGTGGTATCGGAAAGAAACTATTTTTTAGCTAAGAAGTCTCTCGCAGTGGCAATCAAGGCGTCATCGCAATCTAGCATCTCGGCAATTCGCAAAGCTTCGTGAGGCACCTCATCACTTTCATCTGGTACCAAGCTGTAGTCGATAAATAAGTTAATATTTTGAGCCGATAGTGGCATGTCCACCATGGTATCCACAAACCCCCTCACCCTTAATCGGCGACAATTGAGACCAAGCTGGCTGTAGTGTGTAGTAATCATCGTAGTACTGTCACGGCCTTCCATCAAAGTGGCTATACTTTGCACCAAAGCCTTACCCTCAATAGGGTTAGTCGTCCTGGCGGGTTCGTCAATCAAAACCAGTAGGTGCTCCGACTTGCTGCGTTTGATTACGTCGCTCACCCGGGTGATTTCAGAAGCATAACTACTTAGGCCGTTCATCTCATTCTGCTCGTCTCCTATGCAGAAAACCACATCGTCAACAGGTTCCAGGTGAGCCTTCACGGCTGGTACGGGGAATCCGAATTGATACATCAATTGTGCCACTCCCACGCTCTTTAGAAGCACCGTCTTGCCTGCCATATTAGCACCCGTGACGAATGTCACACCTTGGGTCAGCTCTATGTCAATAGGCTGGTATCTCAAGTGGTGTTTTTCATTATGGTCGCGTAGCCGTGGGTTGAACAGTCCCTGCAAATAGACTTTGCCTTCCTCCTCCTCAGGACGTACCAAACCCCATTCGCGGGCCAAGTCGGCACGAGCCATTGCGAAATCGGTATAGGCCATCAACTCCAGAGCAGTAGACAATGCCTCAGCATAGGGTTGCAGCAAATCGCACAGACGGATTTGTACTTGCAGCTGAATTTCGTTTTGTGCGGCTATCAACTCGCTCATCTTCACATCGTCAGCTCCTTTCATCTGTTTGCGCAAGGGGCCTAAACGAATGTCGTAGCTGTCGTAAATATAGAAACTGGTAATACCAGTCTTATCTGGGTCTAGGAGGTCGAAGACTGGCTGAAGGTCGGGAATGGGTATCAACACGTCCAACCCCATCTCGGCCAACGCCTTTCGGGCATGGCCGCTGATATAGGCCAGATTCTTAATTTCAAATAGTTCCACTTCCTCCAGCACCGTGTGTGCCGCCAGGCTCTTCAGAGTGGTATGCAAGTCATGCAGCTGCATTAACTGGTGTCGTAGCAGCGTAATGGGCTTAATCATTGTCGGGTCGGCCCAGCGTTCTTGCAATAGGGCAACTATTTGTTGCTCTTTCCTCAATTGAGCAGGATCGGTCAGGAGGGGCTGCTCCAGCATGCGCCGTCTTCCAGCAGCCGACATAAGCTCCATACTCTCCGTCACGTACAGTAATGCAGGAACCTCCTTAGTCTTATTTTGCATTATTATGCCCATTACAAACTCCCCCCTCTTTTGACTTTTCTTTTTTCCATTTTAAAAAGCATTCTTTCAATAAAATAAACAATACCATAGGCCCACTTATGCCGCCGAATTCGCTGCATCATCCTAATATCGATGCCGTATTTGTCGTAGTCGGCCAAGATTTTAGGGGGTATCTCCTCTTTAAGAGTCTGGGAGCGTTCTTCTCGTAGCAGTGCCACGTTAGACTCACTAATACCGTTTGTGTCAAAAAGAGTCACGTCAACATCGACATAAACAGGGCTCACATTACCCCAAACAATTACTTTTAAGAACCATTTCCAGTCAGATACAATTCTCAACCCCTCATCGTAGAGGCCATACTTTTCAAACAGTTTCCGCCTGACATAAGCAGCAGGATGATTAGGAGCACTTGAGTAAAGAGACCATAAGGTAGAGTCTTTATAAATAATTTGATCTTTTATGGTTTTATTCCCTTCCAACCGGTATAGACTGCCAATCATTATATCGGGGTGGTTGTTTCTCTCCACTTCGGCAAGCATTTTTCTAACCACATCTTGGTCTATTAAGCAATCCCCACTATTAAGAAAATGCAGATACTCGCCATGAGCCATCTTTATGCCTTTGTTCATTGCGTTGTAAATACCGTTGTCTTTTTCTGATAGCCAACGCAAATTAGGCGAATCTTCATATTGTTTGATTATGTCTACTCCACCATCAGTGCTTCCTCCGTCAACAACAATGTATTCGAATTCTTTGCAGCTCTGGGTCAAAACGCTCTTCATTGTTTTGCGAAGGCCTTCAGCATTATTCCAGTTGATAGTAATAATAGATAGCTTCATATTCTGTTGCATAATAAATCTTATGAGAAGATGCCAATTGAAGAGTCTTCCTGCCACATTTCATGTGTTTTCGTGTGGTTGGGATAGCGGTGATAGGTTTCGGTGAAAGGCTCATAGTGATACTCCTTAAAGCCAGATGCTTTTATCTTGTCAAACACAGGATTGGCCATAACCGTGTTGGTAGTCATCACCGCAGGGTGGCCGGCACTGTCCTTCACAGAGGAAAGAACTTCGCAGAGGTCGCTCAGCTCTTTACGGCTTTCCAGGCAGTCATATTTGCAGTAAGGATCCCGGTCCACCCGAATACCTTTTCGCAAAAATTCCTCATAAACAGCCCTTGAGGGCATCCGAATACTGCCCCAATCGTCTGATTCAATCACCACTAGGTGCCTTCGGGTGTGCCATCCTGGAATGTTATATAGTTCTTTTCTCGTCAGCATATTACATCAAATAATCAGAGCGGAAACGAATATGCCTCCCGCCCCGATTTAGTTTGCAAATTTACATAAAAAAACTGGATTATAATGCTGGCTGCTTAAAATATTTCGCCCTAGGGCTTCAACCGTGCTCCTTTCAGGCCTCACTATCCCCACCGAGTCTTCGCTATTTGTTTTTGTTTTTATTTGTGTTTAGTTTGTATTTCATTTGTGTTCGATAAATAAAATGCAAATTAAATACAAACTAAATGCAAACTAAATGGCGAAGGAAGAGTGAGGTTTCGGTGGGCGAAGATGGGCGAGGCCGTGAGGGGTTGAGAAGGTCTTGGCGGAGCAAGAAAAATCTTGGTTTTAGGTGGTGGCGGTGGTCGGCATGGGCATTGGCCGCATCGTCGGGGTGGCCATTATCCTCCGTTTGAAAAAAAAGTCGTATCTTTGCACAATCAATCGTTGGTTCATCTTCGCTTTGAAGTAATCATGGTTGATGAATAATAAATAGCGTAGCAACGTATTGGTTATATGAAGATTCTCCATACAAGTGACTGGCATCTCGGTCACCAATTCTATAAGTACGAGCGCGACGAGGAGTTCCAGTATGCCCTTCGACAGATTGTGGACATTGTCAGTCGAGAGAAACCGGATGCTTTTGTGCTTTCGGGCGATGTGTTTGATAGTCCCACCCCCTCCACCGTAGCGCAAAGATGCTTCACGCAGGCCCTCCTGGCCGCGCGGCAGGCGTGCCCGGCGATGGCCATCATTGTCATTGCCGGCAACCACGACGGTAAGTCTTTTCTTAACGTCAACCGAGAGTTGTGGGCCTTGGCCGATGTCCATATCGTAGGGCTCCTTAGCCGCAGCGATGTCGGTGAAGAGGAACTCGGCCGGCTGGCCTCAGATGTGGAGGTGCTAAGGCGCAAGTTCGACCTTGACTCTCAGATAGTCCGTGTTGGCGATAAGGGCATTGTGGTGGCCGTACCCCATCTTTACGATATGGCCTATCCCTATCTTTTAAATTCCGAAGCCCCAGCCGGGCAGCGTCGCAAGCAGTATTTCTGTTCACTTATGGAATATGTCGACAGCCGAAACCCGGCACGTCTTCCAGTTGTACTGATGGCCCATCTGGCAATTAGTTCTAGCGACCTCTCTTGGCATGACTTTGGCATGGTAGGCGGGTTGGCCACCACCCCACAGAGCGATTTTGGCACCCTATACGACTACCTGGCGCTTGGCCATATTCATAAGCCCCAAAACATAGTATCAGACGGCCGCCTTGCCCGCTATGCAGGCAGTATAATCCCAATATCGTTCAGTGAGGAGTTGCCCCATTCGGTATCCATAGTAAATGTAAAGGCCGGCGCCACCACAGCCGATGATGTCGCCGAGGTGGTTATCGACCCGCTCTATTCGTTGCTCACACTCCCGGCCACCCCGCTCCCATTTGAACAGGCGTTACAGAGTCTTGATGTGGTCGAGCCCGACCGCAAGTGCTACCTTAGGCTTCATGTGGTGGTCGACGGCGAAAACCCGCTGCCGCCCGATGCGCTAGTGCAGGTTCGCAATTGTCTCAAAGGCAAGATGGCGCGCTTCTGCGAGTTTAAGATAGAGACGCCCCCTGAGTTGGCCAAGGAGGGGCAGTCGGTCATTGCCGACCCATCGCAACTTAGAGGCATGACACCTCTGCAGGTAGCCGAATATGCCAGCCCTACTCCCCTCTCAATGGATTACCGCGACATGTTTGCCCAAGTCGAGGCCCTTATGGAACAAAAGAAAGAACGAGACGGGGAATAGTCTAATACCATTTTGCTTTATGATTCTTAAGAAAATAACTATTGAGAATATTGCATCTATTGAGAAAGCCGTCATAGACTTTGCACAGCCTCCGCTGAAGGATGCCGACCTTTTTCTGATACATGGAGAGACCGGTTCGGGCAAGACTACCATAATAGATGCTGTCTGCCTGGCCCTCTTTGACAATACCCCGAGGCTGAAATCGGCACCCAATAACCGCCTGACTTTTGGCACATACACGCTCACCTCGCGTGACACGGCCAATATGCTCCGGCATGGAGCGCTTGATGCCAAGTCCGAGTTGGAGTTTGAAGGAAATGACGGGAAAGAGTATACTGCCACCTGGACAGCCCATTCTACCAAAACCCGTAGCAGTATCAGTACGGACCATCTGCTGTTCCACAAGGGCAGTCAGATTGCCCGAGGGATACAGGTTAACAATATGATTCATGGGACGATATTGGGCATGACCTTTGACGATTTCTGCCGCACGGCCGTGCTTGCCCAGGGTGAGTTTACCAAATTCCTCAAAAGCGACGACAATGAGAAGTCGGCCATACTGGAGAAGCTGACCGCGACAGAACATTTCTCAGAGGTGGGGCGGACGATATATAAGATGTGGAAGGAGAAGGATGATGCCTATAAGGGGCTTAAGGCCCAGTTAGAGGGGATAGAACTCCTTTCCACTGAAGACATTCAGTCCATCGAAAGTTCCATAAAGGAGGTTCAGGGTCAGGTGGGTGCGTTAGAGAAGGAGCTTAACGGGCTTTCGGCCCAGAGGAGATGGCTACAAGAAAATGAGCGTCTCTCGAAGGCATACGCCGAGGCGCTGAAGGCGTATAATACTGCCAAGGAATTGTGCGAGACTGACGAGTACGTTTCCGAAA
>Ga0326513_10001949_pt1 | contig 15461 bp, 15 predicted proteins | sample 2_2465_0518_D_FD_203654 | JGI IMG/M metagenome (GOLD analysis project Ga0326513, IMG submission 203654) | Bovine rumen microbial communities from UC Davis, California, United States - 2_2465_0518 | ecosystem: Host-associated > Mammals > Digestive system > Stomach > Rumen | place: USA... | reverse complement strand
ACCAGCGACTTCACGATGCGCCGGATGTTGGGCAGATACGACTGGTCTTTCAACGTAATTACTAACTGTGTCATAACGATTGTCTTTCTTATCTGTGGGCAAAGATACAAACTTTATGGCGAAATTGCAAGCGAAAGAGGGAAAAAAGATTGGAAAGGTGGGGAAAAGCAAAGATTGATGAGGAAAAGTTTGGAATATTCAGAGAAAGTTCTTATCTTTGCAACGTGAAAGGAGAAGCCAAGTAGAGCCACGATGTGCGGAACGGTGGCATGGCTATGGGTAACACCTGTGGAGATGATGAGCAATTCGACCTTGCCGCTTGGTTTCCTTCACTCAATTACAGCTGGTCACGTGTGGCCAGCTTTTTATATTTTCTGATACTTAGGCAGCGTGAACTCCGCAGGATCTTTCACTCGCGTAGCTGTTATGAAATTTACTTGGGTCACCAGTTCCCTGCTGATTTTCATCTTGTAGTTTGGATGGATGATAAACTTCGACAGCCCATCGGTATATATGAAACACTCGCCGTCGTAGTAGAGATTCATCTGGAAACGATTCTGGGGAAACCCTATCAGGTCGTCATCGGTAACAACTAATCCTTTCGTAGCCTTTGATGCTCTCATGCAGTGTTGCAACTGCTTGGCACTCATGTAGAGTTCGTCGCAGGCAAGAGTGATGGAGTTAGCTTGGGCAAACTGCATCATTCGCCCCTCAACCTTTCCGATGCTGAAAGGTTGCACAGACGAATATCCTTTTATGCGGATGTCCGATAGTACCGAAGCTATCAGCGTTTCTACGGTTCTTTTAACTGTTTCCATATCATTTGCAAAAGTACAAAGAATTCTTGAATAATTGTGCTCAGGAACAGAAAAAAGCGCTTATTATTACCTTGATACTGCTTTTTGATTCTGAATATACAGCAGAACTTTTATTGTGAATAGATACAGAAGAAGGCCGACGAGGGCTGCATGGTCAGCGAAGCTTTCTCGCTTGACGTTTTTCTGAGGAAGAAGATGTAGGCCAGTGGTGAGGCGCTGGGTGCGATGGCTACTTAACCCTTCTGCCAGAAAACTTGCCCCAATTAAGAGCGAGTTCCCTATATTTTTTCCTAATCTCAGACTCTCGCGTTTCTCCTTCAAGACAGTCTTGGAATGTGCAATTGTAAGGTATTCTCCCAGAACCTTCGTAAGTTGCAGTGTCAAAAACGACATAATAGTATTGGTACTTTGTCAATTCATACCCTCCTGTTTTATTTCGTGCCCTGAGATTAAATTCGATTATGCACAGAGAATCATCGTTCCAAACAAAAGTCTTATCCTCAATAGACTGTTCCGGGTCGGCAACGATAGACTTCATATATTCAGGTAGACGTCTTTCAGCCTCGTTCTGAAAACGACAGGAAGCAACAAGCAGTTGTGGTTTGATGTAGGAAAAGACAGATATACAGCTGCAAAGATGCTAATCGCCTTGCTCCATAGGTTGTGGTTTGATGTAGGAAAAGACAGATAAGAATCGGGGGGGCAGGTATTTGATTCCTCCCGCAATAAATGGACATTTAATCCGTTAGTAATATGAGAACAAGAACCGTAGAATCAAATACCTGTCCCATGATTCTGATTCATGATTCAATGACGTATATACGGCTTCTGTCTTTTCTTGGCATCCTGCTGCTAATCCCTTCGGTGGTTTCCGGACAGGAGGAACCGCTGACGGTAGAGGCTGTGGTGGTCGATGCCGAGACGGGCGAGACGCTGCCGTTTGCCAGCGTCACCGTAGTTGGTGGTCGCCGACAGTCGACTATCACCAATGCCGAGGGCGGCTTCCGCATAACGGTAGAGGAGGGCGAACGGCTGCAGTTCACGTATGCGGGCTATAAGGCGGCGACGCTGACTCCGAAGGCCGTAGGCCGCAAGGTGAAGCTTGAACCCGCCACGCTAATGGTGCGCGGGGTTGAGGTCAGGGCGCTGCCACTGAAAGAAATCAGGAAGGAGACAGTGCGTCAGCAGAAGAAATACCGGCGCAAGACTGCAGACTACTTCTACCGCCAGACAGCCTTCGCTGACTCCACTTGCTATGAATATGTAGAGGCTTTCCTTTCAGGACACTCGGCAGTGGCCGTCAGCGATCTGAAGCTGACCAGCGGCCGCTATGCTGGTGTGAAGCCCGACAGTACTACGGGGCAGATTCTGCAGTTCTACAAGAACTTCTTTACATTCTCGCAGATAGAGTTGGCTACAAACAGAAGCCAGCTGGATTCCAGAGAAGACGTTATGCCGCTGTACGAGAAAGCCAGCAAGCTCTACGACATCGACTACGACATACTGAGCGACTCGTCCAGTGCCATCTATGTCGTCCGCTTCCAGCCGAAGGACTTCGTCACCAGCTATACCATTCTCGACTGTACGCTCTATGTCGATTCGGTGACGAATCACATTCTGCGCTGTGAAGGTAGCGGGCGTAACTTCCGTATCCTGCAGCAGTATCCCAAGGCACTGAAGCGTAAGGACGAAGTGTTGCCGGTGGTTTTCAACTTCAGCATCAATATGACTGAGGAGAACGGCTTCACCGAGGTGCAGTCGGTCTATGTCGATACCTATCACCACGTTGACAGTACGCTGGTGCGTACGAAGTCGACACTCTTCAACATCGGCCCCCACCAAGGCAAGAAGGGCAAGGACCTGAAGTTTGATGATGACCTGCACCACCGTATTGAGAAACAGGAGTACGACCGCGACTTCTGGCAGAAGAACGAGTTTGTTCGCCGCACCCGTACCGAAGAGGCTGTTCTGGAACTCTTTGAGCGCAACGACCTATTTGGCGTATTCTGACGTAAACACCAGTTTCCCTTCCTCGCTGATGCCCGCCGCGCTGACGCAGATGCGGCTCTGTTTGCCGTTGTTGAACAGGTGCAGCTTCAGACGACCGTCGTCGTCGGGGGTGGCAGCAGGGTCCCAGAAGAGCGTCCGTCGGTAGTCGTAGGAATCTTCTTTCGGCGGTCGGCGGCTGTAGTCAGGCAAGAGGTAGAAGTCGTCGGGCTCGATGATGCCGGGCATAAGGATGCGGCGGTCGCGCCATACGTAGCGTTTTCCATCGTCGGGTATGAGGTCAAACTGTAGCGTGACATCGGCCGCTTCCGCCTGCATGACAATCGGGCGGTCTTCGTTGCGCAGTTCAAAATCTGTATAGCACCTGATACTCATCTGACGACTCAAGTGCATCATGCTGGCTATCTTTGCGTCGCTTATAAACGGTCCCACCGTTGGCATGCTGAGCGGGTAGTTGCGGAAAAATATGTAGGGAGTCATGTATTCATCATAGAAGCGGGCACGTACATTAAAGAATCGATCCTTGTTGTAGGTACCGAAGAGCGCTGTGCTGACAGCCACGGGGAAACTCTGCATGTCAAACTGTCCCCAACTGAGTCCCAAATCGGTACACAGGTTGTAAAGTTCATAAGCATCATAAACACATACGGGTTTGGTGTAATCGATGGCACGACGCCCGCGGCGGCGCTTCTTCTTCACCGTCACCTCGCTGATTACGCGGTCCATCGACGACAGCGAGTCGACGGCTTTCACCTGATCGGCCGAAAGCGTCAGGGGATCGTCGTCGGGCAGGTGGCACTGGTAGTAGGAGTATTTCTTGGCAAACACGGGGAAGAAGAGATTGCGTTTCACGTAGTATTTGGCAATAGCCTGGTCGTCGAGGAATCCTTTATTTGTCATCTTCGCCAATTTCTTTTCGCTCAAGTCCGAGTTATAGGCTCTCAGGAACAAGGCTCCCACATTCTTAAAGTCGGGCAGATCGAAGCGGAAGTGCCCGCCGTTGGTCGTTTCGGATTTGAGTGAGGTGATACTCGACCCCGGAAGCTGCACGCCGCTCTCGTCCAGCTCAACCAGCTCGCACTCCACGGTAACCTCCTTTTTCAGAACACCGTGCTCCTCTGCCACTTTCTTCTCCTCAGCACGGGTGCTGTTCGATACTTCATGCAATGGCGATGCATCCTGAACAAAGATTGACTCTCCAATGGTAGTCAGTTCAAGTGAACCGTCTAACGAAGCCATCTTCTCACCCTCCGGCTTGATACCTAAAATTCTCTCTTTGAGTTTCTTGTATGTTGGGTCCTCAGGGTCAGCATGCAGCGATTTTGTCTCACTATAGCCGAACACGCCCTGTGACCAGTATTTCACCTCGTCAATCTCCCAATCGCAAGCGACAGGTTCAAAGACGTTACCCTCTACGTTGAGTCCCTGCTCAGGACTATAGCGCAAGGGCTTGTTGCTGGTCAGCTCCTCGTAGTTGTAGCGTCGCCATCCCTGCACCATCATCAGCAGGTCCAGATGGTGGAGGTGCTGCTGGTCGTCTGACTCGAAATAGTAGTCGGGATGCGGAATAAAGCCCTTCAGCTCGCTCGACAGCAGCAGCTCAGTCATGATGTTGCCCGTGTCGAAGGTTGGGTCGTCGGTAGCCGCATCGCGGACGCTTACCGACAGCTGGTCAGTTCCCTCAGGCACTTGCAGCTCCAGATCGATGGCCTCATAGGGCTGGTAGTCGGTCTTCTTGGTAAGCACCTTGATTTGTCCGTCGTCGTGGTCGTGGTGGTTGACGAAAAACAGGCGGTCGGCCATCGGGCGCCCTTCATTGTCGATGATAATCAGGTCGCTGACGCCCGACGGCAACTCTTCGGTGTCGATGGTGAGCGTGGTCTGTTCTTTTCCTGTAGGTCTGAAGCGCTTGAACACCTTCAACATGCCCTGCGAGAGCACGACGGCGGCATAATCTACATCAGTAGGCACACCGCGCAGCGCGACAGCGGCATGAACGGTTTCACCCTCTACGCCGACGCTAAGACCGCAACCCGTCTTCTCGGTCTTGGGCAACTTGATATCATAGTCTTTTTCACCGTAATGGAAATGCGCCTCCAACCGCTCGTCGGCAGGCACGTCGATGTCGAAGACGCCACGTCCTTCATGCTCCGTCGTGATGGTCTTGTTACCCACCTTGCCGCTGATGCTTACGTACTCGCCCAGTTCGTTGAGGGCCTCAAAGGCCACCCTCGCCCTGGTGCCTGCTATCAGGTGGCCGCCTTCAGGGTAGAAGTTCACTTTGAGGTTGGCCTTCAACTCTTTGTCGAGGCGTGTCTTCGGGCGTTCCACAATGTATTTCATACTATATTCACCCTGTTCTTCTGGCGTCTCATAAACGGGAACCACGCGACTGTAAACCGTTCCGTATTGGCGGTAGAAGTCGCTGGCCATCTGCTTGGTCAGGAACAGCTGGCGCGAGTTGTAGTTAGAAGGGTGCTCCGTCACGCAGAAGTTCATCATCCAGCGGGTATAGGCTCTGATTTCGTAAAAGCCGGAATAGAGCGAGTCGGTCAGGTAGAACGACCCTTCGCCGTCGCCATCCTCAGAGATTCTGATGGTCTGGCGCTCCACCAGCATACCGTCGGGTGATACCAGTTCAACGTAGAGCAGGCGGCTCATGTCCGTAAACTGATTGTCGTCGGCCCGCACCACGTAGGCTTTGTACCATATTTCCTCACCCCGGTAGTAGCAGTTGTTGTCCAAGTGCAGGTACACCTTTTCCTGTACGGGAGCATCTTGCAGTATTTGCTGTATGCTGTCAAGGGCATCCTTGGCCAGTGTGGAAGCAGTTCCAAGTATCATCAGGATGGTTAGTAACGTTGCTTTCATCTCGTCAAAGGTTTACGTTTTGTCTGCAAAGTTCAACATATTTGAGGATCAGGGGACTGGTGACTGACATCAAAGCAACGGCGTTAACGGATACACGACATTGACAATGAAGATGTTGGCGGCAAGGATGATGAGGTTCATCAGCAGGCCTATGCGCAAAAAATCGCTGAAGCGGTAGCCGCCAGGGCCATAGACCAGCATGTGGGTGGGTGAGCCGATGGGCGTAGCAAAGCTACTGCTTACGCTGACCATGAGTGCTATGAGGAAGGGATACGGCTCATAGCCAAGTTTCTCGGCGGCCTCGTACATGATGGGGAAGAACATGGCTCCCGCCGCCGTGTTCGAGATGAATTCGGTGATAAACGTGCCGACAAAACAGATGGCCGTCATCACGACAATGGGGTTCGTGCCGCAGACATCGAGGATGCCGAAGGCCAGCCGCTCGGCGATGCCCGTCTTCTGGATGGCCAGTCCCAGCACAACCGACCCCGCAAACACCATGAGAATGTCCCAGTTGATGGACTTCATGGCCTGGTTGGGCGTGCAGCAGTGGAAAATGAGCATGGCTGCAGCGGCGATGAAAGCGCATTGTAACAGCGGCATCACACCCAAGGCCGAGAGTGCCACCATCGCTATCATAATAGTAGTGGAAATCAGCGTCTTCGGTCCGATATTGACCACCTCTTCGCCCTTCACCAGACCGTGTGTATCCTGCAGTTCCAGTATGTCCTTGATATTGCCGGCAAACACCAGGTGGTCACCACCCATGATAAACTCGTTCTCGTCAATGGGCACCGAGACATTGTCGAAGTGGTGCATCTTGATGAGCCTGCCACCCTTGATATTGAGCAGTCCGGCATAGCCCAGCGTCTCGCCGATAAACTTATTAGTCGATGGCACCAACATCTCGACGGTATATTCTGCCGTATCCTCCAGCTTCAATTCAGGAGCCTTGCGGTCTGGCAGCAGTCGGCGCATGGCAATGATACTGAGCACACCGACGAACAGGCAGAACAAGCCCGGTAGTGTCGTGGCCAGCACGTTCATCGGCATGCCCGTATGGTCGGCATAGAGTCCTGAGATAATCAGGTTCGGCGGCGTACCAATCAATGTACAGACACCACCCATGCCCGAGGCATAGCTCAACGGTATCAGTAGCTTTGAGGGTGAAATGTTCAGCTTATTCGACCACATTTTGACGATGCTCACGAAGAGCGCCACCACTGTCGTGTTGCTCAAGAAAGAACTCAGCGCAGCAACAGGCAGCATCAGGCGCACCACTGCTTTGGAGTACGTCTTTGGTTGCCCCAGCAGGTTTTTCACTATCCACTGCAACACACCGGTATGCGTCAGTCCTGCCACGACCACAAACAACACGCCGATGACAATCACTGATGTGCTGCTGAAGCCCGAGAAGGCCTCCTTGGCATCCAATACGCCTGTCACAAAGAGGATGCCGATGGCTCCCAGAAACACCAGGTCGGCACGTAGTTTCGTGAACAACAGCACGGTGAACATCGTGAGCACCGTGACAATGGTAATCCAAGCATACAGGCTAAAGCCTAAGAATTCAATTGCTTCCATAAATAGCTATTTGTTCTTCTTTTCAATAAGGGGAGCGACTACCGCCTTCTTTCGCGGATGGGACTCCGCACGGAGCTCCCCTCCCATGTAGAGGAGGGGTAGGGGTGGGGTCAGTATTGTCCTTTTCTACTTCCGTTACGAAGCAGGCCACGAGGCCGTAGGTGATGGTGGGACGGATCCAGATTTCCGTCATCATGTAGTTGGTGTACTCGTTGGTGGGCTCCAAGTAGATGTCCAGATTGTAGAGCGCGGCAATAATCATGTCGATGATGCAGATGGCCCACAGGTTGCGTTTGGTGTAGCTCTTCCAGTTCTTGCGTGCATAGAAATAGGTGAGTGTGCAGAGCAGCAGCACCGACAGCGTGAGGCAGGTCAAGTGGAGCGCGTAGAAGGCCAGGGGCGGCGCGAAGAGTATGTCGCGCAGCAGCACCGTCATGCCTACTGATATGGAGCACCAGTAGTTGAAATGGTGGCTGTCGAGCCTGTTGAAGAAGTACATCCATATCATCGCCAGACAGGCCACATAAAACAGATTGAGTACCAGTTCGGGCCACGCTTCGCCCAGACCGAAATAAAACACGCCATAGAGCATCATGCCCACCGAGAACATGCCCGCCACGGCAGTAATCATGATGTCGAAAATCTTGGCACCTTTCTTGAATCTTGTTTTCATAAGCTACCTGTTAAAAAGACACATAGTGACACCTAAAAGAGGTGTCACCAAGTGTCTGTAATGGACAGTTGTTGTCTTGATTTAGGAATCTCGAATAATTTTGCGGTTTATTCTTCTTCTGGTTCGAAATCATCCTTGCCTACTCCACAAATCGGGCATACCCAGTCTTCGGGAATGTCTTCAAAAGCAGTGCCTGGCTGGATTCCGCTGTCGGGATCGCCTGCCTCGGGATCATACACGTAGCCGCATACGTTGCAAATGTACTTTTTCATAAGCTCTCTTGATTGATTTTAGGGTTAATAATCTGTTCTATTCTCTCGATGATTTGTTCGGGACGTATCAAGTTCATACATGCCAGATCGCCACGCCTGCAGGGGCGGTTGCCATAGATGCTGCACGGACGGCAGTCGAGGTCGGCCTGTATGGCATTTTCAGGAGGCTGGTTCCACCCCATGAAACCGGCCCAGGGATGGGTGCCTCCCCAAATACTGACCACTGGTGTGGCGGTAAGCGAAGCTAAGTGCATGTTGGAGGAGTCCATAGACAGCATGACGTCAAGATGGCTCATCAGTATGAGTTCCTGATGCATGTTCTCCAAATGCCGGCTTACATAGACGCATTGTGGCAGGTCATGACACCAATCGGTAAAGAGTGAATCCTCGGCGCGTCCGCGACCGAAGAGAAAGATGCGGGCTCTGGGATGGTTCTTGAGCAATTGTTCTATAACCTGACGTGTGCGGTCGGTAGGATAGCATTTGGTGAGATGGGCGGCCGTAGGTGCCACACCTATCCACTGCTCAAAGCTTTTCTTGGGGCCGATAATGGCAGGTAGCAAATTCAGGTTGCCACCCTCAGGAGGAAATAGCGACCGAAATTCCAGTCTGATAGGATAGCCTAATTTGGCCAGCACATCAGAATAGTTCTGGAAGGGGGTCCTCAACTGTTCCCGTACCTTATTTTTATAAGACACTAACCGCCGTCGTTCTTTACGGTGTTTGTTGATGTGTTCCACACGATAGCGTCCCATGTTAAATCGCATGCGCAGATATTCGGAGCGCAACACGTTATGCAGGTCGGCTATCTTGGTGAACTGCTTTGCTGTCAGTCGCCGGTACAGGGCATTGAGTCCTTTCACACCGTGATACTCACGCTTCAGGTCGGCCTCCATGAAATCAACATTGGGTGCCAGGTCGTCGAAGAAGGGACGGGCGAACCTCCGGCTGAGCACGGTGATACGCAGGTCAGGATACTGTGTGGCCAGCGAATAGACCACAGGTACCGCCATCGCCACATCACCCATGGCCGAAAAGCGTATGATGAGTATGTGCTCCCGTTTCACTTCTTCTGGTACAGGATGGGGTTGGTCGATGGATCGTTATACATCTTCATCTGTCGATAGACCTTCATATAGATGCGCCCGGCCTCAATATCTTCCAATAACTGGTCAATGGCTGTTGAAAGATCCACCTGCTGTTCCAGCAACACGTCGAGTTTTGCCTGACAGCGTTGACGGTGTTCGTCGGTGGCATCCTGACGGGCCACCTGTTCCTGCATGTGGTAGATTTTCAGTGCCAGGATGCTCAAGCGGTCGATGGCCCATGCCGGACTCTCGGTGTTGAGCCGGGCCGTAGGCAGTGGCTTCACATCGCTGTAGGTCTGGCGGAAGTACGAGTCAATCTGTTCCACCAGGTCTGTACGGTCCTGATTGCTGTGGTCTATTCGGCGTTTTAAGGCAAGGGCTTCCACGGGGTCTATGTGCGGGTCACGTATGATATCCTCGTAGTGCCACTGTACTGTGTCTATCCAGCACTTCAGGTATAGCGAGTACTCTATTGAGTCACGTTTGTATGGATTCTGGATAGGTGTGTCAACGTTGTCCGTCAGGTGATAGTCTTTGATAACCTGATTGAAAATCCTGTTTGCTTGTTGTGTAAATGACATAGTTCCCTTATTCGTTTTTGTTTTAGGCTACAAAGCTACAGAAAGTTTTTGATATAACCAACTAAAATGTGCGTTTTTTCTTTTAATTTGCAATTTAGGCGTTCAGAAGATGCGAAAAAGCCCCTGTTTTTTGCACAATTGCCCCCTTGATGTGCAGTGTTCTGTCACTTTTTCCTTAAAAAATTTGCGTAACTGACGGAAAATGTGTTACTTTGCACCCGATTTCGGCAAAAGGCCGGAAAAATGTTTCAAGATAGCAAAAATTATTAACATTAAAAGTATTAAGAATTATGTCAGAAATTGAAAGCAAAGTAAAGGCAATTATTGTGGACAAACTGGGTGTTGAAGAGGCTGAAGTGAAGCCCGAAGCAAGTTTCACGAATGATCTGGGTGCAGACTCACTTGACACTGTTGAGCTCATCATGGAGTTTGAAAAGGAATTCGGCATTTCAATTCCCGACGATAAGGCAGAGAAGATTGGTACCGTTGGTGATGCCATCGCTTATATCGAAGAGAACGCAAAATAATATTTTATTAGGAATGAGGAATGAGAAATGAGAAATGATGATTGCTTTTGCAGCGATTTATGCGCTTGCAGGTAATCAACATTTCTCATTTCTCATTTCTCATTTCTTATTCTGAAAATTTATGGAATTAAAAAGAGTAGTTGTAACAGGGCTCGGTGCCGTTACGCCGGTTGGCAATACGCCTGACGAGATGTGGAAGAACCTCTTGGCAGGCGTCAGCGGTGCAGCTCCTATTACAAGTTTCGATACAACCCTGTTCAAGACCAAGTTCGCCTGCGAGGTGAAGAACCTCAACGTGAACGACTATCTTGACCGCAAGGAGGCCCGCAAGATGGACCGCTACACGCAGTTGGCCATGATTGCCGCCAAGCAGGCCGTCGAGGATAGTCAGATGGACTTGGAGACAGAGGACAAGAACCGCATTGGCGTGGTCTATGGCGTGGGTATCGGCGGCATCAAGACTTTTGAGGACGAGGTGAAGTACTACGGACAGCATGAGGCCGACGGCCCCAAGTTCAACCCCTTCTTCATCCCGAAGATGATTGCCGACATTGCTGCCGGACAGATTTCGATTATGTACGGTTTCCACGGCCCCAACTACATCACCGCTTCGGCTTGCGCTTCGTCGTCGAACGCACTGGCCGACGCCTTCAACCTGATTCGCTTGGGTAAGGCAAATGCCATTCTGGCCGGTGGTGCCGAGGCTGCCATCTGCGCCTGCGGCGTGGGCGGCTTCAACGCCATGCACGCCCTCTCGACCCGCAACGACGAGCCTGAGAAGGCCAGCCGTCCGTTCAGCGCCTCGCGCGACGGATTCATCATGGCCGAGGGTGCCGGCTGCCTCATTCTCGAGGAGCTGGAGCACGCTAAAGCCCGTGGTGCCAAGATTTATGCTGAGATGGTCGGTGCCGGCATGAGTGCCGACGCTCACCACATCACCGCCTCTCACCCCGAAGGACTGGGTGCCAAGCTCGTGATGCAGAGTGCTCTGGAGGATGCCGAGCTGAAGCCCGAGGACATTGACTACATCAATGTTCACGGCACATCGACCCATGTGGGCGACATCTCCGAGGCCAAGGCCATCAAGGAGGTCTTCGGCGATGCAGCCTTCAAGCTGAACATCTCGTCAACGAAGTCGATGACGGGCCATCTGCTCGGTGCTGCCGGAGCCGTCGAGGCTATGGTCACCGTGCTGGCTGTCAAGAATGACATCGTGCCGCCCACCATCAACCACGAGGAGGGCGACGACGATCCCGAGATTGACTACAACCTGAACTTCACCTTCAACAAGGCACAGCAGCGCACCGTCCGCGCCGGACTCAGCAATACGTTCGGCTTCGGTGGTCACAACGCCTGCGTGGTATTCAAGAAGTATGAGGCTTAGGGATATCATTGACCGTATAAAGCTCCCTTTCCGCGAGGAGAAGGAGCTTTTTTCTTCTCTTTACGAGGTGATGGGGTTCTACCCCCAGAACATCAGCTACTACAAGCAGGCGCTGATGCACAAGAGCATCGGCCGCCGCAACGAAAAGGGCAAACCGCTGAATAACGAGCGCCTGGAGTTCTTGGGCGATGCCCTGCTCGATGCTGTTGTGGGCCACATTGTCTATGACCACTTCCCCGGCAAGCGTGAGGGCTTCCTGACCAATACGCGATCGAAGCTCGTCAGTCGCGACACGCTTGGCAAGCTTGCCGAGGAAATGGGGCTGAAACGGCTCATCGTCAGCAGCGGGCAGAGCAATTCGCACAACAGCTATATGGCTGGCAACGCTTTTGAGGCACTGGTTGGAGCCATCTATCTGGACCAGGGCTACGATGGTGTCATGCGGTTTATGAAGAAGCGCATTCTGGCCCGCCTTATCAACATCGACAAGGTGGCCTACAAGGAGGTGAACTTCAAGTCGAAGCTCCTGGAGTGGAGCCAGAAGAACCGTGTGCGTATGGAGTACCAGATGAAGAAACAGGAGATCGACAAGGAGAGCGGCTCGCCCGTCTTCAAGTTCCAGGTCTTCATCGAGGGTGTGCCCGGCGAGTCGGGACAGGGCTTTTCAAAGAAAGAGGCTCAGCAGCTGGCTTCCGAGGCCACGCTCAAGCGCCTGAAGCGTGAACCGCAGTTCATCGATGCCATCTTCACTGCCAAGAGTGAGCGTACGAAGATGGAGGAGATGCCTACGATGAGCGTTCCAGACACTGAGGCAGAACAAGATTTTGTCATTGTTCAGGAGAAAACCGGCCAGAAGGAGACTACAGACAAGGACAGGCCCCAAAAGTCCGCCCGCAAGCCGACGCTGACAGAAACAGCTTTGGCAGAAATTGACGACCTTGATCTTGACGACATAACAGCCACGCCACAGGAACAGTCACGTGAGGATATCGTCGCTGCTGCTGAGGCCGCTGCTTTTGGAGAAGGGTAGTCAGTGTTTTTGTATGTACTCTTTCAGGGCATTTATCAACATGTCGTTTTCCTGAGGCCTCTGGGCTGACACACGGAAGCAGTGGTGGTCAAGACCATGGAAGTTGGAGGCATCGCGTATCAGAATTCCATAGTTATCGATGAGCCATTGTTTCAAGTGACTTGCAGTACCATGTTCCATGTAGGCCAACATGAAATTAGTGTAAGTATCCATCAGCATCAGCCCGGGCAAGGCGTTCAGTTCGTCATGCAGCCGGGCTGCTTCTTTTATATACGCCTCCTTATCAGGGAGTACCTGTACATGATTGCTGATGAGGTATTTACCCGCTTCGATGGCCAGAGCATTGACCGTCCAAGGCTGGCGTAATGCCCTGAGACGGTCGATGATGACAGGAGAGGCCGTGACATAGCCCAACCGTAGTCCTGGAATACAGTAGTTCTTCGTCATGGAGTGTACCAAAATCAGGTTGTGGCAGTCCTGCATCTCACGAGGCTGGAGCATCGCTTTCATTGTATAGCCTTCATAAGACTGGTCAATGACGAAGATATATTGTTGATGGTTTCTGACAACATGATTCATCAATGCTTTCAGCATGACGTTTCCTGTCGGGTTGTTAGGGTTACACAACCAGTATAGCCTCTGCTCCGGCAACTGCTCCATATCATCGTTGTCATAGTATGACACCACGTGGCCATTCATCTTACAAGCATCGGCATATTCTGTAAACGTGGGCTGCGGAATGACCGAGGCCCAGCCCCGATAGAGTTGGGCAATCAGGTAGATGGCTTCCGTGGCACCTGCAGTAACCATAATACCATGAGACGGAATACCCAATTCGTCCGCCAGCATGGCTTCCAGCTCCCGGGCCTCAGGTTCGGGATATGAACCTATGACATCTAACCGTGTGGCTAAATGTGTCTTCAGTGCTGACAGGTCAACGAAACCTGGCAGATTCGAGCTGAAGTCCATTTTTATCTTGTTGCCGTAGCGGTACGAGTCATCTCCGTGTCCGAATATCATGTCGTTTTGTCTATTCTGATGGTCAGTGTCTTTTCATCGAAATGTATGCCTCTGCGTTCCACGAAACGTCCCAGAACACCAGTTCTGGCCAGCTCTTCCGGCGTACCGATACTGAGTCCTTCAGCACGGTCCATCAGCCAGATGCTGTCAGCTATCTGTACGGCCAGTTCCAGGTCATGGGTTGACAAGAATACCGTCTTCTGTTGTTCCTGACAGATACGCCTCAGCAGCAATAGCACCTCTACTTTGCTGGGATAGTCCAGAAAGGCCGTTGGCTCATCCAAGTAGATGACAGGTGTCTGCTGGGCCAAGGCCTTGGCTATCATTACTTTCTGCCGTTCGCCGTCCGAAAGCGTGTCAACCATCCGGTTGTCGAGCTGGCGGATGCCTACCAGACCGAGCGCCTCATCTACAAGCTCCCAGTCTTTTTGCGAGCAGGTACCCCAGAATCCTGTGTAAGGCGAACGTCCCAACGCGACCATCTCTCTGACCCTCATGTTGCGGATGCTTGGCTTCTCAGTCAGTACCACGCCAATAAGCCGACTGAGCTGTCGGGGACTATATTCACTCAGTTCATGTCCGTCTATCAGGATGCTCCCACCCAGTTTTGGCTGAAAAGCCGACAACGTACGCAGCAGGGTTGATTTACCCGCACCATTGGCTCCCAGCAGACAGGTCAGCTCTCCCTGTCTGAGAGTAGCACTGATGCCTTCGGCCACAGTTCTGACATCATGTCTTCCCTGATAACCGATGCACAATTGGCGCAGTACCACATTCCCTTTGGCCATTATCTACTTTATTATTTAACGATCTTGTGCCTTGAGTTTGACATTCCTATTCGTCTGCAAAGGTAATCAAAATATTCGAAACAGCCATCATTTAGAATGTTTTTCTCCACTCTTGACGTTCCTTTTCCGGCATCTTCTCAATGGCATAGCGGAGCATGGTGCGGGGCATCTCGTGGGCATACTGACGGAGAAACTCACGCAACAGGTCCATTGATACGCGCTTGCCCATCTCACGGAGCATCCAGCCGACGGCCTTGTGCATCAGGTCGTGCTGATGGTGCAGGTGGATTTCTGCATAGCGGAGACACCATGAGGGGTCGCCCTGTTGCGAGGTCTTCCACGAGCAGACGATGCTCATGCGCTGCTTCCAGAGGCATGGGCTGGCGGCGAGACCGTCAAGGACTTTTATCTTATAATCCCTATCGCCCAAGTCTGTCGGGAGCAGCAGCCAATGGCCAAGAATCTTATGCACGGAGAGATCCACTAAGTCCCAGTTGTTAGCCTGCTCGGCATACTGCAGATACATCGTCACAATCTCATCACGCTTCTTAATGGCCTCTGCATTGCTCTCTAATCGCGTCGTAGCCAGCTTCTCAAATTTCGCCACAAGTATCAGGAATCCACAAAGTCTCACTTCATGCCAACGGCTCATCAGCAATTCTGGTACCTCGTTCAGCGGGAAATCAATCCCGGCAGCACGAACCACTTCTCGCGTCTGTGGCACCTTCAGTCCCAAGAACTCGTCGCCAAAACCGTATTCACCAGGGCCTGTCTTGAAAAAGCCCATCAGCACCTTGCGCTGCCCGTCATTACGCAGT
>Ga0326513_10001948_pt1 | contig 15465 bp, 21 predicted proteins | sample 2_2465_0518_D_FD_203654 | JGI IMG/M metagenome (GOLD analysis project Ga0326513, IMG submission 203654) | Bovine rumen microbial communities from UC Davis, California, United States - 2_2465_0518 | ecosystem: Host-associated > Mammals > Digestive system > Stomach > Rumen | place: USA... | reverse complement strand
CTCCTACCCTGTGGAAAAACTGTGGAAAACTCTGTCAATAGTAAACTTATCCACATATTATCCACACCTTTACTCACACCTTATCCACACCATGTGTAAAACCGGCCTAAACCCTGTGTATAACTAGTTAGCACGTTATCCACACGTTATCCACACCCTCCTAATCACTTAACATCACCACGCGCATAAAGCCGTACACTCTGGTGTTTAACTCCCGTTCACTGTCTGATTCACAAACCAAAAACCGGCCGCCTGCGAGATCAAGGGCCGGAAAATGAAAAGAGGTGTAAACTGTTGGCTGATTGTTTTTGTTTTACAATTTCATTGTATCACAAAGTTTTGCTAAGGATAGTTAAAAACTCATTTTTAATATTCTGATCTTCGAACCAAAGATTACCAACCTTATAATTATCTATTACAACTCTGAACCAAGGACTTCGCTTAGCAGAATCCAAAATCGTGTTCTCATCATGGTCAACATTGGCAAAAGTAAACGTGCATGGATTACTTGGATCATAATCGTTGCTTACAAATAACTTGCCATCCGTTTTGCTACGCCAAACACCATAAATCTTATTGCGGATTTTAATAAGCGAAAAGTTTTTGCAATTTCCATCCTTCTTGCAAATAAACGTTGCATTATCATTCAAACTCTGATTATCAATGGCATAATTACCGTAATGTGTACCATTAATAAGTTTACCGAACCGGCTTTTCTTCTTAACATCGCGGTAAGCTGAATTCTTGGCGTACTGCACAACAATACTACCATCGCGGAATGTCTGAAACTCCTTGTTATATGGCAAATGTAAGTCGAAATAAGCAAAGTACGGATTGGTAAGACTTGTCATGTTTCCAAGGAAATAAACCTTAATGTTATCCCTTAACCTTCCGATTGTTTCAACCAAATCAAGCAAGGTTTCAACTTCATTTCTAAGATAATGATAAACGCCGGATGCAAGCAAGAATTCATCAAATATAATAAGCGTAACTTCAGAAAAGTTTGTTGATTTAAGAACGCTGGCGGTACTCAATGCAACAGCGCGGCCAAACTCGATTTTACTGTTCTTTTCACCTTCGCATTCTTTTGGTTGAATGTAAAACTTATTACCTTCTACAAAAAAGTTATAATCCGGAAATTCATTATTTGCAATTAATGCATCAAACAAATGTGGAACGGCATTAATCAATTCGCTTTTGTAACGCCTAAGATAAATAAAATGATCGCCATGTTTAATGAAGTTTTTAATCGCCATCTTCACCGCACCGTAAGTTTTACCAAGACCGCGCTCGGTGATCAAGAAATTAAAAAGCGCATTAAATCCGTTAATGCGATCATAATTATAATATATCGTTTTTGGTATAGTCATAACTTCACTTCCATAAGGGTTGAACCGGTTATAAACCGTTTTGATTCGCCGGTACCATCGGATAAAGGGGGTTACATCTTCTTCAGATGGGTTGCAAACCACATCCTTCAAATCATGGTAACAGTAAACAACCAGTTCTCTATAATTATATCACGAAAGGCATAAAACCATTTTGTTGTAAATTCTACACGTAAAATATCATTGAAATTTTGCACGTTTCAAAATACACTAAAATTAACAATGTAAACGAAAGGGCAAAGATGCATTAATATTGAACAAGTTATTCAAAGGATTTTAACAAAATTTAAACAAAGGATTTAAACCATGGAAGAAAATACCAAATTAATCGTTCTCAAGGGTGTTAACGTTATCTTTAGCGAACTAACAGATAAGGGTTACGGACGTTCCATCACGATCGATGCAACCAAACCGGAAATTCAGAAGCAGATTACGGATTGGGTTAAGGCCAATAATATCAACGGTGGTACACCAAAGTTTAAAGATTACACCGACAAGGAAGGTAAAACCACAAAGCAGTATTCGTTTAAACTTAGCGAATATACACAGATCGCAGGCAAGGATTTGGATGAAAAATCCCTTGGTTACGGTGCAGTAATCAATCTTCAAGCTCGCGCTTTTGAGTATGAAAATAAGTTTGGCAAAGGCATTTCAGCATCGCTTGATGGTATATTTATTATTGAACCATGCAAGAATACTGTAATGGCCAATATCGCAGAATAATAAAAGTTAACTATAAGGGTGATTATGATTAGGTACGATTCAGAATATAACAAAAATATTGCAAGAGTCGTATCTAATTTTAATCGCAAAATCAGCCGGTTGCAAAAACTTGGTAACGAAGTTTTGCCAAGCAAAGTTTATGTAAGTGATATTAAATCTAAGTTCGACAACCGCAGGGATTTAAATCAATATTTACGCGATCTACAACGTTTTTCAAAACGTGGTGCAGAGAACATTGTAACAATTGGATCAAAACAGTTTACACAGTACGATATTGATTTGTTTCGCAGGCGTTTACGTTCGGAACGTACAAGGTTACGCAAGGATTTAGCGGATGCAGAGAATTATAAAAGTAAATATCCGATGCAACATGATATTTATACCGCCAACATTCGCGCAAGGAAAGATAAGTTGGCCGCGAAATGGTCGGATTTGATAGTTTCCGGAATTCAAGAAAAACTGATTAATGAACCTTATCGCAGATCTGTAATTTATGATAATTATCTCGAAATCCTGTTTCAAGATGCTTACCAAATGGGTTATCCGGAAGATAGAATTGAATATATCAAATCTAAATTATTGCAGTTACCACCACGCAAATTTATCCGCGCGTTGGAAGGTGAGCCGAATATTCAATACATTTTTGATTATTATCATTCCTTAACGCGTACGTCTTTAGCGGATCCAAACGGTTTGGATGCGTTTGATCAACTTTACCAAAATATTGATTCGATTGTTGAACATTATAAATAAACGAAAGGTTAAATGCTATGAAAAAGCGCAAGTTTGCTTGCGATTTTGAAACAACCACTGATCCGAACGATTGCAGGGTGTGGGCTTATGCATTGTGTGAAATTGGTAATCCGGATAATTTTATGTATGGTAATTCAATTTACGAACTGATGGATTGGTGTGCAAATCAAAAAGACAATGTGGATTTATATTTTCACAATCTTAAATTCGATGGTGAATTTATTACGTATTGGTGTGAAACAAACGGTTTCCAATGGGTTAACTCGGCCAAGGAAGCCGTTGCAGATTCATATACAACGCTGATTACCAACATGGGTACTTGGTACTCAATGGAAATTTATTTTGAAGTTAATGGCAAAAAGAAAAATAAGGTTACAATTTACGATTCTCTGAAATTATTAAACTTTAGCGTTGAAGAAATTGCCAAGGGTTTTGATTTACCAATTCGCAAGTTGGAATTGGATTATACAACATTCCGCGAAGAAGGCCACGAGTTAACGCAACATGAAATTGATTACATTCGCAACGATGTTGAAATCATGGCTCGTGCTCTTGATATATTCATGTCGCAGGGCCATAACAAAATGACAATTGGCTCTAATGCATTGCAATCATTCAAGGACACTTGTCCGAATTTCCGCAACTTGTTTCCGGTATTGCCAAACGAAGTTGATGCAGATATACGCGTAAGTTACAAAGGCGGCTTTACTTATTTATCACCAAAGTACAAGGAAAAACAAACCGGTGCAGGGGTAGTGTTTGATGTGAATTCGCTTTATCCATCAATCATGTACAACAGGCTTTTACCGTACGGAATTCCAGAACCATTTGAAGGTAAATATGAAAAAGATCCGTTATACCCTCTATATACTCAAATGATTACATGCCAATTCAAGATTAAACCGGACCGTATACCATCAATCCAAATCAAGCATAATTTCAGTTTCAAATCTAACGAGTATCTGGAATCAAGCGATGACGGTTCTGGGATGCCAGTAACACTGGTGTTAACAAATCCAGATCTTGAATTGTTTTTTGAACAGTACGATGTTTGGGATATAACTTATCATGGTGGATGGAAGTTTAAAGGTGCGGTTGGCATCTTCAAGGATTATATCGATCATTGGTCGTCCGAGAAGATTAAAGCCAAGAAAGAAGGTAACAAACCGCAGTACATAATATCAAAGCTTTTTAAACAGCCTATATGGTAAAACGGGAACCAACCCTATAGGCTCAAAGAAACAACCGGTTCTCGATCACAACGATGAAATGCATTATATGGTTTTGCCACGCGAAGAACGCAAATCGATTTACGTTGCTTGCGCTAGTTTTGTAACGGCGTATGGACGTAAACAAATTATTGAGCAATCGCAGGCAATCAGAGATTGGTCCGAGGCAAATAAGGGTTTTGATGCATATATTTATAGTGATACCGATTCAATCCATGCCTTGTTAACAGATGAAGATGTTGAAAAATTATCTGATGTTCTTGATATTGATGATTACCGTCTTGGCGCACTTAAAAAAGAGAGTATTTTTGTAAAAGGGAAATATTTGCGCCAAAAATGTTACATGGAAGAATGGCCGGATGGCACTATGAACGTAACCGTTGCAGGTTTACCAAAGAAACTTGCGCATGTCGTTAATTTCGATAACTTCAAGATTGGTTTTACAACCGCAAATATTCCAGATGATGTTATTGGCCCAAAAGGCCGCAAACTCACGTACAAGCATGTTAAAGGCGGTGTTATCTTGGTTGAAACAGATTTTACCATCAATTAATATGCTATAATTAAAGCGTAGTATTTAACTACACTTTCGTTTACGATACCCCTGTACCCTAACAGGGGCATCTTTTTTGTTGTAAATAATACATTAATAATAGTATTGTAATAATAAACATAAGGCGTTATTATTAAATTAATAAACGTAAACGAAAGGAAATATATGGAAAAATATTTATACTTGGTTTCTTGGCAACATGTAGGGGATAAATCCCTAATTTGCCAATGTACTTATTTCACTAGCCATAAATTGGCAAAGGAAAGGTTTGAAGAATTTAAGAAAAACGATAACTTCAAGCATGTAGCAATTTTAAAGATCAAGGCGGATTATGAAAGCAAATAAAGTAAACTTGCAACTTAAAAACGGTACGGCTGTTTTAAGGGAAATCGAAATTTCAATTGACGATTGGGAATTAATCCAAGAGGCCATAAATCATTATTGGCTTGAAATGGACGTTCTTGAAAAAGATTTATGGCATAAGGGTTTGATTAGATTACGTGATCAAGCATTTTATACAAAGAAGGATTTGGAAGATATAAAGGATAAAATTCAATGAGCGGAAGCACAGCAGGCGGGCTAAAGGCACGCGAAAAGATTTATGAAAAATATGGTAAAGATTGGTATGCAACAATCGGCCGGAAGGGTGGCCAAAACGGGAATACAGGCGGATTTGCAGCTAATCCAAAACTTGCAGTAATCGCAGGCCGTAAAGGTGGAAAATTGAGTTCGAGGCGTGGTATTAAAAACGGTGAAGGTAAGAAAGGTAAGAGCAATGAAAATTGAATTAAATGATGAACAAATTAAAATGCTATTCGATTATGATAAAACTAAATCAATCACAATTGCAGTAAATTTGGCCAAGAGTTTGGTTAAAAGTTATATGCTCGAAGAATTAAAGGAAATTGATTAAAATATGAAACTACGCAATAAAAAGACAGGCGAGATTGTCGACCTTATTGGAACTGAAAGAAGCTGTCCATATATCACCATCGGCATCGACTTCCACGATGGAAACCCACGAGCATTTGATTACACATCGCTCACCGAACTCAACGAGGAGTGGGAAGACTATAAGCCAGCCGAGCCAATCATCAAAGACGAGAAGATTCGCAAAGCAGTTCGAGCGTGGGCTGAGGCGAACAATGTTACAAAAGTTTGGCACGAGGGAAGCTCAGTTGGTTTTTGTGATGGTGCAGTTTCTATTAAATTTCATGAACTTTGTTGGGAAGAAATACCCAAAGGAGAATATACCATCGCCGAACTCTGCGGAGAGGAGGAAGAATGACTGAAGAAATTAAAAATACAGAAAAGCCAAAAGATTACATTCAACAATGCGTAAACGAAGCTTATGCAATGTCTATGGAACGCGAACGTAAGAAGATCATGCATAAGATTGAAATGCATAATAAGAAACGCAACGAAAATAAGAAAAGGCGCAAGAATGAACGGCAGAACCGGAAAAAAGGCCGAAGTTAAAATATTTTCGCACGAATCGCCGGAATATCCGAATGACCTTAAAGAAAACGGTGCATTGTTGTATTCCAAAGAGATAGTAAAGTATTTTATACCGAACATTAAAACAACAAGGAATTGGGTTACGATCCGTAAAGTACCTTATTGTTTCGATCATTCAATTGTATTTATCCATAATAATCTTCATCCGGAATTTTATGAATATTTATGCAATTACAAAGACTTGGTTTTGGTTTGCGGTGTTCCAGAAACTTGCGAAAAGGTTAAACAATATGGCAAAACTATTTATTTACCATTATCAATTCCGGTAGACGAAATAAAGAAGTACAGAACAACCAAAACAAAAGAAGTCTGTTATGCCGGCCGTAAAGGTAAATTTGCAGAATCTAACGTTTTGCAAAGCATTCCGAAGGTTGAAGATTTGCCAAGGGAAGAATTTTTAAAAGAGTTGGCAAAATACAAAAAAGTTTATGCAGTTGGCAGAACGGCACTTGAGGCAAAGGTGCTTGGTTGCAAAATTTTGCCTTATGATACAAGATTTCCAAATCCAGAAGTATGGGAAGTTTTCGATACAATGGATGCAGTAACGTTATTGCAGGAAAAATTGGACGAAATAGACAAATAATTATATAAGGGTGGTATGGGTAGAAAAAGAAAACCTATAATTACAAATGATTTTAAATGGAACGAGTATATAATTTATGACAAGTAAGAAATTCACAAAGAAAGATTACGATAATCTGTTAAAAGCAATTCAAAATTACCATCTAAAGCAGGATCTAACGGCAAGCGTTGAAGTTTGCGAACTGATTATTAAAGGTATTTTGACTGGTAATCTTGTAATTAAAATGGTAAAATAAAAGAGCGTTATACGCGCGACATTCTAGACTATTCATCTAAATAAAGGGCAAACTCACACGCCCTTTATTTTGTTATAATAAGGTTATAATGGAAAGTATAATTGTATCATTAATCGGAGCATTTGCCACCATTATAACTACCGTTATTTCGGGCAAAAAGGCAGGAAAAAAGGCAGATAAGTACGATGCGAAGAACGCAATTATTATGATGATACTTGAAGATCATATGCTTGTAGCAGAAAATAAACTTCCTGTTAATTATCAGAATATATTACATGAATATGATGTCTATCATGCAAATGGTGGCAACAGTTATATAAGCGAAAAAATTGAAGCTTATAAAGCATGGTTTAAAGCAAATGAGAAGGGAGCAAAGAATGTCACAAAGCGCACTCGTAACAAAACAATGGTGGGCAAATAGTACTAACTATACTGTAGGTCGCCAAGACACCATTCATGGTATTGTCATCCATCATGCAGCAAGTACCAGTTTAGATTCAGTTGGTAATGTTTTTAGTCAAGCAGGTAGAGGTGGTTCCGCTCACTATGGTGTAAAAGGTAATCAAATCCACCAGTATGTTAGAGAAGAAGATACTGCATGGCATTGTGGTGATTGGCCTGGCAATTGCTGTACGATTGGTATTGAAACAGTAAACAGTACAGGCGCACCGAATTGGCTAGTAGATGACGAAACGCTCGAAACGTTGTGCAAACTCGTGGCAGATATTGCAAAGCGAAACGGCCTCGGCAGAATCAAGTTCGAGCCGGACGGAGTTTACCCGACACTATCGGCGCACAGAGATTGGAGCGCAACTTACTGCCCAGGCGACTACCTATATAGCAAGATGAGCTATATCGAGAAGCGAGCAAACGAAATCAACTACCCAGATAAAAAAGCAGAGCTTAACTGGAGCAAGCTAGACAAGCTTACAACATATCTAACCGTTCGAGATACGCACCTGTACAACTTCAATAAGGTTAACGCAAGCGATCTAACGGCCGTGAAGTCTTACGCAAAAGATACAGAAATTGGAATCTATGGCAAATGCGAGAATAAGACCATCAAAAAGACATTCTTAGTTACTGAATATAGCTACACAAACAAAATCACTAATGGATTCAAGGATGATGCGCTAACTGTGAAGACACAGGAAGCCCCAGAACCAACGAAACCAGAAGAACCGAGTGTCGAACCGTCCGAGCCAGAAAAACCGCAGGAAGAGCCTGTCGTGAAGCCAGACGGCACAGGAAATCCAGACAACCCACGAGGCCTAAGCGATGAAGAATACAAGCAGGTACTCGAACAAATGAAAGCAATAGAAAATAACGCAAAGGAGCAAAAAGTTATGATCCCGATGAGCAATAAAGTCTATGACATTCTTAAAATCGTAGCAATTGTAATTTTGCCATTAATACAAGCACTATATACAGGTTTAAGTAAGATTTGGGGTTTCGGTTTCGGTACTGAAATTGATCAGACCATTCAATTGATAATTGCCACCATTAATACAATTCTAGGTCTAGCCCTAGTTAAAAGTTCTTCAGATTACCATAAAGCGGATTAAATAATGATTGCAAACGAAACATTAGTTGCGCCCGATGGTTACGAAGTTGCCTTATTTCCAATGCCATATCTATATATGACACAGGACGAAGGCGGGGATTTTTCGCACGCAGGCACTTACAACATAGATTTTGTTGGATATAACGGTTCTTCTGTTATTACAAACGCACCGCTTTACGCCCCATGCAAATTGCGAATTAGAAGAATTGTCGCAGATGGATCTAACGGCTTAATTCTGGATAGCGTTGATCAAGTACACCTACCTAACGGGGCATTGGATTATATCACTCTATCCGTTGCGCACAGCAATAACCCGCCATCTATGGCCATAGGTCACGAATTTGAGCAGGGCGAACTATTTTATACCACCGGTACATCAGGTTTTGTAACTGGCGATCACGTTCATATTTGTGTTGGACAAGGTGCAGGTGGTGATTTGGTACAACGACCAGGTGGAAACTGGGATTTAAGTAACCGCATTCACATGTGGGAAGGTCTTTTTGTAAACGATACAACAATCATTCAAGGTTACGGTCACGATTGGAAAGTATGGGATGGACCAACGCCACAGCCAACAAGAGAATACCGTAAAAAATTCCCTTGGCCTGTTGCATGGAAGAATTGGCCACAATTCAGATTGCGCTAATATGTTATAATATAAGCATGACGGAAGAAGAATTAAATACAATCAGCGAAAGCATCAAAGAAAAAATTGGCGAAGAAAATTTTGCCACAATTTCCGATGACATGGGAAAAATTATAACTGGGCGTTCATCGATGGAAAAAGAAATTTCTGAACGCGATACCACGATCAGCGGATTGAAGGAAAAGAACCAACAATTAGTTGATGCCAACGCAAGTTTGTTTAAACAGATTCCGACAAGTTCATCGAACACATCAAGTAAGAATGACGATGAAGATGAATTGCCTTTATCCAAAACAAGCTTGCGTGATGCGTTCGATAAGAACGGCAATTTTAAACATTAAAGCAGAAAGGGACACAATGGGACCAAGCGAAGGACTTGTTACCGCGCTTAACAAAATGCGCGAAATGAGTGTTAAGGAAGGTAGTGTTTACCATCAGTACATTCCTATTATCACCGATACCACAAGCATTGGTGAATTTGGTACCCCTATCCTTGAAATGACCGACGTTCGCAACGAGTTCATGACCAAACTCGTTAAGCGCATTGTCGAAACGCAGATCGAGGGTAAGGTTTATAATAACAAACTAGAACAGCTCGAAGGCGAGGAAGTACCTCTTGGGTATTCCGTTCAGGACCTGTACGTTAATCCAGCCAAGGGTCGTCAGTTTAATGTTGATGATTTTGCCGGCCTTTTGCAGAAGTACGAGGCCGATGTAAAGCAGCAATTCTTGACTGTTAACATGGATCTTCAGTACCCTGTTACGATCACCCGCGCCAAACTTAAAAACGCATTCGTTTCTTGGGGTGAGCTTGAAAAGTTTATTACCGGTATTACGAACTCGCTTTACAGCGGTGCAAACATTGATCAGTACAACTTTACGAAGTACCTTGTTTCCAATGCATTCCGCAATGGCCACACGATCAACCGCGTGATTACCGAGCCAACCACCGAAGCAACCGCCAAAGCATTTGTTAAGTCGGCTCGCGCCCTTGCACTCGACTTTGGTGAAGCCACCGGCGATTTCAACGCATGGAAGAAAGTTAACACCGATGACAGCAAAGCACTTGTTGCATGGACTGATATGGAAGATATTGTATTCCTCTTGAGGAACGATATTATTTCCGAAATCGATGTTGACGTGCTTGCAGTTGCATTTAACACCGATCGCGCCACATTGATGGGCAAGATTATCGGCGTTCGCGATTTCAACATTCGCAACGATGCAGGTGAAGTTGTATTTGATGGTTCAAGCATTCTTGGTATTATGGCTGATCGCCGTTGGTTCCGCATCCGTTCGCAGGATAAAGAACTTGATGCGTTCTATAATGCCAACAACCGTACGTGGAATTACTATTACAACGTGGTTAAGATGTACAATTACAGCCTATTTGCCAACGCGGTCGTATTCTGTACTAAAGAACCTGATATTTCTTCATAGTACAGCAGTTGCCGTAACTGTATAAAACGGAAAATCAAAATTAAGGCCTATTTTGCAAAATTTAGGCCTTATTTTGTTGTTATAATGAAATTATGGCAGTAATAGCACCAAATACCGAGATTTATCTAATTAAATGTCCAATTGAATTGGATAATGATAATCAGTTGAGTTTCGCAAACGCAACGGCGCAACACAACTATTTTAACGGTTTGCCAAAGGTAACTTTAACGAATGCAACTTTTCAGAGAAAAGACGGCATTATTCGATGGCCGGCAAGCATGGAAAGTGTTTTAAGCTATAACTATTGCATGTACCGTAATAAGAGTTACGGCAATAAGTGGTTTTACGCATTCATTACTGATATTCAATGGCTAAGTAATGACAGTTGCGCAATACAAATTAAACAGGATACATGGCAAACATGGCAGTTCGAACTGACATTTAGAAAATGTTTTGTTGAGCGTGAGCATGTAAGTGATGATACATTTGGAAAACATACCATTCCGGAAGGTTTGGAATATGGTGATTATATCGTAAATAGTGTTACAAATCTTGGATCATCATATAATTTTGATAACTGTTACATAATAGCGCAAGTTTCACAATTATGTTCCGCAATGCATGATTATGGTAATGGTTCATGGGCAAATCAATCAAGGGTTTATGCAGGTTTACCAAACGGCTGTTGGTTTTTGGCGTTTGCAGGTGAAACAGCAGGGCAAATATTTACAAACATTGAAAATTTTGTACACAGTTACGATTCAGAAAATTTAAGCGGCGCAATTGTTAACATGTTTGTTGCACCAAAAGCAGTTGTAAGTGTTAACGCTGTTGCGCTATCTTTTGATACTGATTACAGTTTTGATGTTTACGATATTTTACCAACAACAAGTTATGAAACATTAAATTCGTTCTCGATCACACGTAATGCATCAGTTGACGGTTATACGCCAAAAAATAACAAGGTTTTGTGCAGTCCGTACAACTATTTAATGATCACAAACAACGGCGGTACTGATAACGTTTATCCTTGGGAAGATTTTTCGAGTGCAACGGCCACATTCACAGAACGCGGTATTTTAAATGCAGGATGCGATATTAAACTAACACCAACAAATTACAAGCGTACTGATACGTCCGGCGGTTATGAATGGTCGTTAAGCAGGCAGAAGTTACCAACAATATCATGGAATTCCGATTTTTATCTAAACTGGTATGCAGTTAATTCCGGTTACGTGCTAACAAAAACAGCCTTAACAGGTGTTAATTTCGGCGCAAATGTTATTGGTGGAATGCTTAGCGGAAACGCAGGCCAGATGGTTGGGGCATTGCCGAGCCTTGCCAGCGATGTTGCTAATACCATGCAACAGGTTAAAGAAGCAGAAATGACCCCTGACAGCAGCAAAGGTAACAGTAACACCGGTGATTTCAATTACTCTGTTGGTAAGAACTGTTTTACAGCTTATAAGATGAGCATTAAAGCAGAGTACGCCAAATTGATTGATGATTACTTTACATGTTACGGGTATAAGGTTAACGATCTAAAAATTCCAAATATCAATACGCGCACGAATTGGAATTACGTTAAAACTAAGGGATGCAACGTAATTGGTGATATACCACAAACAGACATTGAAGAAATTAAAGGTTTGTTTAATCGAGGGATTACAATTTGGCATAATCCAAACACTTATTTGGATTACTCGCAAAATAATCCGGTTGCTTAATGAAAGGTAATTATGAGAAGGAAACTAGTAGGAAATAAGGTTAATAAGTTTAAAGATTACATGTACATCAATGATGATACTTATTGTGATTTTCTTGAGCGTTTAAAGAAAGTTGCGATGAGCATCTTCGAATGGGTAAATTTGCCTGATTCGATGGATGGCAGGTTTTTGGAATATTCATTATATTACTCTGGCATGGCCGGTTTATTGAAGGATAAAGACATTTTTATCAATACCAAGGCATGTAGCGCAGGCGAGTTAAATATTTATGAAAATCCAACCAAAATACAATGCTACAGCGTTGGTTTTAGCACCGATCGTATTGTATATGATGGAATTGTAAAAGGGCCATATAACAAAGAAAGTGGTGAATTTGAGCCATTGGATCAAGAGAAATACGGCATTTTGGTTTACAATAACTTAAATCATTTCGCAACGGCATGGACCATCGAACTTTTTGCTTATCGTCTATATTTGGCACAGCGCACAGCAGATATTAATATCGCAGTTAATAAAATGCCATTTATTGTTGGCGTACCGGAAAACCAGCGTTTGACGATGGAAAATCTTATTAATCAGGTACAAGATAATAAACTTGCAGTATTTGGTACAAAAGAACTTAAAAGCAGTCTTGGCGAAAATGTAAGTGTATTAAACACTAAGGCGGAATTCTTGGCTGATAAGTTAATGGATTACGAAAAAGAGATTTGGAACCAAGCCTTAAGCTTTTTGGGAATAAATAACCTAAGTGAAAAGAAAGAACGCTTGATTTCAGACGAAACCAACAGCAATAACGAATTGATAAACCTTAATCTTCAATCGTACTTGGTACCACGTAAGAAAGCATGCGAACAGTTTAATAAATTGTTTGGTTTGACTGGTGATAAGGCCATCGATGTACGTGTACGTTCGGATCTTTACAACATTATCAAACAAGAAGAATCAATTATTTCTGATTATAATAAAGATGGGGTAATTGATGACAAGGACGTTAAAGACGTAAAGGAAGAAGAAACAAATGAGTAGATACACAACAGAATTGCGTTTAATCGTACAAAATACGAGCCTTGAAGAAGTACAATCATGGTTTAAGGATTATGAGTTATCTGATTACTTAACCGAAGAAGAAATTGCAGTTATTGAAGAACGCGGCACATGGAATAAAGATAAATTGGCCGAACTTATTGTTGATCATTATTGGATGCATGAAATCGGCCTTGAGACGGTTGCATTGTTTAAACATCAAGTAAAGGTTGCAATGCGCGAAATCATGGAAGAAAAGTTACCTTTGATTTACTCGACATCACTTAAATACGATCCATTGGTAAACGTTGACTTCACAGAAACTTATGAAGAAGAAAACAGCCAAGACGGTAATGCGGACGGTTTAAACGTTAATTCAGATACACCACAGGGCCAAATCAGTAAAGAAACCATTCTTGGTGGCAGTTATGCAAGTTCAACCGGCGCAAGCGAAGGCACAAGCCATTCTGAAGGTACACAATCATATACGCGTACACAAAAAGGTAATTCCGGTTCGTTAACTACCGCGCAGGCATTGGTGCAACAGTACAGAAAAAATATTATAATGATTAATAGAGATATTGTTAATGATTTGGCAAATCTCTTTATGCAAATTTATTAAAAGAAAGGGTTAAAATGGCACATTTACCAAAAGGCCAAGGTGTATTTTTACCACCGTTTAAAGCGTGGTTAGCCTCGAACATTCCCGCAGTTTACGATAATACGATGACGTATTATGAAGAATTGTGCGCCCTGATTAAGTATTTACAGGATGTTGTAATTCCAGCACTTAATCACAACGCAGAAGCAGTTACAACGATCGCAACAGCCGTTGAACAGTTGCAAAAATACGTTGAAGATTACTTTAAAAATCTTGATGTACAGGAAGAAATCAACAACAAGCTCGATCAGATGGCTGAAGATGGTACTTTACAAAAGATTGTCGCTGAGTATTACAATGACAAAGTAGAGTATATTTTCCCTAAGTTCTGGGCTAATGCTTATTCTGGCGATGCTAACCTAATTAAGGTTAACGACAAAGTCATTATGATCGACTGCTATACACTCGGACAATGGGCTGATGTCAAAACAATGCTAGAAGATAATGGTGTAAAACATATTGATTACTTTGTACTCACACACTATCACCCAGATCACGAAGGTAACTTTGAAAACTTAGTTGCATATGAGTTTATAGACAGCAACACAAAACTATACTTCCCTGCTCCTACAACACACTTCTATGCAGAAAAGCCAGCATACTATCAGAACTATTGCGAAGCACATAACCTAACATATTATGTTCCAAGCGAAGGCGAAGTTCTCGAACTTGGCGTATTTAAAATGACATTCTTCAACTGCGATGTTGAAAAAATGGATGCACTTTACTGGAACAATGGCGGTGATTATAACAACTACTCAATCATCAACCTTTGCGAATATCGTGATACTGTTGCTCTATTTACTGGCGATGCTTCCCAAGAAGCGTACAAAAGGATGTATGATGAAGATTTTGTTAAAGGTCGTGTAAATCTTCATAAAATTGGTCATCATGGAATCAATGTTGATACATACCTTCCATTCGTACGAAAAATTCAGCCAGAATATGCTGTACAACCAGCAGGCATCATGGATGCTACTATTAACAATTTTGGTGTATGTTCAGAAGTAACCTTGCTTAGAAAATTAGGAACACTAATTTATCCTAGTTATATGCAAGAAGATTACATTAACTTTACTGTTAATGGTAGTTCTATTGAGTGCGTTAGTGGAACACCTGCTTATGATGCTAACGGGATTATTCCTAGAGGCATTTATGTTGATGAAAGCGCTTCTACGGCATCTATCCAAGATGGTAGCCAACAACACCCATTCGCAACTCTTATGCAAGCTATCGCTATCGTTGATGGTTTAGCTCAAGAAAATGTAGTTATTCGTGTAGCAGATGGTACTTACGGATATGAACACCCAACAGCAGCTGCAAACCATGTTAAAAACTCTATCACTATTAGAACTGGTAATACTAGGGTAAGAATTGAAGGTAATAGCGAAGATAATACAGCTGTTGTATTGAATGGTATAG
>Ga0326513_10001946_pt1 | contig 15466 bp, 32 predicted proteins | sample 2_2465_0518_D_FD_203654 | JGI IMG/M metagenome (GOLD analysis project Ga0326513, IMG submission 203654) | Bovine rumen microbial communities from UC Davis, California, United States - 2_2465_0518 | ecosystem: Host-associated > Mammals > Digestive system > Stomach > Rumen | place: USA... | reverse complement strand
TGCGACAATGAGGAATCAGATTGCTATGGTTGTGAATGTATGTACGATGATTCTTGTATCGATTATGAGGTAGAAGAATAATGCTTCTTTTAAACGGAGATTGTATAGAACAAATGAAAATCATACCTGCAGCAAGTGTAGATATGATTTTTACTGATTTACCATATGGAACGACTGCTAGAAATATATGGGATAAGAAAATACCACTTGAGCCACTTTGGGAGCAGTTCTTGCGTGTAATAAAGCTTAATGGTGTGATTGCGTTGTGGAGTCAAATGCCTTTTAGCGTTGAACTTATAATGTCACAGCCTAAATTATTTAGATACGAATGGATTATTGAAAAAACAACTGCAACAGGTTTTTTAAATGCAAATAAAATGCCAATGAAAGCGCATGAAAGCATACTTATCTTCTACAAAACACTACCAACGTATAACCCTCAGATGACTCATAATCATCCAAGAAAAATTATTACCGCTGAGCATAAGCGAAATTCAAAAAAATCAACAGATTATGATGAACACAAATTAACATCATACGATAGTACAGACCGTTATCCAAGAGATGTTTTAAAGTTTAAGTGGGATAAGCAAAAAAGCAGACTTCATCCAACACAAAAGCCTGTCGAAGCCTGTGAGTATTTTATTAAAACATATACAAATACCGGAGACCTTGTACTTGATTGTTGTATGGGTTCAGGAACAATAGGCGTTGCAGCAAAAAAAAATAAACGTAAATTCATAGGCGTTGAGATTGATGAAAATTACTACGCTATAGCGAAAGAGAGGATTGCTGAATATGGCAGATTTTCAATTTAGGGGTGTAGGAGCATCTAACCACACAGATAAGGAAAGAGTTAAACATGATTATTATGCTACTAATCCGGCTGCTATAGATTACTTATTATCAGGTGGAGCGAAGCTATCACATAACCTATGGGAATGTGCTTGTGGAGAAGGACACCTTAGTAAGAAATTAGAATCTCTTGGATATAGCGTAATATCAACAGACATTATTGATCGTGGGTATGGTATAGGTGGAGTTGATTTTTTAAAACAAGATGAGGTGTTTGATGGAGATATAATTACTAATCCGCCTTTTAATCAGGGACTTGAGTTTGTCCAACATGCACTTTCTCTTGTCAATAACGGAAATAAAGTCTTTATGTTTTTAAAGCTTCGTTTTCTTGAAGGCCAGAAGAGAAGAGAACTTTTTGATACAAAACAACTTAGATGTGTCTACGTTTCAACAAAGAGAATGAGCTGCGCAAATAATGGTGAATTTGGAAAATATAAAGCATCTTCTGCAATTGCATATGCATGGTTTGAATTTGAGAAAGGTTATTCAGGTGATCCAATTATTAAATGGATAAATTAAAAGGGGGACTTGTATGCAATATAGAAAATTTGAAGAAATAGTTGTTGAATATCCATCGCCTGATCTATGTACTTATCCAGAGTATAAAGGCAAACCGTATTTTGGAATCAAATATTTGGAGAATGAAAATCATATAATCGGCTATGGCACATATAATCCCAAAGTTTTATCTGATTTTTTAGATAAATATTTTATTCCAAGATGGATTCCGGTTAGCGAAGATTTACCTGAAGATATAAAGCCAGTTCAAATCACTTGGAAGAACAATGATCCGGAAACATATTATCAGAGCATAAAAGGGAAACACTTTACCGGCACAGCACATTATAAAGATGGCAAATGGTATTGGTATTCAGACGTTACGGAAGATTTGCTTGCGGAATACGGAAGGTGCGATAGATACGAATTTGATTCCGCAATAGAAGTCGTTGCATGGATGCCAATGGCAGAACCATATGAGACGGAAAGTGAAAATGAAAAATGACAAGAGAAGAAGCTAAAAAGTACGCCGAAAACATGACGTACCGCGAAGCAATTTACAACCTTAAGAAAGCTAAATCAGTGCCGTATCGCATAGCTACATTTATCAAGGTCAATGAGTTACTTAAGGCATTAGAGCAAGAGCCAAAGACAGGCTATCTATCCATTGATGATGTAATGTCAGTATTTGATGATTTTATGTGCGGCGAAGTGGATGAAGAGGGTACAGAAACATTTTTGGAAATGCTGAAAGATAAGTCGGAAAGTGAGGGATAAGATGGGAATGACAAATAGGGAAGAGCTAAAAGCTGTAATTGACAATCTGAACTCAGATGGAGGGGTTCCAAAAGAACAGTGGAACATTGTACTGTTAACAAGTATTGCAAACAGTTTGGCAATTATCGCTGATGCCTTAACAGATAGGAAGGATGATAGCAATGGGAATGACAGATAAGAGCTTATGCGATTCCTGTACAAATACCGGATGTGAATTTCAATCTGGCATTGTTAGGACGAAATGTGCTTTTTATATGCCGTCACAGTTAGAACCAGATAACTGCGGAAATTACGTAGTCCAAGATTCAACTACTAAGAATGATATTCGTGATAATCGAGTTAAAAACGAATTAAATCGAGTTAAAGACGAATTAGAGCCAACTACTAAGAATTGTGAATCATGTAGATACTATGGTTTACATCATGAGGTGTGTAATTATTGCTATAAATGTAGTTTGTGGACAGAGCAAGAGCCAACTACTAAGAATGATTTAGCTGTTGAGAAAACAGATATGATTGATAAATCCAATTTCAGCCAAGAGCAGTATAAGACAGATTTACAGAGTGCTTATGATTCTGGATATGAACAAGCTAAGAATGATTTAGAAGTTGATTGGGAGAGTTACAAAGACGTAGACGGTAATAGCCTTGATGATTTGATTTTAGATGTGATACAACGTAACTTTGATTGTGGGAATACATACGGCTATAAGGTTGCAGATGAAATTATTGGCTTGTTGCCCTCAGTAACACCACAAGAGCCAAGATGGATTCCTGTTACTGAGAAATTGCCCGAAGATGGACAGAGCGTTTTATTTTGCGACATTGATGATGATATTATGATTGGCTATCACGTTAAGGGCAGACACGCCACGCACTTTTCACAAGATGGGGTTTATGAGGATATGAAGAACGTAAGAGCATGGCAACCTTTACCCGAACCATATAAAGGAGGTGAGTGAATTAAAAAATGGTAATGTCTATTAGCGAGATCAAGCAGGTAATATATGAAGCTGATAAGAAAATTCGCCATTTGGTTATGTTTGCTAGTCCGTCAACGGTTAAGGCTATAAAAGAAGCACTCCCAAGTATAGAAGAAAAAATCGTAATTCAAGAAACAGAATGGGTTAAAGATGGGCAAGCGGTAGTTGTCGAAAGAGAAACATTTGAAAAATGGGTAAACCATGACTTCGGGTAAACATAGCAGAAAGCGAGGGCAGAGAATGAACAGAAGCACAAAGAAGATGGCTTTCTTAGATAGATTTTACAAGAAACTTTGTTGCGGAGCAAAAAACCATCCTAGTAGCTGGAAGAAAGATAAGCGCATAGCTTCAAAGGCTACAAGGCGTAAACTTGAAAACGATTTAAAGGCAGAAAGCGAGGAATAAGGGATGCTTATTATAAAAGTAATAGCGGGTATTATCGGCTATATAATAATTTCGATTATTGTAACAATACTTTTTATTTACTCAGACAGAAAAACAGGAGAACCCGCGCAGAAAGTTTACAAAGATGATGATTTTTATGATTATTGCGTGGTGGGATTTTTATTTCCACTTTCTATTCCTTGCGTAGTAATCGGAATAGTATTTGAGTCCATACAAAAATTCATAAAAATAATGTGTGTAGCGATTGTTGAAACAAAAATAGCAACAGAGGAAATTGAGGAAAAATAAAAAGTGGACATAGAGTTAGTAATCAAGATGCCAGAAGATTTATTGCGATATTTCGATATATTTTATCTTATGAACGTTAACGAGAATAAGAACGTTGATAAATTAGTGGAAATTATTAAAAAAGGCAAACCACTTCCTAAAGGGCATGGGAGAATAGGAGATTTAGATGCTTTACGATGTGAAAACACTGATTTTGATACATATAACGACTATTGCATAATGTTTGACGAAATCGAAGCCGCAGAAACAATTATAGAAGCAGATAAGGCGGAGAGTGAGGATAAGGAATGAAAGAAATACTTGATGTAATTCACAAGACGATATATCAATTTTTTGATGTATGCGGTGATGATGAAGAAGTACCTATATCCGATAAAGATAAGTTGTTATTAGAGGTCAATAAGGCTATATGCGATAATCTCAAAGCATTAGATCAAGAATCTAATACATGGAGTTTGGACGATGCGAGAGAAGATTTTATGTACGATGTTTACAACACGCTTGATTTTCTCCCAACAAATGAAGAAGCCAATCGGATTATAGATAGCTTCGATAGAGTTACAAGCAGTATCGAGCAAGAACTTGCCCTTGACAAGATAAGAGCAGATATAGGTAAAAGCAAAACAGAACATGAAATGCAAATAGCAGAAGGAGATATAGAAGCTAAATTGTTAATAAGCCACATATATTGCGATATAATCAATATTTTTGACAAGTACATGGCCAAAAGTAAGGGAATATGAAAATTGGATTAATTGATGTGGACGGACATAATTTTCCTAATTTGCCACTAATGAAATTATCTGCATGGCATAAGTTAAACGGCGATCATGTTGAATGGTATCAACCTATGTTTAGTGGGCATATGGATATAGTTTATATGAGTAAAGTATTTAGTTTCACACCTGATTATGAATATTGTATTGATGCTGAAAAAATAATTAAGGGGGGCACAGGGTATGCTATTAAACTCGTTAACGGCAAAGAGATTTATGATAAAACAAAAGATATTCCATTATCTGATGAGATAGAACATATCTATCCTGATTACAGCATATATCCAGAATGTAAAGATACAGCTTATGGCTTTCTTACACGCGGTTGTCCAAGAGGTTGTAGTTTTTGCCATGTAGCACCAAAGGAAGGCCAATGTTCACATAAAGTTGCTGATTTATCTGAGTTTTGGAAAGGCCAGAAACATATAGTTTTATGTGATCCTAACATTCTTGCCTGCCCAGACTGGAAGGACTTGCTTCAGCAGATAATTGATAGTAAAGCACGAGTAGATTTTAATCAAGGACTCGATATAAGAATGATGACTGCTGAGAAAGCAGAAATGCTATCAAAAATTAAAGTTGAATCAATACATTTTGCTTGGGATAGATTTGAAGATAAAGACCTTGTTCAGCCTAGATTTATAGAGTTTAGGAAAGCAAGCAAAATTAATTCTCACAAATTACAAGTATATGTACTATGCGGAGATCATAAACGAGAAGTGCTTGAACAGGATTTATATAGAATCAATTGGCTAAGAGAAAATGGATATGCACCTTATGTAATGCTTTATGACAAAGAACATCTACCAAGAGGGCATGAACTGAAAAAATTACAAAGATGGGTAAATAATAGATTTGTATTTTGGAAATGTCCTACTTTTGAACAATATAAAGCTATGAGTAAATAAAAAGAGGGCATGTAAAATGACTAAAATGACGCGAGAAGAAGCAACAGAAATACTTTTAAATACAGCTTTTTTTGGAAGATCACAAGAAGATATAGATGCAGCTATTGATATTGCTGTTAGATGTATAAGAGGATGGAATGTTGTAATAGAAAAACTTCCCTCATTGGCACACTTTGAAAGTGTTGATGGAGTGGATTTAGTTGCAGTATTTGATGTTTGGCAACTAATGCAAAACGTCTTGGAGGGCAAGGAATGAATCGAGAGGATTTGATAAGAAATCTTAAATATACAATGAAAAAGCATGAAAATGACAGGATAAACACATTTGGGACAGATATTTCTATGCTATGCAAAGATACTCTTGAAGTATTAGAACCACAGCAAGTGATCTATGAAGGCGATGGATATGCTGATGGAAAAATGGTATACGATATAGCAAGATGCCCAAATTGTGATTATACATATGAAGCAGATGATCTTATTTGGAATGAGCCATTTTGTCCGAGATGTGGGCAGGCATTAAATTGGGAACCTGAAGAATAAAATAAGGAGGGTATATTAAATGTGCGAAACACTTAACACGCCTTATATGACTCGACGTAGAATTATTGAAAATCTTAAAGAAATGGTATTTGGAGCAAAAGCTTTTGAAAGATTCAATGATAAGGAAAGAGAAACTTTAGCTATGGCTGCTATAAAACTTGAGGATATGGAAGCTGTTGAAACATGTAATCTTGATCTTGCTTCAGAGAATGAAGAACTACTTGAGCAGATTGCAGAAATACAATCAAAACCTTGGTTTCCAGTTATTGATACTTCTGAGGGCATTTTATTTCGCGAAGAAACAATGAGATTAATAAAAGATGAAATGGAAGATTTAGTTGCATTTATAAAAAATCATGAACGTGAAGATATTCCGGATAACGTATGGGAGTTATGCCTTAAAATGCAAGATAAAGCAAATATATACTAACAGGAGATGGCAAAAATGACGTTAACTGAGCATATGAAAGAAAAGTATGATAACCGGAAAGATAAGGGCAATATATTTGGTGTTGGTATAACAGATGCAGAGTTCATACATTTTGCGATAGAGTATCTTCTTGGCGAAAATTGGTACGTTGTAGATCCTTTGGGAAAGAATCAGATTAACGAAATTGCTTTATATGAAATTCTTGAGAAGTATTCAAAGAGATATAAAAAAGAGGTTAGAGCAAATGAGCGAAGAAAGAAAATGTAAGAAATGTAAGCATCTTAAGCTTGTTAGCCATTCGCATATCATGGACAAAAATAGATTTCCTATCTGGTCATGTGAGAAGTGGGATTGCGAATTTGAAAAGGAAGAAAAAGATGAAGATAACAATTGATTGGTCTATCAGAGTCCCAAATTTTATTGCACCGTACATACCAAACATTGTTTATAAATTTTGTGATGTAATAGTAAAGGTCAGAACCGGAGAGCCACTTAGTAATAAAAGCGTAAGAACGTATCTTGTAAAAAAACAAAAAAAGAAAGATATGCACGCATAACTTATCACGGTCAATTATGGGAAAGGATTGGATAAAAATATGGGCGGAAAATATTCTATTCATGCAAGAAATTATAAAGATAAAGTATGGATGATTGGATTGTTCACTGATAATTTACTACAAGCTATTTTTACCTGGATTAAAGCATTATTTCTCTATGATCTAGTTGATTTTACAACAAGGAGAGAACGTGATGAGAAAAATAGTGATTGATATATCAGATAAAGCATACGCTCATACATAAAATCTAGGATGTATATGGCACCAAGATAATAAGGAGATTGCAAATGCAATAAATGATGGCAAAGTGCTACCGACATTTAAAACTAAAGGAGATATGGTCATATATATGCTAGGCCGATTTGTTTATTCTTGTAACCTTGATAATGGTTTTATTGAAGTATGCTTACAAAAAGGTGACGAGGAGATTATTATAACCTGTAGCGAAGCGTGGTGGAATGCACCATATGAAGAATGACATAGGAGATGATAACTTGATTAAAGAATTAATGCAGGAATGGATACTAGAACGCAATGTAGTAATAAGAAGCTTAGATGTTGAAAAATTTAAAGCATTTTGGAAAAAATGGAGTGCAAGAGGATTTTATAGAAATGGGCTTCCGCTTCCGGATGATGAAGTAATCGAAATATCACTTTATAAGATGCTCTATAATTTAGAAAGCGCAACAGAAGAAGAAAAAAATAAAGCAAAAGAGTGGCTTGAAAGTAGGGGCTATGACATATATGTAATGTAGGGGAGAAAAAATGACAATATTAAATGAAAGGGAATACCGTATTTTCTTATCAGCTATGAGTAGAGAAGAAAAGGTATGTAGACTCTTAGATGATAAAGACGGGTATCAGAATAAAGGAATAAAGTTAGTTCCGATATGCAAAAGTATAAAACATAAAGTTAAATCTGCGGTTCCGGCCAAGTATGCATATTGGGAAAATGCAAGGACTGAAGGTAAATATAAATGTTCTGCATGTAAAGGAAAACACATAGATCCTGAAGAGGGTGAATGGGAAGAAGTATTTGATTATAGATATAAGTATTGCCCAAATTGCGGAGCACAAATGGATATTGGAAGGGATTAGATGCTATGTATTGTCATGCATAGAAAATGATAAAAGGGGGTATAAATGACATTTTATGAAGCTTGTAAAGAGATTGAAAACATATCATTTGTAGATCCTGAAATAATTAATAGTTCGCGTAGCCAATCATTGAAAGATCGAAAGCAAACATTAGCAGCTCTTACAATTTTAGAGTTAGCACAAAAAGGTAAACTATTTTCTAAAGAATATGTAGATCAGGTGTTGTGGGAAAGAGATATAGCCACAACGCAGCTTGACGAAATAGGAAAAAGCCTTGGTGAAAAAATGGATGATGTAAAAACTGTAATTACTGCAAGATGGATAGAAAAAAGACACGGATACTTTGAATGTTTAAATTGTCATTGTGATACCAACAGACTTGATAAACATGGCTACCCTATAGGACAAGACGTAAAACATAATAGACCAAAATATTGTCCACATTGCGGAGCAATTATGGAGGAATGAATTATGAAGATTACGCTTGGCATATCAGTAATATTGATCGTTTATTATTTAGGATATTCCATAGGTTTTAAATCCGGTGTTAGAGCATTTGTAGAAGAACTTAATAAGATGTCAAAAGAGTTTTTAGATAAGACAAATGAACTTAAGAAGGAAGTTAATAAGACAAAGGAACTTGAAAAAGAATTTGAAAAAGAAAACAATATTATAAAGGAATGTGAATGATGACTAATTATAATGATCTGAACATTTTTGAGAAAGCTAATCTTGCCAGGGATTTAAACATGGATACTGTTGACCAAGTAGCTGCAATGATAAATGCTAAGACAACCAATAGAAGTCAAAGAAGAAGGCTTGAAAAATCCTTAAAGAGAGTAAATACAATTTACAGTCACGTTCAAAATAGAGTTGATAGAAGCGCTTATACACAGTATCAAAAAGCAGTTGACGAAAATTTTCTTCACTTCTACTCTATTCTAGCTCTTACGATGAAAGAAGATTATCACTGGAGAGAAGATGAAACACACGATCAGATAAGCTCACTTTTGGAAAAAGTAGATAATAAGATAAATAAGTATGCTGAAAAGGGATATAATACAAAAGATTTAGTTAAACTTTTAGATGAAACATGTGATATTAAACTCATAGCTGATACTCATTAAAAAAATTTTCGGAATCCGAAATTATTGACAAAACTTTAACAGTTTTTTCGGAATCCGAAAATTTTTAAGTGGAGGCAAATTATTATATTTTCTGTGCCTGAATGGTACTTATCTGATTAACAATATCATCAAGATTACCGGCCTTGTCATATGCTATAGCAAGCTTTTTAAGCTGTCCCGGATTTAACCTCATTAGATCATTATCATCAATCTTTGTATCTGCGAAAACTTCCACTCCTTTATATTTTCCTGCCATAAGTTCAGCAAAAATATAAGCGTTTTCTAAAATCAGTCTAATATCATTATATTCAGCCATAAGACTATTTATCTCTTTTGGCTTTAGATCATCTAACTGATTGCTTTGAATTGTTTTTCTAAAAGCAGAAAACTTAGAAGAATACTTATCAAATAAAGTAAGATTCTTTTTATCATCTGTTTTAACCGGCGAATCTTTCTCTTCATTTGGTCTTGCAGAAAATAAAGCAGCAATAAGCGAAGATACTTTTGCTTGTCTAATAGAATCGTCATAACTTTTATCAAAATCATCGGTACTATGAAGCTGTTTAAGAAGCTTATCAACATCTTTTCCAAGAAGCTTATGCCCATTTTTTACAGCGTCCATAATAGCCTTAACAATAATCTTCTGACTATCCTTATCGTAGCTACAGATAGAAGCCGCCTGCTCGATAAGAATTACACCATCACGTTCTGCTTCTATAAGTTCATCACAAGCCTTTAATAGCGATTTATATTTCCATACAGTGTTTTTCTTGGCATTAAATTCATCGCAAACAATATTGTCAATCTGAGCCTGACTTTTTATTCCTTGCTTGCGTAAGATGTTTTCAAGATATTTAATCTGATGTGCGATATAAATATCTCCACCTTCAGCAGATGCCTTGATAGAGCCTCTTGAGTGTATGTTTGCCCTTAAAAACTGTAATCGTCTGTCAATCTCGTCTTTAGGATATGGATAAACGTCACATTTTACCTTTTCCTTTTTTAGATATTTCATCGCGGCTACTCTTCGGTGTCCGGAATAGATCATGAATTTACCTGAATCTTCACCGGAAAGTTCCCAGACTTCAACAGCAGTCTTAAAGCCAACTTCTTCAATTCCCTTTGCAAGATTAGAAATAGAATCGTCTGTTACCGGGCCAAAAACATAATCATTACCAAAGCCATCACTATCTATATAATCAACTAAAAGATCAATAGATATTTCCCTATCTGCGTTTTGAGGTTCAATTTTTGATTCTTTGATTATTTCTTTTTCCTGTTCTTGTTTTAAAGAAACCTTTTTCACATTGGAAAAAAAATCATTTGCCACTACCAATTACCTCCAAAAGTTCAGCTGCAAATTCTCTATAATCGTCAGCACCATTATTTGAGCCGTAGTTATATATTGAGCCTTTTGATAAAGCAACTTTCTTATCTGCAAGCTTAGTAACATCGGATATGTTCATAAAGCCTTGTACTTTCGGAATTGCCGCTGAGTCACGAATCGTTGTATTGAATGTATGAACAATAGATTCGTCAAGTCCTTTAAATTGTTCCTTGATATTACTCTGAACGGATTTTTTTCGTTCATATTTCGTGAGAAGAACACCATAAACTTCAAGTGAAGGATTAAGTTCTTCTTGAATTTCACCAATATTCTCTAAAAGAGATGCAAGACCATCAATAGCAAAGGTCTCCGGTTCCATTGGAATAATTATGCCATTGGATGCAGTTAATACATTATCCATCATTATGCCTGCTGAGGGACCAGAATCCATGACTATAACATCATAATCTTTTTCAATCGGCATGATTGCATTTTTTAATTTAGTTTCCCTTGCTTTAGCATTGATAAGTTCACCGATTGCTAATTTGAGTTTATTATTTGCCGGGGCTATGTCACCCATAGCATTGCCTTTAACTATGATCTCTGAAAGAGGAACTTTTTTTAAGATAGCATCATAGATAGTAAGCTCGTTTTCATTTACTTGAAAAACTTTACTAGAATTTCCCTGGGGATCGAAGTCGATAAGTAAGACCTTATAACCAATTTGAGTTAATGCGTCTGTAAGACAGATAGCAGTAGTTGTTTTACCTACACCACCCTTTTGATTTACAATTCCAATTTTAATAGCCATTTTTTAACCATCCTCTCTTAATTTTTCGGAATCCGAAAATATTGATAAATATTTAACAATGTTTATATAATCAGTTCCAATCTAAGTTAATTTTCTTTTTCTTTTTTGCACAGTAGATTAGATATTGATTGATAAGTGTCTGATAGGGAATACCAGATACAGAAGCCTGATCTCTAAAGTATTTGACAGCATCAGCACTTATTTCCATTGTTACCCTTTGTTTTTTAATAAAAGGGATTTCGGTTTGAGAATCCATCATTGCATACCTCCATAACAGATTTTCAATAAAAAATCGAATATGCAAATTATACACATTAAAAATACATTTGGCAAGAGTTAATTTTATTTCGGCAACAACAATCCCTTTTTTGTTGTTGTTTATAAAAGAGTAAATTAATAGATAAAGTATATTAATAATAGATACGTATATTAATAAAAAATATATATATAACAACAATATTCTTTTATTAATTAGGGAAACAAGAAATGGCTTAAATACTGGGTTTGAGGCGCGTTAGCGTGTGCAAATATGGGAGTAATTGCGTGCAAATATGGGAATAATTGCGTGTAAATATGGGAGTAATTGTGTGCAAATACCGGATTTTTCTGGAAATTTAATTGCGTACAAATACCGGAAAAGTTGTGTGTAAATATGGGAGTAATTGTGTGCAAATATGGGAGCGATGAATAGTGATTTTGGGGAATTGAGTACAAAAAGCGGATATATTCAAATCTACGACAATTCTTAAACAAAATATCGGTAAAAGTATTAATTTGCGATAAGCATATTACAATAAAACAAATACAAATCAAATTGTCGAAACATTAATACCGCACATTCATGGGGAAAATTAAACTTGAACAAAAAGAGGATGGTAATTTTTGTAAATTGTGCATAAAAAGCGGAAATTATATTGTAATTCATAATTTTTTATGATAAATTTGTAATTAAGTGCACAAAAAGAGTAATTTAAGTAATAAGGTAATTAATGAAAAAAAGTAACAACGATTGGCTAATTAAAGTCTATTTTACGAAAAGTAATAATCTAATCACATCAAAAAGCCGAATGACAATTATCGGAAGAAAGGTATTAGATGCTGCAATTATGAATGTCCGGGAGACATATGATGAGTATGGAAACCCTATAATAAAAGCAGACATCGATGGACAGGAACTAAAGAAATTCATTGGAAGAGATTATAACTCAATATATGACACAGTAAAAAGCCTGATTAAACCTAAATCACAGAAAGGGGCCGATGCATTAAAACCATCTCTTCTTGATTGGAAAGTCATCATAGCCGATGACGATAGACAACAGATCATTGGAATAAATGTTATCACATTAGCGAAGTATACTAATGGAAAATTATCTATAGTTTTTAATAACGCTTTAAAGCAAAATCTTATTGGGCTAAAGAAGAATTATACTATGCTCAATAGGGATATAATATCCAAATTTTCAAGTAATTATTCATATCAGCTCTACCAGATTTTCAAAAAGACAATTGATAAAGAATTAAGCAGATTAAAAGAAGATGGGATTGATAATGGCAATCATCCATTTGAGCTTATTTTTGACATAATTGATCTTAAAGTTCAGCTTGGAGTAATAGAAGCAAGCGAAAACGACATTTTATATAAAGCAATAATGAATAATAATGTCTGCACCTATGAAGAGGTTATCAGGATTGATGACGATGAACTTGTAGAAAGACTTACAGAAAGTAGGAACTTCAGAAGATATGCTGTAGAAAAAGCAAAAAAAGAGATAAATGAAATCTCTGACATAAAGATGGATTATAAGCCGATATACGGAGGTAAAGGCGGAAAGACGGTAGGCTTTAAATTTTTCATTCAGTATAAAGAAATTGAAAAGGAAAAAGAAGAAAAAGAACCTGACGAAGTAGATATATTTGAATTTATTGATAAGGTCCGGGAAATAATAAAAGAGCCTGTTTTAAGCAGTAAAGAGATAAAGAGTATATCGGATGCAGCTGGGTATGACCTTGATAAGATTAAAAAAGCTTATAACGTATATCAGCAACAAGACAATGTAAGAAATGTCCCTGGATTTATTATAGATGCGATTAAAAATGATTATAAGGAACTTCCAGGAAAGAAAAAATCACCTGCTCATTTTGGCATGGAAAGGGAATATACACCGGAATTTTTTAGCGAACTTGAAAAAAGACTTGTAGAAAATTAAGGAGTAATGTCATGGAAGTATGCGAAGAAATGCAGAAATTGCGTGATTGGCTTGATGAGAATGGCATTAATTGGGAGGACAATTCAGAAGATTTTAGTAGGTATATGCCAAGCGATTTAGTATCCGAATATAAAATGTGGACTGTAAGAACTCAGTTTAAAATAAAAAATGACTTTATCTCCGTAATCAACGGACATGGTACTTATGGTGGATATGGAATAATAAGCGAAGAAAACCAAGGGCTTTTAGAAGTGATGGGATTGTGGAATGGTATCCGAGGGTGGATGACATGCGAAGAAATAACTGAGAAAATCACGGCGAAATATTTTAAGACATCGGAGGAATGACATGCTTAGCTTAGACTATGTAAAAGAACATATCAGTGAGATTGAGTTTGATGATATGTTTGACCGAAGATTTACAAAAAGATTTTGCTCATTTTTAACAATTGATGAGGCAAAAAAACTTGGATTTAATTATCAATGTGAAGGGAAATATGCCCCAAAAGAATGGAATGAAGAAAATGTTATCGCACAGCTTGAAAGTGATCTTAATTTTGCTATAGAGAAAGCAATAAATCATAGAGGTATCTCTTCAAGCCTTATGCATGATGTTCTTAAGTCTTGGTGTATAGTCCTTGAAAATGGTCTTGAAAAGACAGACTATGGATGGTATGGCGATAAGCTGATAAAAGCTATTGACGAATACTATGAATTTGGCATCTACAAAGCGGATGAATTTACTGAGAGCAGGATTGAACATGTTAAAGAGTGCATAGTAAAGGCACTTTATGACGAAGGGTACACAATAGATGATTTCTATGAAGATGGGATGCTTATTGATCTTGATGGGATAGGGTTTGCAAAAGTAAAAATACAAAAAGCTGATTGAGGGGGAATTATGGATTTTATTTTAATGGAGGCAATGGAACTCTGCGGAGGGAATCCGGGAGCGCTTACTTTTTTTCTTGAAGCATTAAAGGAAGCAGAAGGAAATGCAAAATCAAATGTGGCATTAAAGGTTGTAAGTGCATTTAATCGCATGAAAGAAAATGGTATCACAGATTCAAAACTATATATGTTATGGAACGATTGCTGTGATAGAGATACTGACAGGGCAATTTTCATAATGTTGCATGACACTATCGAATCAATCAACAAGCATATAAATTTTGGCAATGGCAGGGGAATCCCATACACAGAAAACGAACCTGAACCCTATAAGAGAGAATCCGAAGGCGAGTGGTGGATATTTACATTTATGAGTGATGGATCGGACAAATCAGGGAAATGCGTGAAGGTTAAAGGAACTTTTGGCGAAGCAAGAGAGAAAATGTGCGACAAATACGGAATACACTGGGCATTTCAAAGGTCTGAAAAAGAATGGGAAGAGTCCTGGAATGACATAGATAGGGTTTATCCGCTGGAAGAAATTATCGATACGATTGATTAGGAGAAAAAATGAGCTGGGTAAAAGGAATATCGCCAAGAACACTACACGAACAATTTGGGCTGTATAAGGGCAATTGGATGCCTGAAATGGATAGATGTTGGGAAGATTACGAAAGAGGATACTCGGTGTGTTCAAGAATGATATACACTAAGCAATTTGGCAATGTAGAACATGTTACCATAACAAGACAGCATTCCGAAGGAAGCCCACTTATTCCAACAGGCGGTGAAATGGCTATTGGTTGGAAAGAAAAAATGATGATCAAGAACGAACTTTTCGGAGAGGACCGCTTTGCAATCGAAGTATATCCCAAGCAGGAAAATCTAATCGATGATTCAGACGTGTATCATCTATGGGTATTTAACAAGAAATATGATATGCCTTTTGGAATCCACCCAAGAGAGCATAAAAAGGCTAT
>Ga0326513_10001945_pt1 | contig 15467 bp, 26 predicted proteins | sample 2_2465_0518_D_FD_203654 | JGI IMG/M metagenome (GOLD analysis project Ga0326513, IMG submission 203654) | Bovine rumen microbial communities from UC Davis, California, United States - 2_2465_0518 | ecosystem: Host-associated > Mammals > Digestive system > Stomach > Rumen | place: USA... | reverse complement strand
AGGAGGAATAACCAAGGAGGCGTGCCGTATTATTCAATGATGTGCAATCAAATTTTGCATTGTGGGCAACTACATTTGAAATGTTATACTTTGATAATAAGGTATTGGCAATGTGGCGAATTAAATAAAACGGTAGACATTTTCTTTTTCCACTTCTAATATCTTCATGATATTGTGGGAACTTATTGGCATAGTATGCGGTCGCCGCCTGTTCTGCCATTCCGATGAAAGTATCACGGACAACAAAGGAATATTGAGCGTAAACCTTTCCGGTTTTGTCAACTACTGCAAAACCGATATCATAACAAATTGGAGCATCAAAACCGCCGAAGGTTTCAGTATCTACCATTAGGAAAAGCTTTTTGCGAATTAATTTACCATTTACATAAACCATTTGAATTACTTCCTTTCTGTAGTCTTATTGACTACATTATTATTATAGCAGAAAATAGAATAAAAGTCAATTAGCAAAATAGACAAAAATCATTGTTGAAAACTATGGGCGCCGGCGTTCATGATTTGGTAATATATTTTGCCGTAATTACGGTTAAAATTATGAACAGATTATTAAGTAAAAGTGGCGGTATAAACCGCCACCTCATTATTCTTTACTCGGTAAAAGCATACTAAAAACCGTAAGAACAACACCTGCAAACAAAGCATAAATCCATTTGAAGGTATAAGGGAAGATAAGTGAACCAATCCAGATAGGCAGGGCGGCGACAAGTGTCCAGAAGCCAATACTGAGAGCAAAGCAAAGAATAATAATAATTGGAATGAGAATGACTAATAGAATAACAGGCACATTGTTTTTCTTCGAGTTCTTAATTGCTTCAATAATCTTTTTCATAATAAATTTTCCTTTCTGGTTTTTAAGAGTTTCCTTCTCTTGATTACATTATTATTATACCATAGAAATTAAAATTTGTCAAGTGGTTTTCTAATATTTTTATTATTTAACTAATTCATATTTTATTAACAATATTAACCGTAAATACGGATAAAGTTATGAATAAAACATGAACAGAAAAGCCCCGAAGGGCTTTCTCATGCTGTATAATAATCATCTGGACTATAATATTCGATACTTTCTGACCCCTTATACTCATTGATTCTAAACATTGTCCCAACTGGAATGAAAGTGATGACAAGCACACCATCGAAATCGGGCATAAAAGCAGAAGCATCAATTTCTGTTTCATCGTCTACTTCATTCGGGTTAAATTCTCCATTCCTTTCCAATTCATCTAAAATTTTACCAATGACCTTTCCGTCCATAGGGTCGCCATATCCCCAGGTTGAATAGCCGCCGCCAAAATCCGGAGAATAAAGCACCGCAGTAAATTTACCATATTCATTTTTAACAGTATACTTTTCCATAATAGCTTCCTTTCTGGTTTTTAAGAGTTACCTTCTCTTGATTACATTATTATTATACCACACTTATTTCAAAATGTCAAGAGAAAATTTGAAAATTCATATTTTATTTACAACTCGTGCCGTAATTACGGCTAAAAGTATGAACAGAATATGAATAAGAAAACGGGGCATCTCTGCCCCGCTTCATCAATCCACATACACATAATTTCTTCCGTCATCTGCATCAATGTTAATGATAAAGAATTCCTTTCCCTTCTTAGCTGTAAAGATAAAAGACTTTTCATCTCTATCATAATTTTTAGCAATGATTTTGAATGTCTCATTTGTAGTAGGAAAATGATATTTGCGTCCAACCTTCATTCTACGAGCAAGGGTTTTGTCAGCATTTTCATTCGGCAGCAAAGCGTCAGGAATTTTAATGTTGTTGAAACGTGCCCATGCAATTGCCATTCCAAGAGCCATATCCATAGGGTCCTTCGGATTACGAGTCGCAAGTGCTATTTTGTCATTCTGCCGGTCAGCAATTGTGACGACTGTTTTCCCATTGAGAGGACAGATAGTCAAACTATAATTGTAGGGATACCGATAGAAGGCTTCTTCCAACTGCTGATTCATTTTTCCCTTAAAATCTTCAATCACTTTATAAGTATTCATGGTAATAATTCCTTTCTGGTTTTAAGAGTTTACCTTCTCTTGATTACATTATTATTATATCATACTTTTTTAATTTTGTCAAGGGGTTTTCTAATATTTTTATTATTTAACTAATTCACAATTTAGAAACAACCTCTGCCGTAACTACGGATAAAATTATGAACAGACAATGAAGGGCGACTACTCGCCGCCCTCCTCAATTTCTTGACTTTCTTTAACTCTTGACAAATGAGCTGAAAGTCTTTTATAGTTTTCTTTTCTTGTAAACTTCATTGCTTCATCTATACTACCATTGAAAAATTTAATCGCAACCTTTTTAATACACGAGCCGCAAGCCCTGAAATATTCGCCGCCGACTGTGCTATCTGCGCACATTAGCCTATAACATCCATTACACTTAACCATTTTCAGCACCTCTTAAATAAAAAGCTTTAACGTATTATACAAATTCAAAACTAAGAAAATCCCATTGATAAGGGCGGCGGCGACAACCTTTCCTTTAATAGCCTGAACCATTCCATAAATGGAAGAAACACAAAAGCAAGGGGCGGCTAAGTTTGAACCTAAACCACAGAGGGCGGCGGCAATAGCACAAAGAAAAACCGAAATATAATCATTTCTTGACATTATAACAACTCCAATCTTAAACCTTCAATAAAGAAATAGAATGCGAATGAACAACAAAATTGACTTAATGCCAAAAGAGTATCATTTTTCTTTTTGAAAACCTCCCTCCATAACTCATAAAAGAGAACGCAACCAACAAGCCAGGTCGCAAAAGCTGCGGCATATAATTGAAATACCATTGTTATTAACTCCTTTCTACTCTTATATTATACCATAGAAATTGAATTTTGTCAATAAGAAATTTGAAAGTTCATAATTTATTTACAATTTCTGCCGTATCTACGGCTAAACTTATGAATAAAGTTAAAAAATATAATTAAAGGGGCGCTTTAACGAATTAAAGCGCCCCATTCTCAGGGATTTTTATATCAATTTCCTTTTCATTACAGAAATTTTTCAGAATTTTCCATGCTTGACAGGGTTTCCAATTAACTTTTTTATGAGTATTAAAAACTGTTAGCAAAATTTGATATTCAATTTCACAGTCGGCTAAACCCGTGTGTTCTTCTACAAAGTCAAGTGCATTCGTTAGATACTTGTAAACAATTTCCGCTTTTGTCATTACATTTCCTTTTTCAGTTATAAAACTATTTGTATTGCAAAAATCAATATATTTTTTGCTAAGTAATTTTGATTGAACAATTCCAGAAATTATATCACAATACTCTAAATTAAGTTTAAGAAATTCAATATCACCAAATAATCTTTTAAGCGCCGCCTTGTCAAAATTGACATTGTATGCAAAAAGTCTTTTTACGTTAAAGTTTGCTATATCGGTTTCAAAAAGCTTTTTGAATTGTTGAATTGACATTTTTTGATATTTTCTTTTTGTTCTTTTCTTTTCTTCGTCTTGTAAAATTTCCTCAATGTTTGCCTTTGTCATTTCCTCAGCTTGCCGGCTTGCAATCATTGACACAATATTTTCCCATATGCAAGCCGGCAAAGCAATTGACCTTTTTAAGTAAATAGTGCCGTATTTATCGGCGACAATATACCCTATATTATAGGGGCGTGCTGTCGAATAGCCTTCTACATCTAATACGATAAATTTTTCCGCCTTGGGATGGCAACACTTTTTATTAGTGCTATAGCTGTTGATTTGTCCATTGGACTTTCCTTTCTGGTTTATGATGTTTTCCTTCATCTTTAATACTATTATACCATAGAAATTGGATTTTGTCAAGAGGAAATTAAAAATTTTATTATTTAACTAATTCATAATTTAGATATATGATTTGCCGTAATTACGGTTAAAAATATGAACAGAGTTTGAATAAAAGTTGGGGCTGTTTTGAAACAGCCCCACAAATTAAAATTAAAGCACAATATAAACGACTCGTCTTGTTGCGTCACATGGATTTTGACCCTGTTCAATTGTTCTTGCATAAGTCTTTTTCAAATATTTTGCTTCTGTCAAGCGGAGGAGTGCCGCACGAGTAAGCATATCTACAGAGGTATCATCCGGACGAATACGAATTACATTATCAGCTAAAACGCCGCTTGCTGTTTCGTTTTCACAGAGCGCATCCCCTGCATCTGTATTGCTGACAATATACTGACTAATTTTCTGGATGTAGTTCTCATTGGCTCTCGCCTTGTTGTTCCTATCGGCTAAATTAATGAGTCTTTTTGCAAGTTCGACTACTGTATCCCGGTCTCCTGCGATGCTTGCATTGGTAAGCTGATTGATAACTTCACTTTCAGACTGAATATCCTTTCCATCGAGGCAGGGCTTATAGTTGGAAGTCTCCGAAATAATAACCATCTTTCTCATAATAAATTTTCCTTTCTGGTTTTTAAGAGTTATTCCTTCTCTTGATTACATTATTATTATACCATATCTTTTCGGTTTTGTCAAGGGGTTTCCTAATATTTTTATTATTTAACTAATTCATAATTTAGAAATAACCATTGCCGTAATTACGGTTAAAATTATGAACAAGATATTAAAAAGGAAAGCCAGCCTTACGGCTGACCTCCCGGCATAAGATTAACAAAACTATCTGTTTTTTCATCATAATAATAAACTGTGCAGATATCACCAAATGAACCATCTTTAATACAATAATTAAAGAGTCCAATGGGATTATCTTCAAAATTTCCCGGACAGCAGAATTTGTTAATATATTTAAGAAGGAAGGGTGCAGCATCATCAGGTTCCGAGAAAGCGTGCCATTCAAAATCATCATCCTGAATAATAATCGGATTAAATTTTGTTCTTTCAGTAAGCCATGACTCAATAATGTTTTCCGGTCTTAAACCTCTTTCATGTTTGATGCATTCCTCTCTGCTGGAAAAGCGCATTCCATCGATACTTTCATACATTGTAATTTCTTTCATAATTAAAATCCTTTCTGGTTTTTAAGGAGTTACCTTCTCTTAATTACATTATTATTATACCATATTTTTATAGCTTTGTCAATCGTCAAATTGCACAAAGTTTTGTGTTAAAATTTGTGGCGCCGGCATTCATAATTTGGTAACAAGATTCCCCGTATCTACGGCAAAAATTATGAACAAACTATGAATGCGGACGAGGGCGACTATTGCCGCCCTCTCGCTTTACTCAATTAAAGTGCCTGCCCGACCTTTGCGGCGGCTTCCATTCGCTTCTTTTCCTTTGCCTTTTCTCTTGCTTCTTTGTCTCTCTTTTTCTTTTCCTCTCTCTCCTTTGCCTTTCTCTCTGCTTCCTTTTCCTTTTCAGTCTTGCTTACTTCATACGCATCGGCTTCCGAAAGTCTTTCGTAAGGAGTGAAAACCTTGCCGCTGTCGGTAGTTCTGAAATCGAAATCCTTTGCTACCGGCTTTACAGTAAAGCAAACTTCACCGTCTGTTCCATCGGTCAGCGTTCTTGTTCCTACGCACACCGCCAACTCATTGTTGTTGACGATAGAAACGTTATCGGCGCCGTATTTCTCGGTGAAAAATTCCAGCAGGTCGGAAAAAGCGATTTCACGGATCTTTGCCTTTGCATCTGCTACCTTCTTGCACTCATTGAAATTAAACATACTGTTAGTTCCTTTCTGGTTTTTAAGAGTTATTCCTTCTCTTGATTACATTATTATTATATCATATAATAGGGTGAAAGTCAATTACAAAACGGAAACAAAATTATTACAGAATAGAAACAGAAATTGTTAAAACTTTGTTCACAATATCTGCCGTAGTTACGGCTAAACTCATGAACAGATTATGAATAAGTTAAGGGGCGAATTAATTCGCCCCATTCTCAATAGCATCGTGAATATAATGAAGTGCATCAAGCGCAGAAAAATCATCATCAACAAGGATTGCTTTTCTCTGCTTTGCCGTTTCCCATGTCTTACAAACCTCTGAATTATCATCAATTAAATACATGGTCTGCGCTCTTTTGGTGATTGCTTTTTGCTTTTCAATTCCATATGGGATAATTGCTATATCTTCAATCATTGGGAAATTTTGAGCAAGCCAATTTAGCTTCTCATTTCGGCAAGTTTCAGAATAAAGAGGGGAGGCGGCGAAAGGCAACCAACTAATAACACCGAATGAAACGCCTAAATACATTAAGCTATAAATGATATTGTGCATAGAATCAAGGCTAAGTGCAGGCATTAGACCGTCTTTCATCCCATCACCAACAAAAGCACCGGGAATTTCATTTTCAAGCAGGTCAAGCCAATTATCCTTTCCGTATAAATTAAAGAGGGTGCCGTCCATGTCAAAATAAACTTTAATACTCATTATAAACATTTCCTTTCTTTGGGGATAGTTTTTTATGTTCCCCTTACATATATAATTATATCATAAAGCTTCTATTTTGTCAATAGTTTTTAATGTAAAAAGTTTTCCACAATAGAAAAAGATTTTTATGGAAAATAACAAAAAGTTTTTTCTATTAACTAATTCACATTTCATTCACAATATCTGCCGTATCTACGGCTAAAATTATGAACAAAGTATGAAGAAGGAAGGCGGCTTTCGCCGCCCTCTTTTACTTTCTGTAATAACACTTGATAATACTGCCTCTATCACTACGCCCAATTGAAGGAATAAGGTCGCCGGTCTCAACGAGACGGTCAATTGCAACAGAGGTTGCACCATAAGGAGCGATAATGATGTCTCCCCATCTGTTATGGTTACGCTTGCAATAAACTCCCGTCTTGCGGTAAGTCTCCGCAACGGATGCAACTGTAATAGCCATACCGGAAGCAACCTCTGCGCAAATATCTCTCATAATGCCACTGATGATTTCCTCGTGCTTGTCAATCTTCTTGTTTCTCTCACTATTGGAAATGAGGTCTCTTGCGGCGCTCTCGATTCTCCACATTTCACCCCGGTTGATAGCATCAGCAAGCTTTTCCACGCACTCCTGCTGAGACATTCTATCTTCATTGGTAAGATAGAAATAGTTAGCTGCCTTAGTCGAAATCTGATTAACCTCTACTGTAAACATAATATAATTCCTTTCTGGTTTTTAGGTGTTATTCCTTCACCGTTTCTATTACTATTATACCACATTCAAATCAATTTGTCAATTGGCATTTTGCACAAACTTTTGATTTTATTTTGTGGTATTTGTTTTGTAGCTTTTGGGGACTTTCCCTTGACTACAATATTATTATACCATAGAATTAAAAGAAAGTCAATTACAAAACGATTACAAAATGATTACAGAATAGGGCGGCGGCACGTTCATATTTTATTCACATCTTTAACCGTAATTACGGCTAAAATTATGAACAAAGAATGAACGGAAGAAGGGAGCTTACGCTCCCTTTCTATCCTCTATAATGTCCTGCTTTGCGGCTTTCTTAGCCTGCGCCGCCTTCCATAAAGTATACATATAATTCCGGAACTGCTCCTTAGTCAACATATAGGTTTTACCATTTCTTTTAAGCTTTATCATTCAAAACAACCTCCAATTTAGTATCCAACATTTCTTCATCAAGGATCATTCCGCTACCCATCAGGATTTCAGTGCAGCGACAGCCAATATAATGACCGTATTCGTCAAAGCAATCTGCGACCTTAATCCAATAGGTATTTGCACAAGCCATATCCTTGGCGCCGGCAGCATACAGAAAAATTCTACCGATTGATAAATTACATAACAGCTCTGTTTTCATAGCTCTTAGCTCCTTTCTGTAGGTCATAGCTCTCAGCTCCTGACTACTCTTATATTATACAGCTCCATTGTGATAGGAATATGATAGGAATGTGATAATTGTGTGAAAGTTTAATTTAACTTATTAACAATTTGGTAATAGTTTGTTCACATTTTATTCATAATTTATGCCGTATCTACGGTGAAAGTTATGAACAAATTATGAACAAGGGAAGAGGCTCATGCCTCTTCCTCCATTCCATCCAGATATTCCTGATATGCATATTCAAGCGCCTGATTCCATGTCGCTGTGCCATCCTCCAGGCTATCACGACTCACACCGAAATACATCTGGCAAGAAAACTCATCAAAGTTGTAAGCAAGATCACTCATAAAATCAATACGTGTCATAATGGACAACCTCCTTAGTGATGTCGAGTCCGGAGCCTCTCTCCGTCCTTCTATTACTATTATACCAGATAATAGGAAGGAAGTCAATTACAAATTGGTTACAAAATAATTACAAATTCATTGCGCCGCCGTTCATAATTCATTCACATTCTTTGCCGTATCTACGGCTAAAATTATGAACGAAATGTTAATAAGTGTGGCGGTCATCGCTGACCGCCATTCCACTTACTTAATGAGCCAAACCATGAGGGCGGCGGCAAGAATCGGAGCCATAACCGCACATCCCTGACAAAAAGTAGCAATTGCCTCTTTTACATTTTTCATTGCGAACACGTTCCTTTCTTAATGGTATTTGATTTGAATAAACTTTTGTACTTTCTTACACCACGGACACCACATATCTTTAATGTGTCCGGCGGCGGTTTTCTTTGCTGATGACTTAAATGCAGATTGGAGGGTATGACATTCTGGACACTTAAACCATCTTTGACTAACCTGTTGCCGTTTCATTGGGTTCACTTCCTTTCCTTCACTAATACTATTATATCACAAAACGGGTTGAAAGTCAAGCAAAACTTTTTTAACAAATTGGGGAAAGTTTTGTATAGAATGACAGAAAGATTTTTAGAAAAACTTTTTCATAATAATGGATAAAGTTTTCCACAGTAGAAAAAGATTTTTGTGGAAATTGTAAAAAGTTTTTTGAGCAAACTAATTCACAAATTCGTAAAAACTTTTTCCGTAATTACGGCTAAACTTATGAACGAAATGTTAATTTGTTTGGCGGACATCTCTGTCCGCCGCACTTCTTAAAAATTATAGTCAAGATAATTTCTACCATAGATATGGTTGATAGTTCTGCCGTTGTGCTCGTAGGTTTCAACTCTTTCAACTTCATGGTTTTTGATACGTCCCAAGAATAACAAGTTAGTATCTTCATCAGCAGACATAAACTGTGTATAACCATTCTTTGTGGACTGGACTCTTACGATCTCACCGCTAAACTTGTTTACTGCTTCAATAATAGTCATTATAACCAATTCCTTTCTTTAGGGATTATCCCCTTTACTAATACTATTATACCATAGAATGGGGTAAAAGTCAAGTAAGGATTTTTCCAATAATTACAATGATTTTTGTGCATATTGACAGATAGATTTTTATAGTTTAATAATTTAACTTTATTTACAATATTAGCCGTAGATACGGTGAAAGTTATGAACAAAGTTAAAAGTTTTAATAAAGAGGGGTAGGAACCCCTCTTTACTTTACTGAGATAGAATCTCAATATATTCCCAAATTCTTAGAAAGTCTTCCATAGATACTGAATCTTGAAAGCTTGTCAACGCCTCCTTAAGATTAGTTAATTCTTTTCTTGCATCTGGGAGCTGCTCACTTTCTTCTACCATCTCAATAAAGAGGTGTATAACAAGTGGATTTGCCAAAACTTTTATGAGCTGTTTCTTATCTGAAATCAGACTAAGATTAAGCTGTAATTCTTCTGTCATTATAACCATTTCCTTTCTTTAAGGGATATCCCCTTTACTATAATAATTATATCATAATTTAGGGGTAAAGTCAATTACTTAATTATACAAAATTTATATATAGATTTTAGTTATTTTTATATAAAGATTTATATTACTATATGTATATAATAGGGTTATTATTATTATATTATATATATTAATATATAATAATATTATTAAATAAATTTATAAATAGTTTTTTTATTATATACATATAGTAATAATAAGGGGTATACTATAATAACAAAGATAACAATATAGAAAATGAATAGATGATAATAATTAAACGAACTTTCTCCTATCGGAGAAAGTTCTTTTTGGCGTGTTAGCAGTTCCTTCCCAGCTCGTCGCAGCTCACAGCTCACAGGGGTAGCTCCCTTTCGCAGCTCCGCCATTTGTAGCTCGTAGCTCCTACCAATTTTTACCAAAACTTTTTCATGTCAATTATATTTACATAGGGTAAATATGATTTACCATAAGGACGGTATAAGTTATGAACGTAATATGAATTTTGTAAAAAGATTTAACAAAAAAGGACGGTTAAAGTTATGAACAAAGTATGAACAAAGTTAAATGAGTTAACAAAAGAAAACGGCAAAAGTTATGAACAAAATATGAATGGGGTTAAAAGATTTAACAAAAAAGAACGGCGAAAGTTATGAACAAAATGTGAATTTGTAAAAACATTTTATTTTGTTCATAACTTTCGCCGTTGAGACGCAAAAAGCCGCCCCGAAGGGCGGCGTTATTTTCGCTTAATAATCTTCCTCTAAGTTCTCCTCCCACTCATCTGGCGAAAGAATTTCATCTCCGTAGAGATTGTACCACTGTCCGCATCTGTCACACTGGCACGCTCCATAATACTGGTCGATAAGTTGGATGGTCTCGCCGCAATGGCATCTCCCGGTCGCCGGTTCCATATACGTCCATTTGCGAGTTACCAACTCATTGAATCGTCTCGGATACAGTTCGGGGTGCTTCATTGCATCCTCATAGTTTTTTCTTATGTAGTCGTTCTCGAATATTGGGCGAAGATTTTCATCACAATCAATACTGAGACCGCAACCCTCCTCATTGATAAATTCAAGCGAAGTTTTTGTCATTGTGACAAGATGTCTTTCTACCAAATTCTTTAACATATCAATCAAATCCTTTCTCAATGTGTGCCGCCCCGAAGGGCGGCGGCGTTTTAGTTGCACGGCTTGCAGTTTTCGCAGTCTTTACAAGCCTTCGGACACTCACCGAAGGCATCAAGGTCGCACGGATAAACACGGGGTGCCGGTGATACTTCCGGGTCGAATTTGAGAACGACTTCCTCGCCCTCATTTGCGTAAAGATTAATCTTACGGAGTGCGGCGGCGAGTTTAGTCTCATATCCGTTCATTGTTTCAGTTTCCCAATAATACATAGTAAATCCTCCTTTATGGTGTGCCGCCCCGAAGGGCGGCGCTTGTTTCAGTCCTCAAAATCTTCCTTGAACATCGGGTGAAAAGCCTTCGTCTTGTGGGGATGCGCCGCCTCGCCGTAGTAGTCGCTCAACCACTGCATCAACTCCTCACCGTTGTCTACACGGAGAAGGTCATGGAGCAACTCAACCGACTCCGAGTTATACCCGGTCTCCGGCTCCTGGTCAATGCACTCGCCTGCAATCAGGAGAACGTCCTTGCGGCGTGCATCAATGGCGCTGATAGCATCACCAATAATGCTATCGATGATTTCATACATTTTTTCTCTGGTCATACAATCAAATCCTTTCTTGTGCGCCGCCCCGAAGGGCGGCTTTTGTTTCAATCTTCCAAATAGCCTACCTGTCCGCTATGAGTACCGATGCAGACCTTAACCTCAATTAAAGCGTGCGGAACCTTCCAGCCTGCGCCGGCTTCAATGTCTGCCTCTGCCTCAAGGCGGTAGTTTCTGTGCAATGGCGTGTAGTCGGTCATGCCGACCATATCAGCCACCAGTTTTTCGGCGTACCATCCATAGTTGGCATCACCGTGTCCGGCTTGCTTCATAGTTTCGACCCATGTTTTACCGTCAGTCTCGAATTGAGTGCAGGAAAGACCCATCGGAAATTTCCGGATTTCATGCTCACGTAACCACCTTGAGACTTTGCCGGAGACAAGGCGAAGGTGCAACCCTCCGCCATTCTCCGGACTGCACCGCTCGACCTTTGTGCAGTCTGCACAAAATTGTGGCGCATCAGTAACCGGAATCAAGAACAAATAGACCTTCTTGCTATCAGCACGCCGACCGATAGCCTCACCATCCCACGCCACCACGCCGAGAAAGTCCTCGGCAGTGGTAGCAGATGCCCAATAATGGGCGATAATTGTAGACTTTGCGCTCATTTAATCACCCCCATAGAAACGATTTTAGCAAAGCCCTTTGCTTCCTTGAGCGTAGTAAATTTGACAGAAGTTGCATCAAATTCTGTATTTACTACAGTTACCAAAATAGAACTGATATGAGCGTTTTTGACCCGAACGCTCAATAAAACGGCGCACGAATATCGCATATAATAGATACGCACATTCCCATAGTTTTCTACACGAATTTTCATAAAATCAAATCCTTTCTGTTTTTGTTTCATATGAAACATTTTGAGCGATTGACGAATGATATTTAATTGTCAAGATACTGTCAAGAAAGGCAATCCCAGCCTTTCGCCGTGTTGCTGCAAATCCGCTATGAATAGCGACTCCGGTTTACTGGAGGCATAGCCCTATCACTTGCACAGACCCAAAAGTGAAACAGTCGGCGAATCTCAAATTCGCTATAGGGTTTTTATAGTGGGTTTCTCCACTGAAATCCGGATCAGCTATCCGCTATCCCCTGACTTCTCTTTTATTATAGCACATACCCTTTTATTTGTCAATGCTTTTTTGCAAATTTCTCAAAAGTTGTGAAAAATACACAATAGAACCCCTTTGAACGTATCCCTAATTATGCAGCTTATACAAAAGCACACGCTCAACTGTTATCCCGCCGGTATAATCCAGATCACTTTATACAAATAGGATAGGGGGTGTCAAAAAATTCGAGTTGGAAATTGATTTTTTTGGTGGGCGGGTCTGCTAAAAAATTCTTGAAAACTAAAAATTTGAGGTCCTTGGAATTTACTTTTAAAATTTTGAAGTCCTTGGAATTTTACTCCTAAAATTTGAGAACTTGACTTTCCCTCTATTCTATGTTATAATTATTAAAATAAGAATTAAAAAGGAGGTGAGCAAATGAAATTCACTCTTGATTTTACTCTAAATTCAGCTCAAGACCGTCTTAACTTCGTTAAATCTCTTAATCTTTCTTCCCTAACCAAAAAAGAACTTGAACTTTGTTCCGACTACATTCTCTATGGAAAAGACCCCGACGGAAAATCTTGTGTTGAAAAAAAGGAAATTTTCATTAAAACGAAATATTCGTCATATCAAAAGAAAGAACCTGTTTCCCTAGAAGCCCTAATGGAATCACCAACTTTTGATGAAACCATTTTCAACCAAAACTATCGAATTTATAAGAGTAGTAAACCAGAAAAAATTGATAGGGAAAGATTTTAGGATATTCCTGGTATGAAAGAGCTTTGGAAAGAAATTGATAAGATTGATAGAATTTTGAAAGTTAATTAGGGAAAAGAAGCCCCGGCGGACAACGAGGACATTCCCACTTTAACCTCTAAAGAACTTTATCACCTTAATCACCAATTAATTGAGCTTAGGAAACAGCAATATATTTTGAAGGATAGTGTTTATCCGGAACAAATTGCGGCGAAGAACTACGGAATTTTCTTTTCCGATCCTACCGATTCACAACTTAATTATCCTGTTTTTCCTTGTGGAACATTAAAGAAAGAAAAAGACCCCGATTTTTATCATCCCTACGCCGCCGACCATTAGTTCTAGGCATTGAATATTGAGGATTAGATTGAGGAACTGCGGCGAAACAACAAACCCTATTTTAATTTTTTAGACAAAGAGCATATTTATTAGCTTTGTTTAGCCTACTATGAAATTTTAGATTTTGCATCGAGATTTCCAGATTCTCCATTAAATGGACTTTTATGGACATTGGACTTTTATATTGAAAAAGCGAATTTAAGTGAACAACAAAAATTTATTGTTGAATGTAAGAAGAAAAGAATGTTGAATAAGGATATTTGTTTAGCATTAGAGAAAGAACTTGGAATTAGCCATAAAGAAAATTATGTTAGCACGATTTGGAATAGGGTTTGCGGCTTAATTGCTGACGCCGCCGACCTTAATTATGATGAATGGTGTTGTTAGAATTTTGAGAAAGCTTGGAAAACTTGTTCTTGTTGCGGACAACGTTTATTAAGAGACCCAAGAAATTTTGTTCGAAAAACAAAAGCAATAGATGGACTTACCAATCGTTGCAAGAAATGTGATCAGAAGAAACGACGTGGTGAAATTTAACCCCCCGTTTAAAAAAATCAATTTTCTTTTAACGTCCCTAATTTTAATGGGTGGGGTTAATTTTATTGCTTTAAACTATGGTGCCGCGGCACGATAAATTGATAGAATGGGGTGAGATAGTGGAAAAGAAACTAATGGAACTTTTACCTTACTTAGAGCCAAAAGAGCTAATTGGGCTTGCTACCTACATGAAGGTTGATAAGGAACTTATTAAGAAAGCAGTTCTTAGTTCTGCCGCCGGCTCTAATGATAAGAATTAGAATTGGGAAGATTTAATTGTTTCTACTGTTGAAATTTTTAGTTCTAAGAATAGAGTTGAAAAAAGACGGATTGTTAAAATGGTTAAAGAAATTAAGAAAGATAATTTGAAAATTTTAGAGAATTAGCAGGCCGCCGCACCTAAAAATTGAGGTGATGTAAATGGCAACGAAAAAATGTTTGCTATGTAAAGAAGATAAGAGCCTTGCCAATTATATTGGAATTAGGAGTTAGCTTCTTAATGGCACAATGCCAATTTGCCGCAAGTGTATTGCAAAATTATTAAGTGAGGCTAGCGGCGAAGAGAAATGGAATGTGGCTAATAAACTTTGTTAGTTGGCTGATATTCCTTTTGTTCCAGAAGAATTTCAAAAAATTTATAATGCTCATGGAACAGATGCTTTTGGTAATTATTGCTATATTTTTAGAGACAAACAATATGAAACACTTGACTGGACAGAATATAATTAGGCATATTTGTAGTTAAAAGAAGAAGAAAGGCTTGAAGATGGATTGCCAGAGGTCAAGGCAGCGAGACAACGAAAATTATCAAGGCGCTGGGGACTTGAATATGATGAGCAACAGTTGGAGTATCTTGAAAATTTGTATTAGGGAATTGTTAATACTACTGGAATTGTTGGCGCCCTAAACGAAGACTAGGTTTTAAAGCTTTGTAAAGTTTCTTTAATTATTGAAGATAAAATTCGTGCCGGCGTTGATTTTGATAAAGATTTGAAAGCTTATAATGACCTTTGTAAGCAAGCTGGCATAACAACGCAAACAATTAAAGAAGGTAGCGAATTCAATTCAACTGGTGAAGTTTGGGCTTATCTTGAAAAGCTTGGATATAAAGTTCATTATTATGATGGTGCGACAAGAGATGAAGTTGATAAGACAATGAAGGATATTTAGTATTGGACTAGATATTTGTATATTAATGAAACTGGTGTTGCCGACGAAATTAATGAAAGAATTGAGAATTTGAAAGTTGCCGATAGACTTACCAACTCTGGATTTGATTGGGGCGAATATGAATAGTTTGCCGAAGACGTTGATGATAATGAAGTTTTTGAGCTTGATATTTGAGAGGTGATTAAA
>Ga0326513_10001942_pt1 | contig 15471 bp, 32 predicted proteins | sample 2_2465_0518_D_FD_203654 | JGI IMG/M metagenome (GOLD analysis project Ga0326513, IMG submission 203654) | Bovine rumen microbial communities from UC Davis, California, United States - 2_2465_0518 | ecosystem: Host-associated > Mammals > Digestive system > Stomach > Rumen | place: USA... | reverse complement strand
TACGTCAGCAGAAAGGAGGTTCTGCCCGTGAACCCATAGCCAACATACCACGCTTAAACGAACTTGTCAAGTCTTTTTATTCGCTACGGCGTACCAGTACGCAATGGCTGGCTAAGTAAAACGGTGCTCACAAACGTGTGTGAGATATTTATATACCTATATCTTCAACCGGGTGGCCTCTTTTTCCGGCTGGGTGGGGGTGGCTACCTACCTAAAACCTACTCTCTACCTCTGCGCCCTCACCAGCCGCCGCCGGAGCCTATCGCCGCCGCAGGCCCAGCCCAGCAGCTACTTACCAGCAACTACCAGTGGTTACGGCACTGGTAGTCGAACACTGGCTGTCAACGGTATATCTTTGCTGCATGACGTAAGCTGTCATGCCAGCCATTACTTATATACCAGTATAGTTACCTGCGCACAAGTCGTAGCTGATGTTGGGCGTTGCGGCCTCTGCGCTTCGCGCGTTGACAGTGCGAGGCTTGCGTGAGACGCCTCGCCCAGTCAAGAACTCGGCCGCCGGGCTAAAGCCCTAACGCACGCAGACTGTAGTCTGATCGTCTATAACTACCAGCGTACATGTCGTCACAAGCTGTCGCAGGCTGTCGCCGCTAACGCCAGCAGTCACAGGCTGTGGGCTGGTCATTGCTGGCTTTCTGTTTGGGTGAATTTTATTTGATCTTGAAAGGAGATCGTTGATATGAAAACCATTACCTGCAATCGTTACAGCTACAACTTCTACAAGGCTGATGGTCAGCCGATCGTTGAGTGGTGCATCGAGGGTGAGCTGAAGCAAGTCGTTCGCGTGACCGCCGAGGCTGGCAACGAGTTCTTCGTCCGCCTCTCTAAGCTCGACCGTCGCTCCTGCATGAAGAAGGTCATCGACACGATGGCGGATCATGCGTTCGTCCAGATGTTCATCGCCTGCGAGCGGCTTAACAGCCGCCGCGGGGAGTGCAAGATCGAGCAGGCTCCTCTCTCCGAGGAGCCTGAAGTGTACAAAGTCATCATCGTCTCTGCTGGTGGTGTCAAGCACGACCTTCTGTTCGACATGACGGAGGATGAAGCCACTCGTTACTGCGAGGAAAACGGTTGGACGTACCTCGACAGCAATCAGTTCGAGTGGAACTTGAACGTAGCTCGTCAGTACTGAGCCTGTCGCCACTAATAGAGCCAGTCGCTACCGGTTAGCTGGTAGTGGCTGGCTTTCTTGTTTTTGTGAATCTATTACCGGATAGATCGCCACAGCAAGCTCCAACCGGTTGAGGAGCTTCACTTCACATAGGAGGTCATGACCATGACTACCATCAATCCCAATACCGTTACCATCGCTGAGATCGTCGCTGCTCTGAACGACGTGGATATCCCCGCTGACCAGAAGTTCGCCTTTATCCAGAAGGCCGCTGATCCTGAGCAGATCAGCAAGGTGGCAGTTGCTCTCAACTACTACTTCGCTGATAAGCAGGACGAGTACCTGGAGGACAGCGTGGATGCCGCTATGATCGCTGCCGAGCGTGCGCAGAAGGAAGCTGAGGCCAAAGCTCTTCGTGAGAAGGAAGCCAAGGACAAGCTCACTCGTGCGCAGAACGCCGCTGTCCAGAACCTCATGCTCCGTGGCGTGCAGATGTTTGTTGACGGAGAGCTTAATCCGGAATACCAGGCTCTTCTCAACAAGGAAGTCGGTAAACTGATGAAGGGCGAACGCATGTACGTCACCAGCGACGGTGAGTACTTCGTTCCTGACTCCGAGCGCTCCAACCTGTCCCAGAAGCAGCTCGAGGCCATGGATAAGGCTCAGATCGAGGCCGTCAAGTCCAACGAGGCCATTGACCTGGATGACACTCGCCCGATGACTAATGGCCCTCACGAGGTCACGATCAGCTACTACGCGGAGAAGCCGGGTCGCAACGGTCGTGAAAACTACGCTGTCATCAACGTGGTTGAGATCAACACCGGCAAACATGTTTGGCTCCCCGCTTGGACTCTTGCTCATCCCCGCTGCGTCGATCCCCGTGACGCTTGGAAGTGCAGACTGAGCCAGCTCCGCACCATCGCTCTCAACAACGCAGGTCTGGGCGAGCACATGAAGGAGGAAGACATGGTGAACCTGCTCCGCAAGACGCCCTTCACCATCTTCACCTACCAGAAGGCAGACGGAACCGTCGCCGTTTACCTCGACAGGAACATGTACGAGAGATTCCTGGAGCGTCAGAGCAAGGCAGAGATCAGACATGCTGAGGCTGAGAAGCGTGACAACGAACTCCGTGCAATGGGCCTGAACCCTGACGAGGTTGAGGCAGACGAGAGCATCGAGCAGAAGTCCTACAAGTTCTAAGACATAGAGAAAGGCAGTCGGGAAACCGGCTGCCTTTTTTGCTTTTAAATTCACAAAGAAAAAAAGAAGAAAGAAAAAAATAAAAATAAAAATTTATATCACATGTTCAATTGCTTCAAAACAATCCTGAAAGGAATGTGGAAAATGAAGAAATTCAATTTCTCAATCACCGTAAATGGTGAAACCTTCATTGAAAGTGTCGAAGAAAAGAACCATGCAAAAGCTTTGATGATAATGCGAATCCTCTACGGAAACGAAGCGAAGATAGAGAATCGCAAGTGACAAAACGCAACTGTACCGGCAGTTGATAATCCAGCACCTGCCAACCGGTTGAGGCAGACACAAAACTATTTACAAAGGAGCAATCACTATGTTCAGTATGAGATTCAATGAGAAGTACAACGTCAAGTATGCCCGCAGCGGCTACAAGAAGGACGGCTCGTCCTACGGCCTGATCTGCATGATCGAATCTGAAAACCAGCCCGAGGGCCTGGAGCGCCCCAGCAAAGCCAAGTCTGCGATCAAGATTTGGCTGCCCGAATTGCCCGCCGGTATCACCGACGGCAGCGTCATCACTGTCAAGAGCTTCGACGGCTTCGACTGGAAACACATCGTCCACGAGGAATATGGCAAGCCGGTGTACAGCGACGTCATTGAGCTTCGCAACGCCGTGATCGAACTGGCAAAGGCTGGGGAGTAATCCCTGGCCTTTTAACATTTTGAGAGGAGAGATGAAAATGAGTGCAAACCAGCAAAAGATTGAAGAAATCAAGAATCTGTACTGGCATATCGTAAATGCCATTAACGATAACTGAGAGGAGAGATGAACAATGAGTATGTTCAAGATTCACATTCGTTTTCCCGATGGTGCTCATATTGAGCGTGTCGAATGGGGCAAGAATCGCCGCGACGCTCTCAAGACTATTGAGAGTATTTACGGCGAAGTCGGAAAGGATTTCGTGGTGGTGGCATGAGAGACATCGTAGATGCAATATTGACAATCCTCTGTATGAGGGAGGAGGAGGGATATGCCGAACTGGGTTAAAGACCCCGATGATTGGGAGTTGTACGAAGAGGATATGCTGGAACTCAGCCGTTTTTGGTATGACGACTGGGTTGATAAAATCGAGTTCGATGCAGCGAATAATAACGCTTGACAATGTTCGCCGAAGCGTACTATAATTCAAGCGTTGAATAACGAAAGGAGACATGACAAATGGAGACTATGAAGAAATATGACGAGCTGGTTGAAAAGGCACAGCTTGTGCGCAACGTTGGCAAGAAGATCACGGACATCATCAGCGGGAACGAAAGCAGCATCGACTGGTATCGGTCTTACATAGCCGATAAGATAGCAGCAAACCCGGATTTTGATTGCAGCTACTACAACGAGCAGATCGACGAGCTGGAGAAAGAAAACACAATGATCCGCGAAGTCGAAAAGATGTTCTGGAACAAATACGTGTTTTGAAAAAGGGGTAATGAACATGGCATTTTCCAACGACGTCAAGAGCTTGCTCAAGGATTGCATCTATGAACAGCTCAACGAAGCTACCCTCAAAGAGACCATTCTGGATGTGGTCTCAAATATGGACCTTGGTGATCTCATTCGCAGCAAGCTAACCGAAGCAGTTGAAGATCAGATCGGAGATTACATCGGTGACATGATCGACGAAGCAATTGACGAATCCGTCGGTGAAATGATGGAAAACCTTCTTGAGTGAAAGGAGAGATACACATGCCCGCAAATGTTGAAACTATGTTCTATGTCCGTGAAAAGCCCTGGCATGGTCTTGGCACTCGCGTTGAGCAGGCTCCGACGTCTCAGGAGGCGTTGGAGCTTGCCGGCCTTAACTGGCGTATTGAGGGCAGGCCCGTCCTCACTGAACATGGCGATATCATTCCCGGCTATCAGGCGAATACCCGTGATAGTGATGGCGCTGTCATGGGTATTGTCAGCGGCAGATACAGCATCGTCCAGAACGCAGATGCTTTTGCCTTCACTGACTTTCTCGTTGGCGATGGTATAACCTACGAAACCGCCGGTTCTTTGCGAGGCGGCAGACAGATATGGCTGCTCGGCAAAATGCCTGAGCGTTATATCGCAGGCGATAAATTCGAGCCGTACATCTGCTTCACCAATACGCATGACGGCTCAGGTGCGATTCGGTGCTGTATGACGCCTGTTCGCGTCGTATGCAATAATACACTCAACATGGCGCTACGTGATGCGAAGCGATCGTGGTCTACTCGCCACATTGGCGATGTCCTGGGCCGCGTGAACGATGCGCGCGAGACGCTGGAGCTAGCAGATAAGTATATGCTGTCGCTTGAGCAGGAAGCAGATAAGCTCGCCAATGAGACCATGAACATCGACGAGGTAAAGAAAAGCCTTGACCGGCTGTTCCCTGTGGATGAAAAGGCCACTGATCGGCAGAAACAGACCGCAAAGGATGCCAAAGATCAGATCATGGTCTGCATGTTCCGGCCTGACCTCGCCAAATTCATCGGCACAAAATGGGGCTTTCTCAATGCTGTCTCCGATTATGTCGGTCACACTGATCCTGCTCGTAAGACGAAGAACTGGCAGGAAAACCGCTGGGGTAATATCATCGGCGGCGCTCCTGTATTCGACAAGGCAGTCAGCCTCGTCGCTGCATAAGGAGGTAAGCATGGCAGTACGCAACTTTTGAGTCGAAGCCGATATTGACGGCTTTAATTCCACACCAGCAGGTGGGCCTCGCGGAAAAGACGGGGGCATGGATGTAACGGTATATCAGCGCGAGGACGGCGGAATTAAAACCGCCGTCAAAGTTTTTTGCAGAGCAATCGGCGAAAAACTCATTACCGAAGTCCAAATCGGTGGCGAGCTTGTTGGCAAATTTGAGACTGCAAGATAAGTATGACAGACGAAAAGATCATCGAAATTCTGTATCGTGATGGCTACCATTGCGCAGCCCAGCGCTTGGAAGAGCTTCTGCTTGTTGAAAAACTGTTCAAGTCCTTCGGTCAGACAGCGTTTCAAGCTATGATGTACGGCACAAATGGCGAAGCCTGGGCCTCGATAAAAGCAGCAGAAAAAGCAAGCGTATAGCGTTACGCTATCCCGTACCGTAGTAAATCCATAGTAATCCGTAGTAGGAACCGGGAAACCGTTGCCCGCTGGGGCGTTCAAAGCTTCCGGTTCGTTTAAGCGGCTCTTTTGCCGAGAACCGCTTAAACACTGGAAACCGTTGATACAGCTATGTTCGCTGCATCGTTCAAGTTGGTGCCGGTGGTGGGACTCGAACCCACAAACTATTGAGCATTCATGCGGGTTTGGCCCTACTCGGTAGTAAATTTGTAGAAATCCTTCATGGCTTTTACGTTCTGATCCTTGTCAGAATCGTAGAGCTTGATGTAGAAATCGTGCACCGTTTGGAGCGTTGACCAGCCGCCGATTTGCATGACCATCCGCTCAGACCATCCCAAATGATAACACAAAGAAGCGAAAGACCGACGTAACCCATGGCAGCCGACAAGAGGTAGACCATTGGCAGCACAAATTCTGTTGATTCTGTCCCTCAATGACGTTTCCGGGATCGTCACAAGCTTTCCGCTCTTTGGCGTAATCTCCAGCAAGCGCGGTATCATGATCGGAATGTCTCTTGTAGATGCCTCTGTCTTCGTTGTGGGCTTGTTGACAAAGACATTGCCATCGTTCATAACGCTGGCCTTGTTCACGTGGATATAGCCACCGGAAATATCATCAACAGTGAGCGCCGCAAGCTCTGATCTCCGAAGCGAATGCAGGGCGAGAATAGCAGCCGGCTCAATAGGATTGCCTTTCACGGCTTCAAGAAAGACTTGTATCTGCTTGTAGTCGAGAAAAGGCAGTTCTTTTTTTACGCTTTTCGGCAGATGGATATTCGGTATCGGTTCCCCGGCAGCGGAAAGAGAAACAGAAACAAGCCCCCAGGCATTCTTCACAGTATGCGGAGCAAACTTCTTTGCCTCGTCACTGACCATCTGCTGCCAGTTTATATCTCCAATGAGCTTGTCCATATAACCGGCGAATCTCCCACGCCTGATATAGTTATAGCCCCTGATCGTCGAAGGAGAAAGCACGTTCGCAATAGAAGCTATATACCTGTCTATGGCGGTTCCGAGCGTAAGCCTCGGAGGTTCGTTCTTCGCAGAGATAAGCTGTGCTTTGATCGCCCTGGCGTTGATCTCATACTGCTCAAAAGTAGCGCCATAGATCGAGCAGCGCTTCCCGTTGACCATCATCTGCGCCGTCCATCGCCCATTAGACAAATGCTTCGGCTTTGGAATAGGCGTTTCCTGCTTCTGAGCCTTGAACAATTGAGCACCGCAAAACCGGCAGAAAAGGCTCCCGTCTTCGATGATGCTTTTGCAGTATTTGCACTTCAATTCGAGCCTCACCGCCTATCTCTTCGTATTTGCCCGGTTTAACCGCCTGTACGGCACGCCGAACAAAAAGACATGAATTTGTACGCCTGAAATTATCTTCGCTTAGAAGCCCATTTTTTAGCCTCTGACGCAAAGTCGATTATGCGAGTCGAACTTCCTCCGAGCTAAGGTCAACCGGCATGTAATTTCTCAGCATAAAACGAACGGTCTCCTTGTCGGAGTCGGGAGCTGATCTGTAAGCGTCAAGGATGTCCCTCTCTTCGATAGTGAGATCGTTCTTGTCGACGCCGAAGATCAGGTAGTCGCTGGATACGTTGAGGAAGGTCGCCATAGCCGCGATCTTGCCGCACGATACAGAACTTTGGTTCAGATGTTTCAGCTCAGACATGTATGCACGGCGAATCCCAATCGTATCGCACATGTATCCAGGAGTTACACCACGCTTTTCACAGGCCAACAGTACGCGCTCATAAAGTGTACTCATAGCAACCTCCATTTCTCAGCAAATATAACACCATTACCTCTTGACATGTACGCTGTGGCGTGCTAAGATAGACTCATCTGTTCGATAGATCAACCACTGTACGCTACACCGTACTACTACTCGAATTATAGTACGGGTACAAGTTCTTGTCAAGAGAGGAGAAAGAAGAAATTGACTGATTACGGTAAGAAAATAAAAATCAGACTGGTGGAAAAAGACATGACACAGGTGCAACTTTTGAAAGAGATAAAAAGCAGAACCGGCCTTACGGTTGACACAAGCTACATGAGTAAGATCATGCGCGGCTTGCGAACTCCCCCCAAAGTCATCAGCGCAATAAACGAGATTCTGGAGATCAGCGCATAGGACGCTATGCGCCTTCGGCAGTAAACAGGCACTTGCAGATGAGAGTCTTCGTCTGCGAGAACTGCCGGACGGAAGTCGTCGTGCCCAAGAAAAAGGGGAGAACTCACATCGGGCATATCAAGCACATGTATTGCTACAACTGCAAGCAGCAGACGCCGCATATCCAGATAGCGGAATAGCGGCTTTTTTCACACGTTGATTGTTCGCCACAGCGAACGAAAGGAAAGGAGGATGTTCGTGCCAGACGAACTTGTATTCCGGGAGGAAGACCATAAGTATTTCCTGAACGGAGAAGAAATTCCCAGCGTATCAGAACTCACCAGATTCCTTAGCAAAGAAGTTTATGGCGAAATCGACCCGATTGCCCTTGACCGCGCGGCAGAGCGAGGCACAGCGATCCACAGCTTTCTCGAAGAGCTGGACAGAAATGGCACAGTCGAAGTCCCCAGCGAGTATGACGGCTATATAGCTGCATACCTGAAGTTCCGTGAAGAACACGACGTCGAATGGCGAGAGATCGAATGGATGGTTCATACAGACAAGTACGCGGGAAGGATCGACCGTTACGGTTATGTAGACGGTAAACCCTGCATCGTCGACTTCAAAACAACGTCTCGTATCACGAGAGCGCATGAAGTCCTCTATACGGCAGCTCAGAGTCTTTACCGCATGGCGGTGAATGACAGACCTGTTGACATGTCGTACATCCTCCAGCTCAAGAGTGATGGTACATACAAGTTCATTTCGCTCAACTACGACACCGCTCTCGCATCTGCGTGCATTATCCTGCACAACGCATTCTCGAAAACCAAACGAAAAAAGAAAAAATTATAACTCTGTATGTATGAAGACTAAAAATAAAAACTATATAGTTACTGCCAGTGGAGTTCTTATTTTTAGTCAAATACATACAGAGTAAGGGAAACACGAAAACGAAAGGAGTCTTTGACGTGGAAGAAGTCGTACTTGAAACGAAAGAAGAAAATATTCCCGTGATGCCTGCGGAGCAGGCGATGATGAAAGAGGAACCGACTGAGGCTCTGGCTGCAAAGACGCAGGAACCTACCGCCCTGGGGAACATCCTGGACAGCCCCGAAAGTTTTCTCCAGACCGCGAAGATGGCGAAGATGCTGTCGCAGGCAAATATGCTCCCGCGCACGTTCGCCGGGCAGCCGGGCAACTGCATGATCCTAATCGACATGGCAAAGAGATCGGGTATGTCCGTCCTCTTCGTTGCACAGAACCTCTACATCGTATCCGGAAATCCCAGTTGGAGTGGTCAGGCGTGCATCGCCCTCATCAACAACTGTGGGCGTTTTACTCCCATCAAGTTTGAGGAGAAATACGTATCTCCCGAAGAGTGGGAATGCACCGCCTACGCCACGGAGAAAGCCACAGGCGAGGTTGTACGCAGCACCACGATCAACTACGAGCTTGCGAAAAGCGCTGGCTGGTACGACAAAAACGGCACTTACTGGAAGAAGATGCCGATGCAGATGGCGAAGTACCGGGCTGCGGCATTCTTCGCTCGCGTCTACTGCCCTGAAGCGCTGTTCGGTCTCTACACAGATACGGAGATGAAGGACATTTACGGGTATGAGCAGAGCGAGAAAAAAACGAAGTTTTCGCTCGGTAACTAAGTATGGTCAAGGTCGGAGATAAGAAGAGATTCGTACCGGCGGCTTATGCGCGGGCATCCGCCGGTATCAAAGAGATGCTACCCAGGGTGACGGGCGTTGTTGACTACGTAAACATACGGCACGGCTGGTATCGCGTAGCTTACGAGACAAAGTATTTCGGGACACAGCATGAGTGTTTCAGAATCATCGAAGGAGGAATAAACAATGCTGAAAATTGAAAAAGGCGGTATTTACCGCGCAAAACGTGTACGCAGAGGAACCGGCGAACGCGGCGATTGGGAACTTGTCGCCGTCGCTGACGAGCAGAACGACAGGCGGACGTTGACACTCTTCGTCGAGAATGTCCCGTGCGGCGCTATCGAAGGCCAGCAGATCAGAGTCAACGAAATCGTCTCTGTAAAAGTCGGCTGGAAGCGCGACCAGGCGCAGCAGTGGAAGCCTGAGACCACAATGACAGCGGTCATCGAGCCTATCAAGTCTGAGCTTGACGATGACTTCGGCGAAGACGCTCTCCTGGAAGGGCCTACACCCTGGGACACTCCGGCAACTGTCGGGTCGTTTGACGACGGCTGGGATAAGCTGCCGTTATGAGCCAGCGCAAAGGCGACACTCCATGCTTTGACTGTGGCGACCGTCAACTCGGTTGCCACAGCAAGTGCGAGAAATACAAGGAATTTCAAGAGCGTAATGCCAAGATCAGAAAAGACCGGGCGCTTGACTATGCCTGCAAAGATTTGAACTTCAGAGGCAAGATGCAGGCACAGAAAGAAAAATACGGGAGGTACATATATGGCAGACAAGGCTAATCAGAGGGAAAAGATCGTCGAATATATGAGGCGCAACAACGGCATAACGTCTCTCGAAGCTGTCGAGAACCTGCGTATCCTGCGTCTTGCAAGCCGTATCCATGAGCTTGTCAAGCTCGGCTACGGCATCGACAAGGAAATGGTCTGCAAACACAAGGAGGACGGATCAACTGTCCGTTATGCCAGATACACGTTGCTGGGGGAACCTGCATGAACGAAGAAGTAGCTGTAATCATTCCAACAACGCCTGTTCTCGCTGATGCTTTCCTGAAAATCTTTCCCGGCGCCCAGGTCAGGAAGATCAAAAGAAAGGAGCAGCCAGCAGAAAAGCAGCAGGAGCCCGTGCAGGAAGCTCCATCAGAGCAGGATAGGGAAAAGCTTCTGCATGAGATCGTCGCGTTCTGCCAGGAGCGGAAAAGTTCTGTTGACGCCGTGCGTTTTTTCAACTACTACGATGGTCGCGGATGGCTGGATGCTGGCGGCAAAAAGATCACTGATTGGAAGCAGAAGTTGATTGACTGGGAAAATAACGGAATCATGAACCGGCAGAAGCCGTCAAGCATTACCGGAGGCAAGGTGGTCAATTTCAGCCGCGAGCAGATGGACAAAATGATCGAGGAGATGGAGAAGATATGATCTACATCGGTTGTGATCCCGGCAAGTCGGGAGCGATGGCAATTCTTTGGGAGAACGGAATGAAAGAAGTTATTCCGTTTAACCCTGTGGCCTATATTCTCGCTATCAGCAAAGTCACGAACACAGGAGCGAGAAAGTGTTGCCTTGAGCATGTCTCAGCGATGCCGAAACAGGGCGTTACGTCCACGTTTAACTTCGGGGAGAACTTCGGGTGGATACAAGGCATACTTGACGCCTACGGTGTCCCATACGAGCTTGTACGGCCTCAGAAGTGGAAGAAGGAATTCTCGGTCACAGCGGATAAGAACAGCTCGATTGCTGTCTGCAAGAGGCTATTCCCCGATATCTCGCTTCTCAGAACTGAGAACTGCCGCAAGGATGACGACGGGATGGCAGAAGCTCTTTTACTTGCCGAGTACGCACGGAGGAGATTGTGATGGCTGAGAAGTGCATGTTCATCTGTGATGCCTGCTATATGGAGTATAAGGACGTACTCCATATAGAGCAGAAAAACAATTACCAGAAAGAAAAATGCGCTTTCTGTGAACAGAACAGGGATTGCAAGTACAGCAAGGTGATATATGGGAAAAAATCTGTGTAATTATTGCGGGGAAAAAGTTGTTTACGCAAAGGGGCTGTGTCAAGCCTGTTACCAGCGGCAACGTAGAGGAACACTTGTTCGTAAGTACGTGAAGAACGGTGAAAAATGTTCCTACTGCGGCGCAACACCAGTCGTCTCAAAGGGGCTATGTATGGCGTGCTATCAGCGGCAACGCCGTTATGGAATGCTAACGTACTACAAGGATAGACCTCGTAAGTATAGCAACGATATCGTCAACGCCTTAAAGAAGCGATATCCGAAATTCTCGAAGGTTGCGCTCTGCATGATCCGAAACCCGGAATACGGAGTTGATCTGTCTACTGAAGCTAAAAAATTTTTGAAGGAGATAGAGGCGAATGATAACCAAAAAGAAGCATCTTCTCGAAGTCAGACGGCTAACAGCGAACTGCAATGCTCTGGCCCTTGAGAACGACTACTTGACCGCCGATAACGCCGGTCTTCTCAAAGAGCGAAACGAGCTGCGGGAGGTAAGAGGCGAGCTGGAAGTGGAAAACAAAGCTTTGCTTGAGACTGTATCTATGCTGACAGACAAGATCAAAGCGCTCGATTCGGAGAACAGAAACATGAAGCTGAAAATCATGAGCCTTGAGGCTCTATGGGGTGCAAAACAAAGGAGGATGCGCGATGTACAATCTGCCTGATGATCCCATTATTTCCTGCATCGAGAGAACGGGATATGCACCGTGGATGCAGGACGATGACGAATACGACGAACCGTTTGCGGTTTATGACCCGGACTGAGAAAGGAATAAGAACGAATGACAGGTAACGAATACCAGCATCTTGCGTCGAGAACAATCGGCAGCAATATGAACGCAATCCAGCAGGAGAAGCATGCTCTCCACGGAATGGTCAGCGAGATCGGCGAGCTTCACGGCCTGTATCAGAAAAAGTATCAGGGCCACGACTTCGACGATCTTCACGCGAAGAAAGAGGTCGGGGATTTGCTCTGGTTTATCGCCGAATACTGTACCGCCATGGCATGGGATTTGGAGGACGTGATGCAGCTCAACATCGAGAAGCTGATCGCCCGTTATCCAGCCGGTTTTGAAGCTGAGAGAAGCCTGCACAGAGCTGTAGGCGACATCTGAAAAGGAGGGGTCAACGATGGGAGGAAAACAGTTGAACAGCGAGCTTTATGAAAAGGTAGTCACCGATAGACTTGTTTTTGGCAAGCCAGCCGCGCAGATTGCAAAAGAAATAGAGAGAACGGATTCTACCGTCTACTGCGTCGTGAAGGCTTTTGAGACTGTCAGGGATCAGGACTGGGACATGGCAATTGAACAGCTCAGTAATCACAACACACCACTTTCCCCTTACGAGTGGGCGGCGAAGAAACTTAACATAGAGCTTCCCGCGTCCCTTGGCACGGCTTATGAGGAGCGTATGCGTAAGGCGGCAACGGCAAAACGCGACCTTAAAGAGCGGAGAGCGACGCAAGAAACAGAGAAAGCAACAGAGCCGATAAAGGAAGTGCCGAAGCCGGAGGACAACACGGCCCTTTACCTGCTCAAGCTGCTGGAAGCCGTCGTCAAGCAGAACGAGCTTCTGGAACAGCTCTACGACGTCGTTATCCCGAAGTGGACGGGCGACATGAAAGACAACGTAAACGTCAACGCCGACATGCTCAATCAGAGCTTGAAGCGCATCGACGATAAACTGGAAGCAATCAAGATAAATGTGAGAAAACGGGGCCTGTAATCAGGCCCCTGGGAGGTAACGAAAATGAGCAAAAGCAAATCCGTAATCATGACCCTCGTCGTGGCGGTCATGCTGGCGCTGATCCTCTGCGGCGCTTACAAATTCGTGAGAGTGGCGTTTTTCGCCATTCTTGCGGCCCTGGCTTTTTACGGCTACCTGCGCGGCGCCGGAGACCTATGCCGGTGGATGGAGGCGGAACCGAAGCCCGCCAAAACCGTAGAGGCCGACCCGGTGAATGACGACGATCCTTTTGCCCACGACGATGAGACGGAGGGTTCGGCGCTCTTTTCCTTCGGTTGGCTCAGGTTCCGCGACGGCGTTTTCAGTGAGGCGGAGAAATGACTGCACAAAACATGGAAATACAGGAGCTTCGCCGCCGGGTGAAGTTCCTGGAAAGTAAAAACGCAGAGCTGGAGCAGATACACCAGCTCGATATGGCGGAGATAACGTTTCAGCGGCGGCAGATAGATTTTTTGATGGAGGCGAGGCGTGAATAATTACAGCGACTATGACCCGCGCTGGTGTGATGGGCATTTCTGCCCGAAGGACTGCGACTGCTGCCCGTACAGGGCAGAGAACAGGGAGGAAGACGATGGCTGAATATATCGAGCTGGAAAAGGTGCAGGACATTATTGCAGACATATACAAAGACGGCAATGATGTTGTCGAAGAAACGTGCATTAAAATTTGGGAACGTATTCGGGAAATGCACGCTTTGAATCTGCCGCTGAAGCGCGGGAAGTGGATTTCTGGCGATTACCGCAACGTGACGGCTGTCTGCTCGAATTGCGGGAAACTGCGGCTCGGCAACGGCGCAGAGTCGGCAACAAAATATGCGCCGTTTTGCGAGAAATGCGGCGCGTACATGGGGAAACAATCATGAAATGCAAAGACTGTGAGCACTTCAAAATCGAGTATGAGCCGTACAAGAGCGGCGGCATGTTGCTGGACTTCGGTCTTGCACGTTGCTTGAAACATGATCTTGTGACGGACTTCATATCGCACAAGAAATTTGAAAAATTAGAATGTGTGGAGGATGGGAAACATGGCTGAGTATATTGACAGGCAAGCGGCAATTGATTCTCTACTCGGCTGGGCGGCACAGTTGACCGAAACATACGGCAAGAATGACGAATACGTCAAATGCTTAGAATCTGCCGCCTACAATATTGAGCAAATCCCCGCCGCCGACGTGAGGCCTGTGGTGCGGGGGAAGTGGGAGTACAACCCCGGAGACAATATCCCGTATTGCTCCGAGTGCATGATGCCGCAAGACAGCGAGTGCAACTTCTGCCCCAACTGCGGCGCTGACATGAGGGAGGAAAGCTGATGTATGACGATTTAATAGCCGCTCTGCGAGATATGTCAAAAATGGGCATGAAGTATGGAATGGCTGTTGTTAAGATGCGGGAAGCCGCAGATGCCATCGAAGAACTGAGCGCGAAGGCTAAGCAGAAGAGGGTCGGTTTTGCTGGCTGGAAGGGATGCCGGGACACGCGATACACATGTCCGTACTGCAATAAATATGTCCGCAATGGCGAGAAATACTGTCACAAATGCGGTCAAGCGTTAATGTTTCCGCGCATCAGTCATACTCCATATGTTCCTGGCGAAAAACAAGATGTGATTGTGACGTGGCCTGATGAGCCGCCGAAGGAGGAATGAGCATGGGAGTTTATATCAAAAACTGGTCATTGGCTGACTGGAAAGAGCTTTTGAAGTGGGCGAAGATCGGCGCGAATAATGCCATGATAGGCGAGTTTACAGAAGTCGAAGAAATCCCACCGCACGGGAGGCTTGTGGACGCTGACAGGCTTTTGCCTGAGCATATGAAGAAGAAGTATTACCATCTTCCAAACGGAGATACAGCTATCCCGATTATAGATGTAGAACATGCTCTCACCGTCATTGAGGCAGATGAAGTGTACGGTCAATACACCGACACGGCAGGAAACTTTCATTGGTGCGGAACACATAGCGGCGAACATACAGTTAAAGTGGAGGATGGCAAGTGATGGAAGGTAAAATGCCGAATGCAGGAAATAAACTGGTGATTGAAACGGCACCGTGGACAAATGGAGATGCTATCCGCGACATGACGGATGAGGAACTGGCTGAATGGTTAAGCTGCAATTGCACGGGGGATGGCTATGGTAACAGCGAAGAAGATTGGCTCGACTGGTTGCAGAAGGAGGCAAAGGATGGCGAACAAAATCAACCCGCGCCGTAAACCGGCGACGCAGGAGGACGTGAACCGCGCATGGGGCGAGGGCGTCATCGAGGGCATCCGCTGTATGGAGGCGATTGTCCTCAACTGCCTTTGTGACAAGTATGCCGATCAAGTGGATGTCAGCCAGTTCTGGGACGATTTGAACAAGCTGTCTGAATCTTATGCCGAGGGGCGTTTCACACTTGCAGACATCAGAACCATGCTCAAAGAGGAATACAAAGTGCTGCTTTTGACAGGGCCG
>Ga0326513_10001941_pt1 | contig 15472 bp, 18 predicted proteins | sample 2_2465_0518_D_FD_203654 | JGI IMG/M metagenome (GOLD analysis project Ga0326513, IMG submission 203654) | Bovine rumen microbial communities from UC Davis, California, United States - 2_2465_0518 | ecosystem: Host-associated > Mammals > Digestive system > Stomach > Rumen | place: USA... | reverse complement strand
AAATACAAAATTTGGCAAATGGTATGAAGATGGTATTATTACTGATATGAATATCAGTAATAATAATATACTTTGGCTGCCAGACTACACTCACCCTTGGACAGATGAAATGTTATATGAGTATTTCGGTCTTACTGACAGTGAGATACAGGAGATAGAGAAATGCATTTTGATAAAATAATTATGAACCCACCGTATGATAGAAGCCTTCACTTGAAGATACTTCGCCAAGTAATGGACAAAGCAGATGAAGTAGTTAATTTGTCTCCTATTAGATGGTTGCAAGACCCACTTGCTGAAATGAAAGGTAATCGTGCTGACTATGGTAGGTTTGCTGATGTAAGAAGCAAAATTACAAGTTTGGAAGTGGTGGATGGAAAAGAAGCACAATCTATTTTTGGAGCACTTATAGGAACAGATTTAGGAATATATTATCTAACACCAGAAGGTGGTTGGAAGCCAAGTTTTGAAAAGCAATGGATGAATGAAAAAATACTAATGCCAACTTTCAATGGTGAAAATGTAATGAAGCATTGGACACCAAGAGGAAAGGGTGATTTTGACAGACCCTTTGTAAAACTATCTGAATTGCATGGACACGTTGGGCAAGCAGATTTTTATGACTATTGCTCTCCTGATTATAGTGTGGCAAAGAAGAAAGGTGGAAGTTGTGCTCATACAGTGAATTTTGATACAGAGGAAGAATGTAAGAATTTCTTTGATACATTACATACCAAATTGTTCAAAGCAATTAGTCGTCAAATAAAAATGAATATGTATGTCCCTTGGAATTATGTTCCCTATTTGCCAGACTATACTCACCCTTGGACAGATGAAATGTTATATGAGTATTTCGGTCTTACTGACAGTGAGATACAGGAGATAGAACAAACAGTATGAACTTAACCGAAGAACAAAAGCAAGCAATTACCAATGAGTATAATCAATTTGTGGAAGTGCAATATGCTGGCAAGACAAAGAAAGAAAGACAAGAATTAGGTGCTTTTTTTACACCTCCACAACTCACAATTAGGATGATAGAAAAATTCACCAATTTGGAAGGAACCATTCTTGATCCTACTTGTGGTGCTGGGGGATTGCTGGCTGCTGTTATATTGGCAGGTGCAGATCCAACTAAATGCTATGGCGTTGAATTAGACCCTGCTATTGCCAATGTCGCCAAAGAGCGATTGGGCAAATTAGGGGTGCCTTCTTCTAATATTAAAGTTGGTGATGCTTTGTTGGAAGGCAGTTATGATTTTTCTTCTTGAACAGAAGATATAGATTACACTTTCGAGTAGATTTAGAAAGTTGGGAATACCAAATCCAAGTAGTGAAGCAAAGAAGTACTTGATTTCTTAAATATTTCTTAAAATCCTTGACTAAATTCAATTTTTTTGTTATAATTAAAGAGTAAGGAATTGAGAAACTTACAAAAAAATAAAATTTTAGGAGAATTGAATATGAAAATGAAGCTTGGACAGAGAAAGATTGATGTAGCCCCTATTACACGTGCACTTGCTAAGAACCCACCAGTTGAAGCAACACCAGTAATGACAAAAAATCTTGGTTGGATTAACAATATGGTTGGAAAGAAAACTAAGCCAGCAATTAATACAGCAATAGAAAAGCAGTTGGAAGAAGTAACAAGAGTAAATTCATACAAGCCACAGGCTAATCTTACTTACTTGAATATGTTGTTAAAGAAATAGAAATTGAAAAAGTTGAAAAAATTTTAAAAAAATGTTATAATTAAAGAGTAAGGAATTGAGAAACTTACAAAAAAATAAAATTTAGGAGAATTGAATATGACTAAGAATGAAGTAGAAATGATGATTGGAAAGTTCCGTGAGATTAATGAAGAGTGCTTACTTGAAAGATTGCTTGAAAAGTATGATGAAGATGCTTCTTACAAAGATGCTTACTTGGTAGTGCAGAATGAATTGGAAGGTAATGTAGGTGGAGATGTAAGATTGATTCTTGATTACGGAACTTCATTTACTGTATTTGATGTAGATGGAAACGGTCAAACATATGATGAAGACGATGTAGCAGAAAGAATTACAGAAATTGAATCACAAGAGATTAAGGACTTTTTGAATGAATGTAATGTAAGTTGTCATCCAGAAGATTACAGAAAGATGGCAGTTCTTGCTGAGGAAATCTACAATACAATTGTAGAATATAGTTTGGACAAAGAGAAGTTTTTGAAATACTTCATTACAGATGATGGTGATATTAACGATGATGTGGTTGAATTCTTCAAATACTGTCTTGATAGAGATGAAGTTACAAGATTCATACAAGGCAATTACTAAGCATACTAGTGTTTAGTTTAACATAGATTAGAATGAGCAGCTAAGGAGGCTGCTGTAAGCTGGATTCAAACCCAGCCATTCTTTATAACTGCAATTCATATTGCTAGTTCTCCTATTTGGCCCAAGTAGAAATACTTGGGTTTTTTTATTCTATTTCACTTGACTGTATATTATCATTCCCCCCAATATACTGATTGATGTTATCGATATATACTTCCATATCTTCGTAGTTTTCTCTGATTTCTCTAATTGCTTCTCGCAATTCTCCAATGCTTGTAAGTTGTCTTGTTGCTGCTTCTCTAATTGCATTATTTGCTCGTTTGCAACCATCTATTTCATTTCTGATTGCTTGTATAGTTCGCTGATATTCTTGTTCTCGTTCTCTATATTGTCTATCAAGTTCTCTACTTTTTCCCAATCGAATGTCGTAGCATAGACTGGCGAAGCAACCTGCAAACACAAATATAAAGATAAAATTACGGATCTTATCATTCATTTGCTATTCTCCTCTCGTATCTTGAGTAGTTGTTCTATACAATCCCTGCACCAATCATAAATCAAGTGCTTGAAATCTTCGCTTTTATAATACTGGTCTATCATATTGTTCTTCTGTATAGCAGCCCATACACTCTTCTGAACAGTGGTTATATAACTGTCCTTGAGTGATATATGGTTGAATACAATGATAGACTCAAACACATCCTTCACTTCTCCACAAACACACTTGCTTTTCCATATATCCCAAGTCTTTGTGCGTTTGATTTCGTTGAACATTTCCAATATGCTGTTGCTGATGTATATGAACTGCTGGCGGAGTATATACCTTTCATTGTTAGAAGCACCAAGCTTGATGCCTTTGATGTCGATATTGAAAATTCCCTTCTTTGCCAAGAACGCAAAGAAGCCCACCAATACCAATATTGCTATTATTATATACAGTCCATTGCTTGACGAAAGAGCGTTGCCTAACCATTCCATACTACTTGTTTGAATACTCCTTAATTACGCTGTTGTAGAACCTGCCTTTTGATGGTGCGTTCTCAAACTGCTCTATTACTTTCTCTGGTACATCTGGGAATTCGTATTCCTTGTTGCCTCCAACGAACTGTAGATATAGTGATTTGCTCTGGGGATCCCAAGTGAAGCCTTTCACGCAAGTAGATTTGATGGCATAATCTTTGATTTCACCCTCGTCGCCAGTGGAATCCATTTGAAGTTGTCCATTCTTGTCTATTGTTCTCATACTAAGAGGATCTACTGTTGTATGCCAATTGTCTTTCTTTTGTAGTTTGTCGAATATGCTCTTCAATATATTCACTTCTCATCCTCCCACACTTGAACAAACAATGCTCCGTTTCTTTCGTATGCTTGTAATCCAAGCACATTCCTAATGAATTCTGCTCTCCTTAACAGTATTGGTGATTGTATCATCACATACTGTATCCTTAATTCCTTACAATAGTCTATGAACCCATACATCGCCTTGATTATGTTCCCACCCTTGGCACTCTTGGCAAGCAGTATGTTGTTCTGCTTGTATGGGTATTCTATGCCAAACACGTATGGCGGATATTCATAGTATAGGCAATCAGCGGGATTATCCACACTGGTTGCCTTATAACTATTGAGTATCCTTAGAGCGTGATTACACACCAAGCACTTGGGTGAGTGATAACGAACTGTCCGAAGAAGTTGAGTGCGGCAAATGCACCAGCACCATCGTCAGTATCTGTTCCTGGTTGGACAGTGATGAGGTTGTCGATTAACAACTGATATGGTTCTTTGGCGATTTCTCCACCATTTCCACCGTTGATAATCATGTTGTTGCCGTTCTCGTCTTTGTTGTAGTTTCTCACTACCTCTGTATTTGTATAGACCCACATCTTGATAGTAGAGAGATCACCAACATACACAGTTCCTTTTGGCATATAGGCAGAAGAGTAGATCTTGTCAAGATAGTTCTCGTTCACAGAGAAGCCAATCTTGTTGTATCCAACTTCACCTTTAGATTTGCCTTTTCCACCATCCACTTTCTGGAAGTATGTCTTGGCAGACAATTCTTTGGCAAGTGACAATCTATCCTCATCGTTCATGATAATTACATCACAAGCTGAATTGTTGGCGGCTGTCAAGAGAATTGCTCTCTCGATTACATCAATCAATGATTCGCTAGAATCCTTAGTGATGGCAGTACCAGCAAGTCTGTCTCTTGCTTTGCTTCTGTTCTGTCCGAAGAATGAATCATTGGTAGAGATTTCCTCAGCAGAAATCCAAGCAGGAATTCCAACTGGGAATAATGGTTTTCCTTCATCTGAAGTACCACCTGCGATACAGAGCCATTTGTTGGCGATTGTTCCACCAACTACTGGATTTACATCAATACTGTAAGCAGATACCTTGAGAACCTTGGCTCTAACAGTAGAAGCCTCAACCTCTGGATCTGATTTGTTTGTCTTGAACACAATCTCTGAACCAATGTCAAGAGCCATAGTAGCAGACCTTGGTAAAGCAATAGTAGCAGTAGTTCCTGCTGTCAAATCAGCAGCATCGCTTGCCATTTTTGTTAATTCACCATATCCTGTATGATAGAGACAAGAAGCAAGTGTTTTGCGGAATGTCTCTGTGGCATAGAAGAACTTAGTATCAATGATAGGATTGTAAGCACCATTGTTAGTCTTACAAGCAAGTAAATCAGGTACACTAAATGGTGCTCCTGAGAACAATTTACCAGGTGTTACCACGAACTCGGCTGTTTTGCCTGTCTCGATAGCAAGTCTTTTGGCAACTGTATATTTGGCACTTACCGCACCACCTCTTGAATAGAGTGCAGCAAATGAAGCGGATTTACCTTCCACATATTCCGGCTGTAAGGATTCCAAGAAAGCATCATTCTTCTGTAAGAGGTTAGATAATCCCTCCTGTTTGTAGATGTTCTTGAGTGTGTTTTCCAATGCCGCATAATTTGAATCGTTATAAAGAGCCATTTATTTCCTCCTAGTATCTCTTTGAATTAACCAAACCGATTTTCTTGAGCGAGTCCGCAACCTTCTCTTCATCAGGGTTGCCAACATTAATTTCCTCAGTGGCAGTTTCTTCCACCGGTGTTTCTTCAGCTGGTGTTTCTTCAACTGTTTCAGAAGCAACAACTGTTTCTGCTTCACCATCTTTGTCAGTATCGGCTTTTACCTCTACCTCTCCTTCTGGTGTTTCAGTAATTTCAACAGGTGTATCTTGTGAAATACCGAACTGGGCTTTAATACCTTCCACATACTGCTTGAGATCAGATTCAACACCATCAACAATAGAATCCATATCAACGTTTGGATAGTCCTCCAACTGCTTGATAGAATCGAATGTCTGTCTTGTAGTGTCATATCCATCAACTCTTTCAGTAGCACTCATTGTATTATCGAAAGCACCAAGTCTTTCACCATACTTGGCTTTGAACTCGTCATATGCTTTGTCGTCAATATACTCATTTACTGGTGCCATAATCTGATTGGTGATTATGTCATTCAATGAGTCTATCTTGGAGTTCAATGCTTCGATTTCTTTTGCTCTGATCTTCTCTTGTTCAACAAGAAAAGTGATTGTTTCCTTGAACAATTGTAATGTAGAATCAATATCCATTGTATTCCTCTCTATATAATTTAGACTATTTCTCTCTATATAATTTAGACTATCGAACTTTTTACAGGATTGGCAGTTCCCTCATTGTCTGTATCAAGATTGTCTGGATCTGCTCCTTCTGAAACATACTGGTTGTGCTGGGCGACATCCTGGCTGTTTGCCTGCTGTTGTATTTCTCCCATACTCACCTGCTTCTCTTCAACTATTTTGTAGAATTCAGTCAGTTTCTGTATGTCCTTCTCGTTGCTTCCACTGCTTCCCTCGGCTGCTCTAAGATTCATCATCATATTCACTATCTGTTCCTTCAACATAACCGCTGGGATATAGTCTGGCACTTCATATACATCATCATATATACAAGCGTCTATGATTGTCATTGTGGCATTGAAAGCGTTGTTGGCAACACTGTATCCTCTATTGATATCCGGCAATTCAAGTAATGACGCAATCTGGCTTGGTGGTATGATTCCTGCCTGTGCAAGTGCCTGCAATTGCTTCAATTTCTCTGACGGATCCTTACTTAGGCTGTCTGCCGCACTGAACTGTATCCTCATCTTCTTGTATTCCTTTTCCACATCCCCCCATTTTAGTGATAGACTGTATCTGTTGGGTTCTATGATGGATTTGTCCTTGTTGATCATCCTCATCATCAGTTTGGCAAGACGAGTGTATGAACTAATATACTGATCTACTAATGTCTGGAACCTATCACTCTCTATGTCCTCCAATGTAGCCATTCCTACACCACTATTTACTCCAGGGGTTTTCTTGCCCTGTGCGGACAATTGTGATATACCAATGAAGTTGTATGCCTTCTCTATCTGGTCGTCTATCAGTGCGTTGTATTGTTCGGATATGAATTGTGGAGTCATAATCTGTGGCGGATTCTGTGAAGCACTGTCATACTGCAATACATTACCAACTCCATTCTTCAACTGTCCCACCTTCAAATTGGTTCCACTGTCTATCAATACTGTGTTTGCTGGTGTCAATTGGCTTGCTTCCGCAATCCTAATCATCAACTGGTCTATCTCGTCCTGCATACCTTTGATTAAGTCTGTGATTGACAAACTTGTGTTTCCTGTTTCTGGTGTAGAATAGTATATAGGAATCACTGGACAACAATCGAACTTGGTTTCTTCCACCTTCTTCAACTGTCTGTTGATGAAGTATGCCTTGGTCTTGTGCTTACCGTTGTAATATATGCTCCAATTGCAATAGAGACTGTTCTTCTCTTCCTTGTTCAATAGTTCATACACTTCATCAGGCAACAAATCAGTGGAATAGTTCTGGTGCTCTATATACACACTGTTCAAGTTGGTGGTTTCAGTTGGTCTGGTATATACTTTCCACGGTGGCAACTGCTCTACGTGTCCACTTGTCTCATTGAAGTAGATGAATCCTGTATCGTATATACAAGCATCCATAATAGCAGTTCCAATCTTCTGTGCTACATCCTCTTCCTCGAAGTAGTAGTCGTAGAACAACTGCAATTGCTTACATACTTGTATAGTCTTGAAAGAACCCTTGATAGTGTTGATGAACGGTCTAACCTTGCTGTTCAGCATCTTGCTTCTAACAGCGTCTATTGCGGACTTGATGATGTTCAGTTTTGGTACCACCCCTATCTTGTCAGTTCCCAATTCCCACCAACCAATAGTCTCAGGATTGGAACTGTTCAAATCGGCTTGATTGGGCAATTGGTTATACAACGCATAGTTTCTTCTGTATTTAGCCATACGTGTTCCATTCTTGCCTATTAAGTCATTTACTTGTAACTGTACTTGCTTTTTATTGAGCATACTGCTGTCCTCCTGTCTGTATTGGCTGTACTTGTCCGTTCATACTCTCCATACTCATACCAACCATTTGATTGGCGGTTGCTTGTATGGAGTGATTGATTGCTGTATTCTTCTCCTGGTTCTGCTTGATATTATTCCATATTTTGTTAGTATCTACTGGCAACATTACTTAGCCTCCTAAGATAATCATCTGGGTCTTTGGTGGTAAGTTGAACATCCAACTGTCCTGCGTCAAATGATTCCATATCGTCTATCCCTTCTGGTGTATTGGTAGTGGCGATAATTGTATCATTAGGATTGAAATGTATCACCGAACCATCTCCTCTAATCAACATCTGTGCAATCCCTTTGCCTTTGATCACTCCATCGTTCATATTGAACTCTTGTGAAGTCTGCACGTGTTCTATCGCTTCATCGAGCGACTGTATTGCTTCATCTGCTTGCCTAATGATGTTGGTCTTGATTGCCTCTATGTCTCTATCATTTAGTCTGGCTCTTCCCTGTGCAATTCCTTCCAAAGCTCCTGCGTTGGTATTGGAACCGTTTGACACGCTGTCCTGCCAAGATTTGCCACCCTGTATTCCAAGGTCCACTATTCCCTTCAATGCCACTCCTGCATTTCCACTTACATTGGCATTTGAAGCTTTACTGGCAGTAGAAGATATTGTCTGAGTGCCATCATACACTGCTCTGTAAGCACTAAGAATAGAAGCGGCATTTGTAGCAGCCATATTGGAAGCATCTGCTTTGACTTTTTCCCATTCTGTTTTCTGCTTCTGCAACAGTTGTATTGTAGCGGCTTTATCCTTGAACATATCACGCATTTGCTGTGTGAGTTCGTTCGTTGATTTCTGGTTCTGCAATGAAGTAGATTTGTCAGCGTTTATCATATTGGCACTCTTCACCCTCTCAACCGCACTATTCAAGTATTGCTCTGCTTTGGCTGGGTCTTCTATCAGCAATCTTGTATATTCTGGATCATTGGTTTTGAGCTTCTTCTCCAATATTGGTTTCAAATCTACATTTTGTGTATTCCTGTATGAGTATAGTTCTTCTATATCTGCATCAGTAGCGTTTGGAAGTATAGTTCTAATCTCCTCGTTGTAGTTTCTTCTCTTGGCGGCTTGTTCAGCTCTTGTATCACCTTCCTTGATTAGGGATTTCAACTGGCTTGAGAACGCTTGTGGCGAATATTCCCTGCCGTGGAATCCTGCGTCATATCCTCTTGCTGTGTTGGCAACTACATCCAATATCAGTCCAGCAATATTCTTGATCTTCTCCCTACGCTTCTGCTTGTTGGCAATCTTCTCTGCTTTCTTTTTCTGCTCCTCCAACTCAGCCAATGCTTTCTCTCTGTCTTCTGGTGACAATTGGCTGGCATCTGCTTTGCCATCAAAGAAGTCTTGCGTAGTAGCACTTGGTGTAGATTGTGGTTTATTGTTGTTGGTAGTAGTGGAATTTGTATTGTTTGAATTGGTAGTTCTATTGGCAATTATCTTCTCTATCCATTTCTTGCCAGCAGGCCCAGGTACCCAATTACCATTCTGGTAGTCTGTAATAGCCTGTTCTATTTGCTCTTCAGTTAGTTCATTCGCTTTGGCTGCATTGACCAATATTTTGTAGTTGCTTTTATCTTTCTTTTGTTCATCAGTAAGTTTATTATATGCATCTATATACGCATTTGTGTTTCCTTGTCTGTTCTGCACAGCCGCTTTTACTGGTTCTTCATTGGTAATTGCTGTTGCTTCCTCTTTTGAAGTAGCGTTGTCATACCTGTGCTGTGCTTCTCCTTCAATTGAAGCGTTTGAACGAGTAGATTGCTCTATTGCCTTTGCTTTCTCTGTATCTCCACCTGCCAATATTTCTGAAGCAGTACTTGTTGAATCATCTGCTAAGTCCAATCCTCTAAGATTCTCGCTAGTGAGCGGGAATTTGCTATTGAGTGCGTTGGCAACTGTATCGTTCAGTATGTATTTTACTCCATCGTGTGTATATGTATCACCTGCTTTGTATGTCATTGATTTCCTCCAATTGCTTCTGTATCTCCACTAATTTTTTGCATACTTCCGATAGAACTGCTGTATTGGCTGTTGTCAAATGTCTTGTATCTACTGCCTTTGTTCCATCATCCATAGTAACCACCGCACCTTCTGTAATTGGGTTGGTTTCCAAGTTCTGTGCGGACACTCCAATATGCTCTTGGTCATCACCCTTGTAGTTGAAGTCAAGTGTTCGTATCTTGGCGAAATTCTCAATCATCTCGTCTGTGACATCTTTCCAGGGGAGTTCCGTTGGTGGTATGATTGCGTCATCCACTGTCTTCTCTTTTTTGTATGCTTTGATTAGGTCTGTAATGCCGTTCAGAGCTTTGCTGTAATCTACTGGCTTAACTTCATTCATCTCTCACCTCTCAGTTTGGACAGTAATTCATCAGCTGTCCTAATATCCTTGCACCTTTCATCGGACAATGCAAGAGCACCAATAGCAGCAGCTGTTCCAACTCCCTGCATTATACCACTCATATTGCTGTTCTTCTGGTTTTGTATGTTGGCATCTATACCAGCTGCATTGGAAACCCTCTGTGCCTTTCCCTGTACATATGCTTGGTTGTTGGAATTGGCGATATTGGCGGCTGTTCCAAAACCACTATTGTAGCCGCTCTCAACTGCTTGATTGGTTGCTTGCTGTCCTTGAATGGCAGCAGCACCTCTGGACAAGCCACTGTTGCGTGCATTTGCACGTGCTTGTGCACCTGCTGTCTGTCCTTGTGCTTCTGCCATAGCAGTACCGTATTGGTTGCCTGCTTCTATTACTTTCTTGGTACCTGCTTCACCTGTATATTCTTGCAGTGCCTTCTGGTATTCGGCATCTGCTGCATCATAGTATTTGGTAGAGTATTTCGATCCCATAACTATTCCTCTCTATATAATTTAGACTAAGCAATAGTTCTCTTCAATCATCCTCTATGTTTAGTGATTGCTCTACTATCACTTTCTTCAGTTTCAAGTGTCATATCAAGTATGTCGAAATCACTCTCTATCCTTAGTTTGATGGCGTTGCAAGCAGTGAATCTTGGAGTAAATTTCACCAACTGTTGTCCCCTCACATCCCAAGAAGCGGAAGTGATGTCTATGCTTTGTGTTTCTCCTTCCTTGATTACATCAGTGAGTGTGGATATAGTAAGACTTATCTTGCCAGCTTTACTGTTGCTTGTGTGATTATCTAATCTGACTATCACCCCATTCATATTTCCTTTCAGTATGGAACCAGTAGTTAGTATGTATTCAGTCTCCAGCACCAACTTGTCTTTCTTATAGCCGCTTTCATCATAAAGAGCGTATATATTGTCCCCTATCTTGATATTACTGCTGCTACTCAATTCATCCGTATAGTCGCCTATTCTTGTGAATTGGTTGTCGTAGTAGAGTATTGTTCCATAGTTAGTAGTGAATACCAATGCATTGCCACCCAACATCTGCTTGTATTCTCCAACTGTAGAATAGTCTATTCCACTGGCATCCTTCAATTTCTCCACTACCATACTACCAGTGAATAAGTATAGGCTCTTGTCCATCTTGGCATACAGCAATACACTACTATTCACTACCCCAAGAAAACTGTATCCATCCATATTGAATACAGGGGTTTCCGATTGAACTATTCCATCGCTGTAATTGATTGCATATATGAACTTGTCGTCATACCCATACAATTCACCATTCAGCAAGAATATGCTCCTACTGTTCAAATAATCCGCACTATTGTAGTTGAACGATATTAGGTTGTTGATATCGTTCTGTAAAGTGGATGAATTGAGACCATTGTATGTAAGTCCTTTGTTCAACACAGTTGATGATATTGTATCCAATACAGGAGTTGTAAGAGTAGCAGTAGTCGGCCAAACCATATCTTGCAGTGAATAGTTCTCCACTATGTTCCCTCTTCTAATACTCTTGTAGTATGACGGATATTGGGTTATTCCTCCAACTTGATTGGTAGTAGCATAGATATTGATGTAGTTGTCATAGTCATCTTCTACAATAGCAGTTCCTTGGTATGTAGGATAGTAACCAAACGACAATTGTTCCTTGTCATTGTATATGGTGTTGCTGGCAGGATAATTGCATCCATTGTCATAGGTTTTCCTAATATACCATTGCTCATTGTATCCACTTGCTACATACTGCTCTACATATGTAGAACCATCGGAAACAGTAGAGTTGTCTATCCATATTCTACTATTGAAATCATTGCTTCTTGAAAACAATCTTCCATTGCTCAAATCAAGCGTATTGTTCTTGCTTGTGGTGTTGAAGCATATATAGTCATCTCCCAACATTCCAACTGTCTGTGGCTTCTCTATTTGCTGTATCGTCAATCGTTGTATCTTGTCTTGATTGTCCAAGTAGTATATACTACTGCTGTCTATATATATTATCCTGTCCAACTGAGCTTCCACTATGTTGCAATCATACGCTATACAAGTCTCTGTATAGTTGTATTGGTCTATATAGAATGGCTTGTTGTTGAATACAAACCGTGTTGGTATTGTGAATCCACCATTTGGTTTGGTTCTTTCAGTGGTAGTCTTGCAATATACTGTGTCCATCTGTTTCAGTCCATCATAGTATGCCACCAAATAGTGGGATATGCTGGTAGTGGTTGTTCCTTCGGTTGCTATGTCCCTTTGTAATGAATAACAATTCACTACATAGGTACTGTCAAGTGAGTTTGGCAATGTATATTCTTCTCCTGCAATCACTGCTGTACCGAATATTCTGTCGGATATTGTCTTATTGAATATATCCACGTCGTATGTATAGTAATCAAGAGTAGTATAGACTGTTATCTTGATGTTCGATACACTGGTAGCTACATATGATAACGAATTTATCTCCTCTGCCAAGCTAATAGTCGCTATGATGTTGCTGTTTTCGTCAGTGAGATACAGTGTGTTTTTATTGCCTGCAAAAGAAGCGTATATTGTATTCCCTTGAACATCAAATTCAATTGCTTCCACTACATTCCTAGAAAACGCATACTTGGATATGCTTCCAATATACACATTGTCTTTGAGTATGTCGAATGAATTGTTACTGTCCGAGTATGTATAGTTGCTGTCTCCTGCATATAACAGTCTGTCTTCTACTTGCTTGCTATACAATGCACCAAACCTGTTGTTCAACTTCAATCCGTTGGTGTTGTATAGTGTGGTTCCGAAATCTATACTGTTCATTGTAAGATTCAAATCACCAGTTAGTTCATATCTTATGTCTTGCATTACTTCCTCCTAATATAATCTGTTGATATTGAATATGTCATATATCCATCACTAATGTAATATACACTGCTCGAAGATATCACTGGATTCGCCTCCACTGAATAGTATGTATAGCTGCTGCTGTATCCTGTGATGACATCTTGTGCTCCAACTGCCACCATTGATATAACAAACGGTTTGTTTATGTTTCCCAGCTTCGTCATAATCGTCTTGTTGGAAGCGAAGCCTGAAGTAGTCTCAATTGTCGTAAATAGAGTAATTGTCCCTGAATAACCTGGCAAATCTATTGGTACAATTTTCCAAAGCCTCTCGTCATAGTTCGTAATCGTGTAGTAGAACGGATTGTTGCAATTAACTATAAAACTTCCCCTTGGGATAGAATACATACTATGAGTATTCGCATAAGTAAGCCAAGTACTTGAACGAAAGTAATTATGATATGTCTTTCCACTTGGGTAGTAGTTGTATCTGTTATACGACACCACTGCTGGGTTCCATCCAGCAGCATATAGATATACATCACCATCTCCTATGGTGTGAGAAACAGCTTCTGTTGTTTCCACACCAACAAACCTTCCATACTCACACATCCATTTATAATTGGAGCTTGAGGAAACCTGAGTGGTTGTGTAATCTTGAAGTAGTGTACAGTGAAAAAGTCTGTTTCTGTCTCCAGTTATCACCCCAGGCACTATGTTGTATATATAACCAGCCTTTGTACCATACTCGAACTTAGCTCCTGTATCCCAATTCAAAGATACTGAGTAAGTAGCCTGCGTGTTCTGTATATCATAGGAAGTACTGTTGTAAGTGGAGGTTGCTTGATTGATTGAAGAAGACCACAGTATTCCGTCTTTCCAATATGTCGATTTGGCATTGTTATCCACTGTCTCTGCTGGTAGTGTCTCCCAATGAATTGTAGAAGTAGGTTTCCTGATTGTGCTGAATATCATACTCTAACCTCCTTGGTTGTAGATACATAGTATTGATGGGTGATGCTATCGCTGTGCAGTATATATGACGTCTTGCTTTCTGAGAATGGATATGTATAGTGTATTGAGTAATACATACTGTCCGCGATATTGTGAGCGGATACCAATCCATCAAAATCTGGAACTGTTAGGCTTGTTGTATTTACAGTTGAATATGTTGTGGAATCTTTTGTATACGTAAAAGAAATAACAGGATTGGAATATCCTGAAATCGTAGTCTTGTATAGATAACTCGAAGTATAGTTACTAATGGTACTACGAGACGCAGAGGTTGAAATAAAACTTTCGAATTTTAAATTCATATCTACAATCGTTGTGATTGTTTGATCTTTTATTTTAATATTTGTTCCTGCTATAAAAGTAAAAGACATTCTTGGGGAGTCTGAAGGATTCCAACCCTGAAGATATTTTCCTCCTCCACCCATAGTAGTATATAAAGTACTTGAAGTACCCCAAGAAGCTGTCATAGCATTTAAGTGAAATCCGTTATCATCAGGTTGATAATCTGAAACACATATTGCCTCGCTTTGCGTATGTGAGTAAGTCGTAGTTGCCGAAGTTCCAATACGACTTGACAAAGTTTCGCGGCTTACTAAATCCGCAATAGATGTATTCATAAAACCAAATATATGTCTCGATCTTGTAAAAGTAGCAGGATAGATTGGGATTTCCGAAGTTGTATCTATAATATAAGCTGGAGTATATATAGATGAACAGTATGTATTGATTGTGCTATTCACCTTTCCACCAAACAATATGCAGGTTCCTCTGCTTGAAGAACCAATGGTGTTGTATATGTCCCCTACATAGTTGTTGGATACTGCCACATATTTCTCTCCTGTCTGCTTCCTGTCTGGATAGTATGAGTATTCGAGAATGGTAGATATAGAACCAAATGATGTTACTGTTCTTCCGTCAGGCAATGATACAGTAGTTGAAGTAAAACTTGTGTCATACAGTGTACCGATATTGTAGGAGTATGATACATCGCTAGTAATCACTGTTCCTCTTGCTGTTGTGGTATATGTTGTATTGGTGATACTGCTCATTACCCCTGTGGTTGAGTAAGTGAGAGTAGTGAGAGTGCTTGTGATGTATTGTTTTTCTACTGGTGAAACTGTATTCCAACTAACAGAAGAAGTTGGTTTGACTATATATTTCGCATCCATTCGCCACCCCTATATTCATTCTGTATGGTAATCGATTCGCTTGGCTGTATACTGGACAAGTATTGGGTGAGATAATCGCTGTAACCATCCGCCAATAAATCGCTTGCTTGACCTGTCTTGTTGGTGAGCTTGATCGCTATAAGATACTCCAACGCTTGATAGAACAGATTGTTTGGCGAATTGAGAAGAACAGATTCTTGCAGTCCTTCCAAATGGTATTTGCTGGACACTGGTCTCTTGCTCATTAGTTTTCTGTCGCTCACTATCATCACTGGCTGAT
>Ga0326513_10001940_pt1 | contig 15476 bp, 7 predicted proteins | sample 2_2465_0518_D_FD_203654 | JGI IMG/M metagenome (GOLD analysis project Ga0326513, IMG submission 203654) | Bovine rumen microbial communities from UC Davis, California, United States - 2_2465_0518 | ecosystem: Host-associated > Mammals > Digestive system > Stomach > Rumen | place: USA: California... | reverse complement strand
TAAGCAGTACACTTATGCCAGAAACGTCATACAATGGAACATTGACCTCTTCATGAAGGGACAGCGTGAAAGCTGGACGGACGAGGAAAAGGAAGCATACAGGGAGGACAAAGAGAAATACGGCAAGATCAGGCTGCGCGACGACGAACAAGACCCGTTGACAGAAGGTTACAACGTGATACCGAACTTCTTCATTTCGGCTTTCGTGGATAAGGAACGAAGATATATTGCCAGCAAGAACATAGAGGTACATCGTGGCCAGCACACTTATACGTCGTTCCAGTTTGAAGACCGGTTGTTCGACCGCGACACGCTGATTCTGTCACACTACGATGTGAACTTCCTGTATGTGCTTTACCTGTATGCCCGTAACAAACAAAACGAGAAAGCAGCTTGGAAGAATGAGGTACGTGACATTTTTCGCAGGGAGATAAGGCAAGTGTTGCAGGACAAGTTTGACTTCTTTGCTTTGAAGAGTAAGGGTAATGCTTTGGCTGGCGAACAGTTCATTAAAGACCACTTCAAGGAACTGCAAGGTAAACTGTATCGCCCCTATGGCGACAGGAACCTATTTGCACTTGCTTTGGAAAAGCACGAGGGTTCAGATACTAAAGATTCGGAAACCTATCATCTGCTTAACGAGTTCTTTGAGATAAAGAGCGTGACGCTAGGCGAGAACCCCAAGGAGCAGCTGGAACAGCAGGTGGAGCAATACCAAACGGAGCATCCTTATTCGCCTGTGCCGGAAGATTGGTTGCCTGACTATCATGTGGAACGCTATCTGGATGACTACTTTGTGGTAGGCCTGTATCATGACCAAGAGCATTGGGATTGGATAACTGGCAAGAACGACAGGGGTACGTTAATATACAACGTGCGACTTAATCCTGAGCGTCAAGGCTCCATGCCAAAGAGCAGAATCAGGAAGATGCGCCCAAGGTTTGCCATTCTCTATGAAGCTGGGCATGAGGCTGAAAACAAATATCATGTATTCCGCATTCACGATTTTGCGGAGATGACAGAGGAAAGAATGCGTCAGGCATTATATCCAAGAGAACCCAAGGGTGATTACTTTATATTTCGATTTGATGAAGAAGTTTCTCTTGGAAGGTTAGATATCTCAAGATTAATTTCCACTCATCGTATATTCGATAAAAACTATGTGGAGAATGCTCCATTATATGCAACAGGAAAAGAACTATTAGATTATAGATTATGAGACACCGAATAAAAGCAGGAAAGGTTGGTTCATTCACACCTAATAAACAAAAGGTAGAGGTTGAGCAGTTGGAGGACAGAGAGCTCGCTGAAGAAGTTGAAGAAATCTTCGAGGAGGACTCAGATTTCAGTAATGATGACGAGGCTCTGGCAGCGATGGAGTTTTACGACAGTCCTGACACAATGGAGTAGATACAATAACAAATAAAAAAAGTAATTCTAAATATGGCAGGTGGATTTATAGCATTCAGATGCGGTAATTATGAAAATACCGCTGAAAGAGAGCAATTTCGGACTCTCTGCAAAAATCTAAAAAAGAAATTTGCAAAATCAGAAAAAATGTGTTTTCTGATAGCGAACTATAATATATTTGATAGTGAGTTTGATGCTATTCTTATTAAGAACGATGCAATTATTGCCATTGAGTTTAAAAATTTTGGTGGAACTATTAAAGCTGTTGAGAATGGTGATTGGACCTCCAATGGAACTATTATAAGTGGTGGCTCCAGAAAAACAGTTTATCAGCAAGCACGTGTTAATCATGCCTCCTTAAGAAATGGATTGAATGAGCTTGGTATTAATGGAGAGTGGATTAAAGATTTACCTTCTATCATTGTTTTCAACAAGCTAATAACTCTTGATAACAGATTATCTAACAAAGTCCAAAGTTGGCTTCACATCACTGATAATGCTCACTTTATTGAGAAAGTGGAGGACATAACGTGTAAATCTACGAACATGTCAAATACCGAAATGGTAGATTTAGCAATAAAACTTAACCTAAATTCATTCATTGACAAAGATCTAAGTTCTGTTTTTACAGATGAGAAAGAGAAGATCGAAGAGCCAGAGGAGGTTTTACAGAATGACGCTGAAGAAAAGGATGATTCATGTTTCACTGATGGCGGTAAGAGTAAAACAGACATAGAAACAGACATTAGTAAAAATGCTTTATCCAATTATGACAGATTCACCCCGAATCATATCTTTAGCTTGAGACCAAATCAAATATTTGTTTTTGGCACAGACAAATGGGGCTCACAGAAATATGGCGCAGCTGGCATGGCTGCAAAAAAATTTGGTGCACAGGTGGGAATAATTGAGGGTGCTACAGGTTTATGCTATGCATTACCAACTAAAGGATTTACAATAATTGACTTACAAAATGCTGTTAAACGCTTTAAAGATTACGTTAATAACAATCCACAGTTTACATTCTTAATTACTCCTGTAGGTTGTGGACACGCCGGTTTTAATGTTACTGAAGTTTCCGTTTTGTTTAAGGATCTTGTGACATATAAAAACGTTATGCTCCCCAAGACATTTATCGATGAATATATAAAAGATGAGGAGGAACCCATTTGTGAAGATACAACTACTGCTAAAACTCCCGATGCATGTGACACCCCCATTGCAAAACTCATTAAATTGCTTAAATCTGAAGGGAAAAAATATAATGAATCTGGTGCATTTTCGCTAAAAGACGAAAAAGGAAATGTGATCGCAGAAGCAGAATTGGGAGTTGAATCCGAAAAGATTGTCTTTACTCCTTATAATATTCAGAGTGCAAATGCATTTAAAAATTTCGGATATACCATTTTCACTCCAGAAGAGTACATTAATTCAAGAAATAAATAATATATGGGCGTTCGGTTAAATAAAGTGTTGACAGAGTTAAACATAGGACTTCAAACTGCTATTGACTTTTTGAAGACCCATAGTGAATTAGGCGAAATCAGAGATGACGCTAATGTCAATACAAAAATAAATGACGAACAATATGCCATTCTTGTTCAAAGATATAGAGTGGACCGTAATGTCAAGAAGTCTGCAACAGTGCTATTTGATAAAAAACAAAAGGCGGAGTTTAGTGTAAAGCATAATACTCATCCAAATGGGAAAGTAGAAAACCGGAGTTCTGCTCCTGTTCAAGTTATAGGAAAAATTGACCTTGACTCACTTATTGCTTCTACTCGCCCCAAAAAGAAAACTAAGGAAGAAAGGCGAAAAGAACGTGAAGAGCGTCGCTTCCAACAGCAAAATGGACAACTCCAAGAACGTGAAAAGATTACTCATGACAAGAAACAATATGTTAGTCAGAATGCGATACGAGATATTTGGCAGCGATTTGTTGATATTCAAGAGAAATTGATCAGACAGCGATGTGTTCCTATATCAATTATTCCAGATAGCATTGAAATTGAGAATGACAAGTTGTATGTTACCGTAGATGAAAGTCATGATGAGCAACAGCTAGAGTCACTCTTAAAAGGCAAACTAGGTTTGGAATCATACGATTTAGAGTCTGGCTTTTTGTTTGTTGATGAACAACGTTGGAATTCTTTGTCAGAATTAGAACTGGAAGAAATACGAAAAGGCCTATCAGAGTGCTATGTTGAACTTGACACAACACCGTCTATTGATGCGACTATTAACTATGGAGGAGATCTGAATCGCACAGATTTGTTGTCTACTGAGGAACTACGTCAAATGGAGTCTATCTTGAAGAACGGGAACCTTATTGAAGGCTCTATTGACAGCACTGCTGCTTTTGTCTCTAAAGTACATGTTATGAGACAAGAGTATTTAAAATATTTATTTGGTGACCATTATGTTACTTACGAAAAGAAAAGTAAGAAAAGTGAAGAGATTAAGATAATAGATTCTATAGAATATCGCAATCAGTTCATTGGTTGGGATGTTATGAAGCAGTATTCACATATTGGATTGTACTGCAAACATTATACTATCATTATCAAAGTTAACAATCCAAAAGCTAAGGAATTATTGATGGATAGTTATGATTGTTACTATCCAAAGTCTGACACATTTGAATTTTGCAGATCATTTACTCAAAACGATCCTTGTTATGAAAATTATGTCCAAGAGGTAATAGACAATATTGATGCCTTTTTGGAAGAAGCCACCATTTTATGTTCAAAAGATGATATAAAAATAGACGTTCTATTCGTTTACTCATATTCTTCCCATCAACTTGTTAAGAGCAAACTGCAAGAAGTAGGACAATATATAGCGAATAAAGGTGAAGGGTTTAGTTTTAATGATGAGACGGGAGCTATTGGAATAGACTTCAATTGGAGAGAACAGAATATTGACGATTTGATAGCAGAAGTTGAAAATACTGTGCCATATATTAAAGTCAATGTACGCGATGATCACAGATTTAAGTGCAAGGTTGACTCACAACTTGTTGGTTATGATGAGTTGAAAGACTCATTATTAGACAAGTATGAAGATATTGAAATTGAAAATGATAGCGTATATCATCAGATAAAGATACATTTGCCTTATGTCAATGCTGAGTATTATGATTTGAAACGTGCAAGTCTTGAAAGTGACCTATTGCAATTATCTATTACAGGAATTGATGTGAGATTTGAAGAAAAGATAGATGGCAAAATAAGGTTAAAAGTTAGCTATAATAAAGATTCTAGGTTAGAAGATTTAGAAGATAGTCTTAAAGAAATGCGTAAGGCGGACTTCGGTTTTATACTAGAAGATAAAGAAAAGCCATTTGGAAAACTATTAAAAGCTAATTATCCGGATCTTGTCTTTGATATTGACGTAGATGATAAGGATGCTGTGATTGAAGCTTTTGAATCTAAGGTGATTACCACTATAGTGCCTATACTAACAGGTGATTTAGAAAAGATATCTAGACTTAAGAACACCTTCACCATGGCAACAACAGGCGAAGAACTGGTAAACCCGCATCTTCAGAGATTCATTTTCAATTCTGCCGAGGCAACAAAGACAAAAGAAATTGATTTTATGCTTCGCAGGGATGGTTCCGTATACAAAGAACTATGTGAACATCTCCTAAATTCAAAAGTAAACGAATCTCAGAAGGATGCAATTATCAAGGCTATGTATGCAGATGACCTTGCTGTAATTCAAGGTCCTCCAGGAACAGGTAAGTCCACTGCTATCGCAGAAATGATATGGCAATTGGTTCGTAAGGGGTTGGAATACGGAAATAAGAGAGAGAGAATTCTTCTTACATCTGAAACAAACCTTGCTGTAGACAATGCGATTTCAAGAATCGTTAATGGTAAAACGAATCTAGTTAAACCAATCAGATTCGGTGGAGAAGAGAAATTGGAATCTGAAGGCTTGCAGTTTTCAATTGAATTAATGAAAAAATGGGTTGAACAAGGTGATTCTTGTTTGAAAGACGAGGAAGTTGATTCGGAATCCGGCACTATTATTCAGAACGATCTCATACTGAAAAATTGGCTTAATAACATATCTTCTCGTTCTTTTTACAAAAGTGATGATAAAGAAAATGAAATTATCTCACGCTGGCGTAGTTTTTTGACTCATCCAAGCAAAGAATTGCGAGAGATCGTTTATGAACGCTATGTGGAGAATGCAAATGTTATAGGTGCAACCTGTAGTTCTATTGGAGATAAAAGAGCCGGTAATGAAGAGTTTAATGGGTTTACCCCATTCTTCCACAACTATTGTGAGGTGTTTAAACAGAAAAAGAATAAGGCAAAAATCGAGTTTACGACTGTAATACAGGATGAGTCTTCTAAAGCTACACCTGCAGAGCTTGTTCTTCCTTTTGTATATGGCCACCGGGCTATTGTCATAGGCGATCACAGGCAACTTCCTCCTATGCTAGACAAAGAGGAATTTGAAGAAACTCTTGACTATGCAAACAAAATTGCTAAAGATGATAGCGATAGAGAAGAGATTATTAAACTGAGAGAGTTTGTAGATGAACACTTTGATGAAATGGAGGTTTCTCATTTCCAACGCCTATATGAAAATATTGATGCGTCATTGAAAGGAACTTTCAATCTTCAGTATCGTATGCATCCAGACATAAATCAGGTTATAGAACAGTTCTATCGTGAAGATGGTGGGTTGTTCTGTGGTTTGATTAAACCAAAAGACTTAGGGGTTAATGATCCCAACATGAGTAATCCTGCATCCCGCTATCATGGGATAGATATTCCTGAAATAATCACCCCAAACACTCATGTACTTTTTATAGACACTTCATCACCTGAAATGATGGATGGTTTTTCACGAGTTAATTATGGAGAAGTCGAAACTATTGACAGATTATTAAATAGATTTGAGGGTTCTGATTCATTCCAAAAATATCTGAAAAAATTCTCTAAGGACGAAGAAAAACAGATTGGAATAATCAGTTTTTATGGGAAGCAGATAAAACAATTAAGAAACGTGGCATATAATCACAATAGTTTACCAATAAGGGTTAGCACTGTTGATCGTTTCCAAGGAATGGAAAGGAATATTGTTATTGTTTCCATGGTGAGAAGTAATATCATTCAAAGTTCTAAAAATCAAGAACCTGATCGTCAACGTTATCCCAAATATGGGTATCCAAAACAAAGATCCTTGGGTTTTGCGCAGTCTCCTAATCGATTAAATGTAGCATTGTCTCGTGCTAAAAGATTGCTAATTATTGTAGGTAATAGAGAACTTTTTTCACAGTTGGAAATATATCGTCGTCTTTTTCTGACGATTGAGGCAAATCCTAATAGTAAGATTATAAAGCAAGAAGAAGTATGAGTTTAATAACTGAAAAAATAGAATCTGCCGAGTATATATATTCTGCCTACACGAAGTGGGGGTTGAAAAAATATGTATGTAATGTTTCATTCTTTACGGAGGAACCCTTAGATGATTTGTATTACGTAATATGCTCCATCTTAGACACTAATGATGGCGGATATTATGACAAGCGAAGTTTAGGTATACTTTTAGGCTTTTGCATGTCAAGTTCAGGGTCAGGCGGGAAGCATGACATGTATTATGATGTGGCAGAAGTTAGAATATTTGAAGACATTCTATCTAAAGTTGAGAATGAACACTTAATAACCGTGAGGGATCATAACATATTCTTAACTGATTTAGGCCGTATTTCTGTAAGAGAGAGGAAGCATTACCGCTTTTTTGTAGGAACGCAAGATGTTTATGAGCATTCTGTTCTAAAATCTGAAACTCCGATAGCTATGTTGATGTTCCCCTTCTATAATGACATGGGAATATTTACTGAATTGCATACAAGAAAACAGATTTGGCCAGAGGATGAAGACGTTGAGAATATCATATATTGTCAACCTACTCAGTTGATAAAGAGATTAGAACTCCATTCTAAACAATTTCCCAGAATTTATAGTGCAGATCTCCAAGATTATTTTGATCTCGAGGTTAGGAAGGTTCCTGTTAAACTATACCTGTCTGGTGAAGAATATATACCTGCTATCATGAATGGCGACAAAATAGCAGTTCGTGCAACTAATCTTATTTGTGAGAGTCTGAATAATCTAAGAAAAGAAGATATTATATTAGAATGCCTCTTTCAAAAGTTATGGGATGACAAATCTGCTATTTTAAATTATCAGACTTTAGAACCTTATGTGGATCTGGTAGATTATGAAGAACTAACAAAAGATTCACGTACTGTATGGGAAGATTCGGCATTATTCCATCTTATTGTCGACAGATCGACCCCTACATGCTGGAGAAATATTACTCGTCATTGTAGATTAGATGTTTTACGTTCGTATATAAGCAGTTATAAAGATAATATATACTGGCCTATTTTAACAGAACGCATCGACGATGATTATCTGTTGGCTCATTTCGTGGAATACCCATGGGATTTGGAAGTTTTATCCGAAGACAGAAAAAGGAAAGAATCTGTTATCGAGCAATTGATACTTATAAATAAGGATACAGAGGAAGACTGGAATTGGGATGAACTTGGAAACAGACTGTCTCAAGATTTTGTCCTTTCTCATCTTGATATTGTAAGAGTCAATTTAACATCATATACAACAGACACGCCCCCAGTCCGGCAAGCGATTCTTAATAATCTGGATAAAAGGTGGGATTGGAACAAAATTGAATCTGAATTCGATTTGCAATTTATATATGATAATATAAAAACTATTGGTGGTTATTTCTCATATAATTCCTTGTTTGATAGAGTATTCACTGATAAAAAATGGGCAGATAAATTTGCAACAAGTTCTTCTTTCATTATAGAAGTTTCAGAAGCAAGTAAAAGTGGGGGCCCTTTATCAACAGCCATATTTAATGACAAAGACTATATATGGACGACAAATGTTATTGATTTGTTAATAGATAATGGCCTTTTATGCTGGGTGTCTACCCCTTATATGCCTGGCTTTGAGTGCAATACCAAATTAGAATGGTCTAAAGACTTCTTCAACAGATATTCATCAAATATTACCACGGATGAAGGCAGGATGGTTATCTCTTCGAAAATATCGGATATCTCTATCTTAATTAGTTCTCCTTCATTTAACTGGGATTGGGATGCCGTTTCTGGTAACGCTAATTTATTGTCAGACCCTTCTCTTTATACCCATTATGGAAAAATGTTGAATTGGTGTATAATACTACACAATCAAAAGAATGCTTCATTTCTACAAAGTATTTCAGGAATAGAAAACATGATTGGTGACGACAAAGATGCTTGGTCATCATTTTCTTCCATTGCTGAAATAGAATATGTTATCAAAAAATACAAAGAATCACAATTCCCATGGGATTGGACAGTTTTAACAGAACGCATGTTCCCAAAGTTAAAATTAGATAAGCTTGGGAACAAACTCTTCGTAGATAAATGGGACTGGACATACTTAACCAAGCATGTGGATACTGTTTTCCTGAATCAGAATCTTGATCTGTTTAAAAAATATTGGAATTGGGAGGTTGCTCTTCCTCGAATTTTAACAGCGGAGAAAAAATATGATTATGATTATCTGGATCAGCTAGCTGTTATATTGACTAATATATCAGATAAAGAGAAACGCCAATCCGCATGGACTGCGTTAACATCTCAGTACTCATTTAAGGATTTGAAGAAGTTGATTAAGGAAACTGTACTCAAACGTTCTTACTGGTGGGATATGAATTATTTCTGTCAGCATAAGGAGTTTTATGTATTCCGAGACTTGGAAGAATGTCGTAATGTTGTAGATTGGGATATTCTGTCTAGTTCATCTTCTGTAGACAATAGTTTCAAGTATGATCCAAAACTTGGAATTAAGGAACGAGCTTGGCATGATGAGGTAAGAAAACTATTGTCAGATCAACGAAATCGCTGGAATTTTGCTCTTCTTTCTCATTTTGAAAGTCTTCGGGATGAGAAATGGTTTATAAATCAATATAAAGAAAAAATTGACTGGGATTATTTATCTCAAACTAGTAAGGTTTTCTGTACAAAGGACAAACAACAGCTTAATGAAATAATTGAAGCCAATAAGAAATATATAAAATTCAATATTATTTCAGAACGAAATGATGTTGATATAGACCAAATTATTAAAATTAATCCGAGTGCTGACTATAATTTCAATAAACTAATCGAAAGACGTGTTATCAATGTGACACAAAAACTTGTAGAAGAAATGCCTGATTATTCCTGGGATTGGATGATGGTATCATCTTCTAAGACTTTTTATCCTACGGCAGATTTCCTTATGTCACATATTGACTGTGATTTAAATTGGGATTATTTAAGTAATCAAGATAACAAACAAGCATGGGGTGATGAAAAACTTATCTTGGCAGTTGCTTCTAAGACAAATATAGCTCAACAGGTTGATTGGTATAGTTTAACCTCCCTAGAATACTTTCCATTGAACGAGAACATTTTTAATATTTTACCTTTAGACAAATTAAATTGGAAACGATTGTCTGGGCGGAAAGCAATACTTCCTTTTATTGATGAATTGACTGACTATCTTGATTGGAGTGCTCTTTCCAAGAATCGTCATCTAATTAGTTTGGAAATCAGTGCCTTGGAGAAATATAAAGCGAATCTCGATTGGGATGTTATTTGTCATCGAGAAGGCTTTGTCTTCACAAACGAAATTTTGAGTCTTTTCTCCGATTACATTGACTGGACTCTTGCTTCTGCATCTCTAAATATCAAGTTCACAAAAGCTCTTGTTGATAAGTACAAAGACAAATGGGATTGGCCAGTGTTGATGAAAAATAAAGCATTCAACAATACTGTTGACATAACTGACATGCCCTATGCTAGGCAGATTAATATTGTTGATTTTATTAGCAAATTCCCAAGGAAGCCACAGGCTTTTCACTTTACGCATATGGATAATGCAGTCAAAATAATTCGCGCGATGAAACTTCAAAGTCGTAATAAAGCAGATGGAAACTTCTCAAATAGTGCTGGTAGTAATGTTCATAGAACAGCGAAAGCACATCGATTTGCCAGATTCTATTTCATGCCGAAGTCTCCAACCCAATTTTATAATGAGTGTTTGGGAAAAGATATTGATTACTCCAAATATCAGAAAGCATTGAATTTGGGGCTTCCTAAATGTCCCCTACCGGTATTCTTCATTTTTGATATAGAGGAAATTCTTTCTGTTATGCCTGACCTGTGCTATTATAGTAATGGCAATATGCAGAAGGATTCTTCTAGATGTTTTAAAGTTGTAGAAAATCCTAATAGGATCAAGGCACGAGAAATATATATAAACAGTTTCGATACTTTTGACGAGAGACAGCAAGAGTTCTTAGTTGAAGGCGAATTGGATTTCTCAAAGTTAAAGCAGGTTCAAATTTGTTGCTATGATTCATATCAAATGGAAAAACTAAAAGAAGAACTTAAAGGAACGAAATGGGAAAATATTGTTACTGTAGGTTCCAGTTTATATGAATACAAAAACAAGGAATTGTATTTCAACGAAAGCCAAGATGCAATAAGTATTCGAACCAATTACAAAAATCCATTCGAATTTAGAATTTCATATTCTGGCTCAGTGGCACCTACTATTATTAACAAGAAAGATGTATTACGTCAGCGCGGCAATGATATATTCCTCTCATCAATAGTAGAAGTCAAAAAGGATACACCTTTTAACATATATTTTGAGGTTAGTAGTCCGAGAAATGGTAGCTGGTTAATATATAGAAATCAGTGATTAACTAAAAGCAAATTATAAAATTATGAGTAAAATAACTATAATTAATGGCAATATTTTCAATACAAAGGCGCAGACAATTGTTAATACTGTGAATTGTGTTGGAGTTATGGGGAAAGGCATTGCTTTAGTGTTTAAACTGAGGTATCCTTTAATGTTTGACATTTATCAGGATTACTGTAAAAAGAGATTGATTGATATAGGAAAACTCTGGATTTATAAAGGAGATAAAAATGACCCTTGGGTTCTAAATTTTCCAACTAAAACACATTGGAAATTGCCGAGTGAATATGAGTATATAGAAAAAGGTCTGCAAAAATTTGTTGAGACTTATAAGGAAAAAGGTATAACATCAATAGCATTTCCTCTTTTAGGAGCGAACAATGGCGGTCTTAATAGTCAAAAGGTAGAAGAATTGATGATTTCCTATTTGTCCAAATGCGATATTCCTGTTGAAATCTATCATTATGACCCACAAGCTCCTGATGATTTGTTTGAAGAGTTCCGAAATAAATGGAAACAGATTCCACAAGACCAAAAGAAAAAGTTGCTTCGCACTTCAAAACGTGTAGACACAATTGACTTGGCTGTTAATTCGGAAAGTGTTCGTAGTATGATTTCTCTTATAGAATATCCAGGTATTGGAATAAAAACGATGGAAAGTTGTTTCAAAATAGTTATGAGATCTCAATCTTCATGTCTTCCCTTCAATAATGACAGTGTCTAACAAAAGTATGACTCGACAACATATAGTTTTTCTGACTGGCGCTGGTGTCAGCGTGGATAGCGGACTGAGCACATTCCGTGGTATTGATGGATTGTGGACGAATGAAGAATGGGCTTATCTTGCCAGTACTGAGGCACTCTACAATGATACTCAGAGGTGCCTGGACTTCTATAATTGGAGGCGCAAACAGCTTTCGGAGGTGGAACCGAATGATGCCCACCGCATGATTGCAGAGCTGGAGAAGGAGCATGAAGTGACGGTAATCACGCAGAATGTGGACAACCTACATGAACGGGCTGGCTCTACTCAGGTGATTCATTTGCATGGCGAACTGAGCAAGGTGTGTTCGATGAACAATCGCACAACCTGTGTGAAGGAATATCCGTTAACGACTCCCATTTTGGTGGGTGACAAGGCAGAGGACGGCTCACAGTTGCGCCCGTATATCGTGATGTTTGGTGAGTACGTTGACAGCATGAATGTTGCTATCGACTACGTGAGCAAAGCAGATATCTTCGTAGTCATCGGAACCTCGCTTAAGGTTTATCCAGCAGCAGGTTTCATCAACTACGCTCACCATGAGGTTCCCAAGTTCGTGATTGACCCAGGAGAAATGGATCAATGCGCCCAACTTGGCTTCACTCATTTTAGAACTACCGCCACAGAAGGCATGAAGATGCTTCTGGAGGCATTTAAGGAATTGTAATTCAACCAATATGGCAACTTGGAATAAAATAGACAGGGTAATAGAGGATGGTAGTATTGTTTCAATGCAAGCTCCATTGATAGTTTCTGCAAGTAGAAGTACTGATATTCCTGCATTTTATGCTGATTGGTTCTTTCATCGGTTAGAGAAAGGCTACTCAGCATGGACGAATCCGTTCAATGGAGTGAAGTCGTATGTCTCATACGAGAATACACGTTTCATTGTGTTCTGGTCAAAGAATCCCCGTCCACTATTGCCATTTCTTCATATCCTAAAAGAACGAAATATTAAATGTTACGTTCAATATACTCTTAACGATTATGAGAAAGAGAAACTGGAAAAAGTACCTTCTCTCGCTACGCGCATAGAAACATTCAAGTTGCTTGTTGAGCAGCTAGGCAAGGGCGCAGTCATCTGGCGGTTTGACCCTATGATACTGACGGATGATATATCTGTGGATGATTTGCTACGAAAAGTACAGTATATCGGTGACCAACTGAAAGAATTTACTGAAAAAATGGTGTTCAGCTATGCTGATATTGCCATGTATAAGAAGGTGAAGCATAATTTGGAGGTGAATGGTATTCCGTATCATGAATGGGGAACTGAACAGATGGAATATTTCGCTGAAAGGCTTTCTTTTATTAATCATGAACGTGGTTGGAACTTCCAGCTAGCAACATGTGGTGAAGAGATTGATATAGAAAAATATCATATACAGCATAATCGATGTATTGACGGTGACTTAATTACTCGTTTAGCGTGGGATGATAATGATCTTATGGACTTTATGAAAGTGAAGATTGAAGACGTTCCTGCTCCAACGCTTTTTGGCGAGTCTGAGTTGCCAAAAGGAGCAATTCTCCTTCCTCATAACCATTATTTTATAAGTAAGCACAAGAAAGATCCAGGTCAGCGCCAGTTCTGTGAGTGCATGGCTTCAAAGGATATAGGTGAATACAATACCTGTCCTCATCTCTGTGAGTACTGCTATGCTAATGCAACGAAAGAATTGGCATTGCAGAATTGGAAACGTCATCAAGAGAATAGATTTTCAGAAACTATAACAGGGAAATGACATGACATATTATGAAGAATTGCTTAAGATTAAGAATTATACGTTTGACTCAATAATTGAGCTAAACAGAAGGTTCTTACCACAAAGGTATTATTTATGTCCATGGACTTACCCTGGGCTTGATCATGGTAGAGCCGTGTTAACCACAGAGGAGCAGTGCTGTGCATATATTGCTGCTTACGGAAATATGCATCAAGCAAAAATCAATGAGGTACTTGATAAGATCAACATTAATACTTTCCGAAGCTCAGACATTCAAATTATCGACTGGGGATGTGGTCAAGGATTGGCAACAACCTGTTTGATCGACTACTTCAAAAAAACAGGTATTAGCCCTAATCTAATACAAAAAGTCATCTTAATAGAGCCATCTCCAATAGCTCTAAGAAGGGCAAAACATCATGTTGATGCCTTTTTGAGAGATGAAACGAAGTCGATTATAATCAATAAATATCTTGATGATGTTACAACGGAAGAAATTGGTTCTACACAACCAATTACACTGCATCTCTTTTCAAACATACTTGATATTCCATCGATTGATCTGCTTCAACTGGCAAATAAGATAAAGAATAATCTCCAAGGGCAACATTATTTCTTTTGTTGGGGGCCATTAAATTATGGTAATGACCGAATAGATTTGTTCTGGAATTACTTCAGTGAAGCCGATTCAATTTTTTCAAATCTGCATTCAAAACAAGAATACGACAAAGAAGGAAAGCTAATAAAGAGATATAATTATACTGCCAAGAACCGTGTATTTAGAGTTAATGGTGATGAGTGTGAATTGATTTTTGTAGACTATTATCAGCCCAAACAGTTCCACGCAGCTTACCAATTAGATTCTGTTCGCCAGGCATTTCTCAATGTTGACAAAGAGCAATTACAAGGATTATACAGGAATCTGTCTGAGTTTGAGGTGCAAACGCCATTTGATATTGGTGCCAGCATTTATGAGGACGTACATCCTATTTTAGCTGTTCTAAATAATATTGTTACAAGGGGATTACCTACTAAGGCAAGTCCATTCGTTGAAGATGCTTTTAAAGGTTTGGGTAATATATTGGAGAAAGATAATCTAGGTGGAATCAATTATCATGTTGATGGACTCAAATATGAGGACTTGTTTTTGGCTATGCATCTAATTGATCCAAGGTGGGATGTCACTCCTGACAATTACAACTTTGCCGTACTGGATAGCGAGTTGGAAAAAACGTATATTACCGAAAAGGCGGCTCCGATTCTACGCCAACTCCTTAAGCCACAAAGATCTCTTGCATCAATCAGCAACAATAACAAACATCATTCACAACGCGTTGACTTCTCAGTTGAATTTCCATATGGCCCCAAAGATAATAATGGCACAGAATTACATGGATGGGTTGTTGAATTAGATGGTGAGAAGTATCATTCAAATGCAGCTCAACAGTTATTTGATCACCAACGAGATAAAGTTCTTGCTGATGCTCATTGGCATTGCATTAGGTTGAATGAAACAGAAATTGCCAAGCCATACAGTCAATATTCCTACTTAGAAAGCGAATATATTCAGAGCTGCCAGCAAGTATTTGATAAGAAGTTTGATGACGAGTGGATTAGAACTTTACAACTCGTACTTTCGCCTATTGCTGTTGCCCGGTTGGAGAAGACCATCTTAGAGGCTTTGATGACAGAAAAGTTAGACATTACTACCAGTTGTTGGAAAGTATTAGTAAAGGAGCATGATGTTCCATGTGCTGCATTAGCCTTTGAGGAACTTAGACA
>Ga0326513_10001939_pt1 | contig 15477 bp, 10 predicted proteins | sample 2_2465_0518_D_FD_203654 | JGI IMG/M metagenome (GOLD analysis project Ga0326513, IMG submission 203654) | Bovine rumen microbial communities from UC Davis, California, United States - 2_2465_0518 | ecosystem: Host-associated > Mammals > Digestive system > Stomach > Rumen | place: USA... | reverse complement strand
CTGACTTACTTCAGCCGCAACATCACCGCCAGATTCGGGAGCACGAACAATATTATTTATCTGATTTTGAAGGTCTTGTGTTTTTTCTCGAAAGTCCGCTTCTGACACTTTTAAAGGAACTTCTTTATTCAAAGCGTTAATATCAACCTCCGCCTTGTTAGCTCTTTTGAGAGCAGAATCTACCGATTTTGCATTAGGAAATGTTTTACTTAATATGCCCATATTTACCTCCTTACCTTTATTCTAAAGTCATTATTGTTTGCGTATCATAAGACTGCAAAGCCTCGTTATTATTTGTATACAATGGCGCACCATCTTCGTCAGTTACGCCAGCAGTTACAATCTCATACAGCTTATCATTTCCGCACAAGCTATGCCCTAATTCTAAGCTTATAGAGATATTATCTTCTATGTTAAAGTCAAGCGAAGCGTTTGTTTCTGGCGTAGCATTTTGCGCCGTCAACCAAATTGACGAGATTTTATCAATATTGCAAACGGGCGAAGCCAACATGAGTATGCGAACTTTCCATGTTTCAGGCATAGAACGACTGCTGTTTACAATCTCCACGCCTCTATATGAATCATACTCATAAACCATCTCTATCATATCGCCAGCAACCAATTCCGTTGGAAGAAATAATTTATCATCTTGCACCCTAAAAGTTGTTTCGTCAGCAACTATTCCTTGATGAAAGTTAGCAAGTATAGTATCGGCATGGTTAATTTGATGTACGGCTATTTCGTGGTAGCCATACCGAGTTATACGTGGCTCAATTTCCAGTGTAATATATCCGTTTGATATATCAAGATCAGTCAATGTGCGTATTTCGGCGTGAGGAACGTGGATAGGTTCAATCAAATAAGGGTTGTCGCTTCCGTCAAGTTTGCGTTCTTCTGCACCTATAAGGCTTGTAAGAATCTCCAAATCCCACTCAGGGACTTCAAAAGATATTCTTGCACTCTTATCAGTAGTCAACTGAAAGATGGTAGCACCCATAGAATCCTTTTTGCGGACTGTTGTTCCGTCCTGTGTTATCTTCAATTTGTCAACGTTGCGACATTTCCAAACCGCCTCACCATTCTTATCAAAAGCCCACACCGCAACAATCTTTCTCAAAAAGAACTTATCCATCGTTCACCTCCACTTCTACTAAACCTTGACCTACAATAAATGAGTGAGCATCTTCATAATACCCTATATGTGCGTGTTGATCGTCACCGAATATCCTTACTTCAAAAACATGATTTCCTTCATCGACCTTAATCGGCAAAGTAACCGTAGGACAATAATAATGCCCCGAAGATGGCATATCCATAATATATTTATAACCGTATTCTTGATTATCTATATAAAATTCGATTCTTGTGGCACAATTACTATTAGCAGCTTGTATGATGCCATTAAAAGTTGCAAGAACTGCCTGTTTTTGGAACGCCCTAAACCCATATCGAAAAATGGTTACACCTTCATCAATACTGATCGGTATGGCTCTTTGTCCTTTTGGATGTCTTGGAGAAACGCTACCTTCATCAATTATAAAATCGCCCTCAATAAGACCCCACTGTCTATTTACTACATAAGTAGCCGCACCGATATATGCGGTTCTCTCTGATATTATTGAGCCTGTAAAAAATACACGTACCTCGTCACCTATTACAACGTCACAACCACTCCAATTTGGGATGACTAATTCCGTGTCATTTGCTATGAGACGCACCAAGCACATACCATTAGACAACACTTTTTTGACTGAGGCTGGAACTGCCATTACGCACTGACTATCTTTGATTTTTTTATCACAAACTTGTTCAACATATTCGGTAATTGCATCTGGCATTATTCCGACACCTCGCTTTCTTCTTCTTCTCTTACTACCGCAATATCAACATCCAAGTTAGTTGGTAGCCAATTTACATTTGTAGCCGTAATTTTCATTGATTCTGCACCCAACGGCAAAGTGATGGACTGCACAACGAATGTGCCGTTTTCTATGCCCTGATACTCGTCAGACAAACCTATTGTTTGGTTTACATCCAAATGTGGTATGATAGGGCAATTAAACGAGACATTCATTCCCTTTATACTCTCTTTTTGCAAAAGCATAATTGCATATTGTTGCGCTCTCGCTTCCATATCGCTCTGCGTAGTGTCCATGTAGTCAATTTCTTGACTATCCATGCGCCTTACGCCAATCGCAGCTACCGAGGCGGGGGAGCGTGGGTTAATATTGTAAGCCGTATAGGATATGTTCTTAACCTTTATATTATCAAGAGCATAGGAGCTATCTGGGTCGCCATCACCAATCACATCTTTTTCTTCTTGCGCATTGGCTAACGCTTGTGATTTTGCGCTTAAATTAGTATAAACTGTTACTGCATTTATAGCATTAAATTCATATACATAATCAGGCTGAGATAAATCCACAAAATCCCACTGATGAGCCATATATCTGTAACCTTCTACAATAAACAAATCTGCCATTGCGTCTAACCTCAAATGACCTTGCGTATCGTAATAAATATCTGCACCGTAACTATTAGCAACAGAAACCAGCAAATCCCCTATGTAGTTATTTTCATCAACTGACACATCTGTCTTTAATTTTTGCTCGTTGTATCGCATATCTATAAGCGGTGGTATGGGATCGATAGCAATATTAGCACCGCCCATAGCACCGTTTATGTTTGTTATTCCGATACCTCCCATATTCAAAGACAATGTATCACGAATTGTATCTGTGATAGACATACCCTTCTTGGCAATATACTGCACATCTGCCATGTTGGTTTTCAGAGTTCCATCCAATGCGCCGCCCTTATCAACGGCTTCGATTGAAACAGTGTGTGCATTTGCATGAGCTGAAACAATGAGGTACACGCCCTGTGAGAACCAGTATATATCGCCCGTGTGGGTCATTATGCCAACCCACAGTTTGAATTTGCGATTGTACCATATAAGGCTATTCGGGCTTGGTAAATATTTACCCTCGACGTTTGCAATGTTTAAGCTACATGAACGCCGTGTTAGTTGATTGTAATTTATGTTGATTTGACCCTTTGCGTCAATTCCAATTTCTTTTGTTATATCACCAATCGGAGTTTCGTAATAAGTCAAGAGTTCAAGTTTCAACAAATATCTTGTAATGAGATTTCTTCTAAGGGCTTTTCTGTATTCAGAGGTGTTGACGTTGTAATACTCCATCAAATCCCCTCCCTTTTTAATAATGATGATCTGGGTCTATGTCAATCGTATATCTGACCTTTATGTCACGTATATCGCATACTTCAACCCAATCAAACGTAAATGTTGTGGGCAATTCTTTAACATCTTCCTGATATGTTGTTGTAGGATTGTCTGACACAGCAACAACCAGCACATCCCCCTTCTGTGTTTTAAGCATATAAATTGACTGTCGTGATATAAATTCACGCCACGCCCTAACCACATCAATATCGTCTACATACTTTTTGGTTGTACAATTTACATAGCCATTTGTCGCAGACACAGAGCCAGACAAATAACTTGTCTTAGTGCTTGTAATTTTAGGGAAAGTACCGTAGCCTACATGAACATACCTATCCCCATTTTGAGTAATTGTGGTGTTCTGTATATCTCCAATAAATCGCCACTGATCGCCAATCTTGTATCGTGGTTTTGTGCCAAACTGCAAATTGTCATCACACAGAATTAACTCAGTAATTGAACAGCCCTTCATTAGTGACGAGTCTAATTCGATATCCTTATAACTAATTCCTTTTGTGAATGTATCAACCTCTATGATGTGTTCTGGGTCAACAGATGGATGAAGCTGTCTTGGCACTTGATAATATCTGAATTTGCCTTTAGTAGGAACGGTTATATCATCGACAGTATCAAGAAGTGTTATTTCGCCAGTATTAAGATTTTCTCTGTAATAGGTAAACTTAGTCCCTTGCGGATATCCACTTCCGCCGCCACCCACAATATGAATCACGTGCTTTAAGTTGTGAGACTGGTTAAATATGGGCGCATCAATGCTGTCAGGATAATAAACATCTGGTTCGTCAGCATCGTTAATGACAAGTTCCTGAATTGATGTCTCAGAGCCATCTGTGATGTTTGCTACGTTTGCGATTATGAGACTCTCTGTTTTAACATTCATTCCATCTGCGGTCATAATTTCAACTTCGGCTTTATAATACATCGGCAAAGCAGCAACCGCCGACATATCTTCTATTTCCCCATTAACCCTCTTTTTATATCTCAAATAAAAAGCGTCAAAGAAAGTGTATTCTATTTTCTGAGAATAAATATTGTCCGTTTCGTCAACCAGCCTCCACGGAGCAGCCAAAGGATTTGATGGTGCATATTCCCAATTCCAATACAACCTTATTTTGTAGTAGCTTATCAAAGAACCCTGTGCTTGTGAATAATCACAAGAAACATTAAAGCCTATTGTGCTATCATTATGAGCACTGTAGTTGTAATCTACAAACCGTAAATTTGCCGTTACAGATGGTGTTGTTCTACATTTGAAATAAAATTGCTTACTCACCTTGTAATTGCAATAAATTTGATAAGGTGTTCCTTTAGGTATATTTAACGGTATTGTGTCGGATTCGCTTTCGTCAGTTTTTCTAAGATATATCTGACCTGTCAGTGGGTTATATGCGTCAATCATTCTTGTTACACCCTTGACAGTGATATACATTACACCTGCAAATACAGACCACTTTGAAGAAGGTCTACGCCAATCATCAACAGATTCCGTGTCCCAATCGTAAATGGCAGTAGCATTATCTTCTACAATAATCTCTCCGTCATTTGCAACATAATCTTTTTGCGTAATGCCACGTAAAACAAACATATCGCACAATGGCTTATTTGAACCTTCGTTCCACTGTACTAACTGCAATTGCAAAACATAATCGTCGCCATTAGATAAATAGGTTGGCTCACCATCTCCATCATCGAACCCGAAGAACCCTATATGGTTTGGATTGTTTGGCAGATTATATGAATCAAATAATTCCCCGTTATAGCAAATAGGCTTACGGTTTTGCGGCATATAACCGCCAGTCTTGACAAGCGCACCTGTGTTGTAATTGTAAACCTTGTACAACACACCAGATAAGATATCGCCATTAAAAGTGAAAGACAGTCTATTTGTCTTTCCATCGCTTGTCCTGTCAAAAGTTGCATTATCAGGATAAACATTTGTAGGATATTGTAGCATTTATTCACCCACTTTCTTATATAAATTTCCCCTACATAATTTTTCTGTGAAATGAACTCAGTTCCAATGCCAGAAAAAATGTAGGGGAGTTGTATTATTGTACGTAGCTCGCCGTGAGCTTTCTGCGGAAGTATGAATCAAGTTCTCTGTCCAGACCTTGCGTAAATTCTCTTGGATTGTTAGCGACAACCTGCCCAATATGAACATTAACACTGTTTGAATTGGTGTTGTTGACAGGGGTAAAGCCAATTGAACGACTTGCTTTCTTTACCATGTCTGCCATGAGGTTTGGCGTATTATGAATCATATCATAAAGCTTTTTGCTGTCATTTGCACTGAATATTGTTTCTGATTGCTGCTTTGTTCCGTGAAGCATTGCAAGACCTGTATAAGAGTTTGTTCCGCCGTTAGCGTAGTAACCGAGATTTCTTAATCTGCGGAGTAATTCTGCATCACCTGCGCTATTAACAATACCAAAACCAGTAGGACTGTCTTGAAAACGGTCAAACATACTAAGAGCATTTTCTACATCACGATATGCCGCCACAATTCTATCTCTTGCACTTTCAGCGGATGAGGCTATTTTGTTATTATAGGATTCCATTTTCCAACTTCTATCCCATCCTTCATGTTCCATGCCTTCCCATGCATCAATAACATCCTGTTTTGCTGTGTTCATATTGTTCTTATAGGTTTCGAGTGCGTCCTTAGCATCAGCAAGGCTTTTCTGTACAGTGCTTTTATAGCGGTTATAAGCCTTTACCTCATCATCAACTTTCTTTATCTCTGCGTCCTTAGCATCAATTGAAGCCTGTAAAGTTGCAATCTCGTTATTGGTAAGGTTAGTAAGCTGCTCATTAAAACTTGTATACTGCGCCCTATATTTTGTAAGCAAGCCCTCGTCCTTCTGCTCAATTTTTTCACGCCATTCTGAACCGAGTATCTGATCTGCAAGCAATTCGTTTTCAGCCTTTTTGATATCATCAGCCACGCTCGTATATTGCTTTGCATAATCCTGATACGATTTTATCTGAGATTCATAATCTTTTTTGCGGTCATCAAACTCACCAAGCTTAGAGTCTCTTTCCTTTTCGAGAGCCTTGATTTGCTCGTTGGTTGCAATTTTAGCAAGTGCATTTTGAGCGTTAAGGATATCTTCCTTAGATGATTCATACGTCCATCCACGTGCGGAGGAATACACTCTCTTTTTCTTGCTTTGTGCATCTGCAAGATTGGCGAGTGCTTCTTCCTTTTCAATGGCATCATCTCTTTCTTCGTTTTGCTCTTTAAGTGCGTCAAGCTGTTCTTCGTAATAGTCCTCAATCGCTTTGCGTTCTTCTTCAAGAGCATCAATTTGAGACTGTATGCCCTCAACCTGCGCTTGAACAAGATCGTTTACAGCCTCGCCAACTTTATCATAATTAGCAATAGTGTCCTCAATAGTTTTCTTCTGCTCATTGAGAACGTCGAGTTGGTCTTGCAATATACTCTTTTCGTCTTGCAAAACTTCCTTACGGTCATTGAGAGAGTCTATTGCGCTGTCTATTGCCTCAACTTCTGCCTCGAATTGTTTGACTGCGTTAGTTAAGCTTGTAGCAATTGTGCCTGTAATCGCATATGTCTTATTTAAAAGACCGTTCAATTCCTGCAATAGCAAATCACTACCATCAATGATATTTTGCATATCTCGCATATCACCAGTAATTTTTTCTAATTGCGATTTATACGCAGCAACATCAGAAGGGGAGTTGACCTTTAATCTGCGGAGTTGTATTTTTAACAAGTTTAATTCTTCCACAGCTTGCGCTTTTGTTGTCTCAATAGACTCCTTCTGCTTATTGATTTGCTGTTCCATTAACGCCACAAGCTGATCTGTCGAGAGTTTGTATTGTCCATTGATAATCTCGATATCAGAGAGAACTCCTTCCGTATCAAGGTTGAGCAATTTCCACGCATCTTCATGAGACAAGTTCTCACCATTAAGCAGCGAATCTATGGCTTTGCTAATATCTTCAACATTCTTTAGTTCTTTATCAAAAGCTTCACCAGATAATTCGGCAAAGTCGGCACGAACTTCTTCAATAGAAGAAACCGATTCCTTTGCGCCGATAGTGAAAGTATTCCAAAGTTCATCAAACTGCGTTCTTAAAGCAGATGATGAATCTGTCATAGAATAAACTATATCTTTAACATTATACAAAGCTGACAAAGCGTTTTGAGCTTCGTCTTTATTTTCAGAATTTAAAGATGTTTGATACTCACGATATGCTAAAGTGGCTTGACTGATTAAATTATATTCTTGGGCTGTAAGAGATGCTATTTTTTGTTGCTCTTTCATTCCGTTGATTATATTATTATCCGCATCAACTATTTTCTGCAATCTTTTTATTTCGTCATCTAACTGGTCTAACCATGTGACGTTATGACCTTCTAAATCCTTGTAAAAATCTCTAATTTGAGACAGAATTTGAACTTGCTCATCAAGAGTTGCGTTTTCTATTGTGAAATCACGGAACGCATTGCATGAAAGCCCAGTCCAGCTATCAGTATCTTTCGATATTTTTTCTATGCTAAGTAAGTAATCTCTAACTCTTTTGTCGCCAGCAAAACTTTTTATTCCCTTTGCATTAAAAGAATATGATGTTCTTTGCGCTAATTCTTGCTGTGCAATCTCATATGCACCTTGATTGTCTCTGACGTATTGGTCTGCTTTTTTTCTTTCTAACTCATTAAGCAAAGCAATATTATCAGATATTTTACCATTTACTAAATCTATTCCTTCGGCTTCTTCTTTGTATGAATCTGGAAGTTGATTTTGCAAATTTAAAAGCTGTTCTTTTTGAGAACTCAAATCGGATGTAGAAGATATTACCTTCGTGTACTGCGATACTACGTCGTTTAAAGCTGTGCTTTCTGCTTCATAGGCACTCATAGCATCCAAAGCCTTTTGTCTTTGTTCTTCCGCTAATTGAGTTGCTTCTTTTTGTGTGACAATTAATTCATCTAAACCCTTGACGATAGCACTTATTATATACACCACAGCCATATTAATGGCAATATTAAAAGCTGTGCCAAGTGCTTTTGTTGCAACAGCCGCAGCCCTTGCACCAAGAGTTAATTTATTCTGCGCCCTATTAAGTACTTCTTCCGAAACAGCAGCTCCATTTGCATTTGTTGCCAACCGTCTTGCCGATTCAGATGCTCCATTTAACGCCTGAGCAGAAGCTTCTGAAACTGACACGCCTTGACCAATTAAAGCATTGTATTGTCTAAGCATAGCCACATCTTCTGTAGTTATGCCAGCTATACTTTTGCTCATTTTTGAATATTGCTGAATAGCACTTAATATGCCACTACCTTTTGCACCAGCCACACCAGAAATAAGTGTTGCAACAGTACCAATTCCACCCAACTTATCTGATACGGCAGTAAGTCCGTTTAATACGCCACTAAATCCTTTTAAGGTATTAATAGCAGTATTAGATTTAATAACTGCCTTTATAAATTCATCCCAGTTATTCTTTAAAATATTAAGCTGTCCACTCCAAGATTCAACGTCTTTTTGCGTTTCTCTAAAAGCAGAACCGACAGCTTGTTCTGAGTTGAATGTATTAAGAATGTCTTTATACGTGTCCCAGTTACTAAGCAAAGCGGCTAACTGGTTGCCACGATACTTCTTTAGTATTTAGGTGAGTCGCAAATTCACCCTCGTTGTTTAATTATAAATTCTCCTTTAGAAAATTATTAATTTTTTCTTTTGTATTGTAAATGTATGGGATTTCAATAAGCTTAATCCCTTTATCCTTACAATACTGCCGTTTAATATTGTCTCTTATTTGCTGTTCTTCAAATCTCTCTTGTCCACCAAATATATCACACGGCTGATAATGTTGAAGTCCGTTATATTCGATGCAAATATTTTCATCTGGAAGGTAAAAATCAAACGGCAATTGTTTTTTGTATCTGCAATCGTCAAATTTAAATTGTGGTATATATTTTATATCGTATTCATTAAGAAAATCTGCCGTTAATTGTTCACCTTTATAATAAAAATCACAAACTGGACACCTATATAAAGTGTAAGTATGTGTGTCCCATTTAGTTCCACACATCCGACATCTTACGGTAACTGGTTCTTTCCCGCCCTTATATTCACTCACTAACTCTATATGAGGATTAATGCTCGAAATTCTACGTTTAACCTCGTCCGTTGATAGCAAATTAGCAGCAGCCAATTTTTCCAGTCCACACTCATAACAACCCTGTCCGTTTAAAATATCTTTTATAAGAACCGATTTTACAATATTATGTTTCTTGCAACGACACAAAATTCTGTCATAAACCTTTGTGTAGTCGTCCGACAGAAATTCAAAGTGATCTTCAAACATAGAGATCTTTTCCTTGATTTCATCATGAGTATAAGACGTAGGGTAACAATATTTGCATGAATAGTTTGCTTTATATAAATCGTAGCGTTTGACTTCTTGAATGCCTTTATCCTTGTGTTTATTGCATATATATCTTACCATTACCTTACTTTTTCCGTCATCATAATATTTGCGATAAGTTTCGACATACATCAAACCAAGTCTTTTACAATGAGAAATATCTTCATCTATACGCAGGCTAATGTCACTTCTTTTCTTTTGTGCGGTTGATTCTCTCCCGCACTCTCTACACCCTTTACCTTCGATTAAATGACCAAGAGTTGTCGTTTGCTCTCCGTGAATAGGACATAAATATCTAATAGGACTGCAAGCGTCTTTGTACTCAGAGCTATTCGATAATGGAATATAACCTTTCTTTTCTAAATACATTAATACAACATCAAAAGAGTATTTTCCTTTTTCTCTTAAACATTTTAATCTCTTTCTCATTGTACCAATAGACAATGCACTATGTCGAGGAATAAGATTGCATAGTTCTTCATCAGACATTTCTTTATAATTGTCAATAATTATTTGTTTTTCTTCGTCATACCATTTATTATGAGCCATATTATCACCTTTATATTATCACCGTTCAACTTATTTTTGCGCATAAAAAATCTCCAAAGCTTTAAATAACTCAGGAGTTTTTACATATTTATAAGTTGTTACTTCGTTTATCACTTTTGTAAAAGACGGCTTTATTCCCAAACCGTCCAAATATTTCTTCTCAGGAGTATACTGAGTAGAATATTCTTTATCATATTTTTTCATAATATCACCTAATTAAACAACGACTCATGCTTTCACATGAGAATAGACTATTTCTTCACCCTCGACTTTACGTTAGGGGCGTACCTTTTCCATTTAAGGGATTCTCACCCACACCTTTGCGATTGTGCCGTACTCCTATTGCTGTAATCACAGCCCGACATGGGGATAGTCGTTGAAGATTCACCCTCGACTTTACGTTAGGGTGCTTTCCTGCATGAACAGCCAATCCTTGCGTTTTCAAACTTTCATAACGTGATTTCTCCGCTATTGTAGTGCAAGGCTCTAAGGCTTTACCTGCAATTAAATACGTTCCAGATATATATTTCTATATATTGAGGCAAGTCAATTACCTCCGACAGCGTTAATCAATTCCGCTTTTTTGATTGAATCATCTGATTCTTTATTAAATGCCACGGCAAGATCATTAAGAACTTGCATAGGGTCACGAAGAACAACAACGCCGTCTTTCACTTCTTTCAAAGCAACACCTAAATTAGCTGCGGCTTTTTCGTATTTGCTCAAAGATTCGGCTGTGATATCTTCTTCGCCATCACCAACTTCTCCTTTGACCTGTTGGATATTCATTAAAATCAAACAATTATTTTACACATTTTCTTTGATAATTTTAGAGAGATTATCAAACTCTGTATACGGAATTAAAAGCAACTTAATCTTGTTGCTTTGACAATATTGAAATTTGATTTCATCACGCCTTTGCTGATTTTCAAAATTCTTCAAAGCAACATCGTCGGAACATCCGCCAAAATTAACAGGACTGTAGTGCTGTTGACCTTGATATTCTATTGCCATATTTAATGATGGAATATAAAAATCAAAAGGCAAAGGTTTAATATCGCAACAATCATCAAATTTGTACTGCTTTATATAGTCGATATTATTTTCCCGTAGTATTTTTTCCACTTCGTTTTCGCCTTTAGAAGATACACATTGTGAACAACCACAGTTTCCTTTTAAAGCATCGCCAACTCTCTGAGTATATATCTTGTTGTGCTTATTACACATTAACCTCACTTTGCTCTCGTAACCATCATAGCCCGATAGAATAGTAATGTCTGGATTGATTTTTAACAATCTTTTTTCAAATTCTTCGTATGGCAAAATCTGAGTATCGTGAAGTTTCTTTTTTACACAGCAAGTACACTGAGTAACCTTTGCCAAAAGCCTTCCTGCCGTTGCTACACCCTCATAGTTGTCAATCTTACATTTATAAGACACCTCTTTAGCATCCCCTGCATAAATAGAAGTTATAATGAGATTAGGTTGCACTAAGGACATTTCTTCTATGAATTTTTCATGCGTTTTCTTTGGCTTACTCTTTTTGCATTTATTGCACCCAGAACCCTGACATAATGAAACCACATTGGCATCCCATTCTCTTCCGCATTTTTTGCATTTTGTTTTTATCGGCGTTTTCATATCCACATAATTCCCAATTATTTCAACTGGTACTTTCAATTCACTTTCCACTCTGTATTTAATGTCTTTGGTATTCATGTTTTTCCCTGAACACTTCGGGCAACTTTTCTTTAAATTGCGAAGATTTCGGAATGATATTTCAAACTGGTAGGGTTCATAATGTTTATCGCATATACAGGTCAAATATGTTTGACTATTTTTTACAAACCGATTTAATAGTTTCAATCCTTTCAATTCACATAATGATTTTATTTCTTCATCACTTGTCTTTTTTATTTTAATCACCTCCTCCTTATAATAATAAATGTGTAAAATAACTCTATACTACTTCTCGGTCTAAGCACCTTGTCTTTTGGACGAGTATAGAACCTTTCGGCTGTTCCGACTGTATTTCAAACTTGTTAAGTCAACCCTCTTACAGTCTGTGAGCCTTCCCCAGCAAATACTTAGTTTGCTTATTGCCATATGGTTTAGGGGCTTGGTTGCGGATTGGATTTTATGAAGGCACTTAGCATTATTGTTTAGCATATGCCATCATTCTTTTTCTTTCTGCCTTTCGGCAACATTCACACTTACCGTTTCCAGTTATGTTGTAGTAAAGAATAATATCAATCTTTTCCCGCAGTTTGGGGGTTTATGCAATTATAGGTTCACACCTATAAAGGGCAAGTGTGCGTATCGCACGTTTACCACGCAAAGCTCTTGATGCTATCTCACCGCCTTGCTGAGTTGAAGATATCATAGTGGCGAGAGCCGCTGTCATTTCGTCAATCTCAACACCAGACTGAGCCGCCTGAGAAGCTGCTATCTTGGTTGCGTTGGCAAGGTCTGTCATGTTAAGGGCGTAGTTGTTTGTAACATAGTTTTGTCTATCAAGAACTTCTGTCAGTTCTTCTACGCTACCTTTATAGCCATAAGCGGCATTAGTTGCAATAACGTAGCTATTAGCTAAGTCTGTTTCAATATCACCAGCAGATTGTGCCAACAGAGAAACTTCTGTCAAGCCTGTCAACTGATCTCCTCGGAAACCAGCACGAGAGAACTCTTGCACACCATAGAGATAATCCGCAGCGGTTCTACCATACTGATTTGCAGTTTCAAACGCAGCGTTACCGAGTTCTTCTAAGCTTTCTCTTGTAACATCACTTGATTTCGCAATTTCAGTCAGAATCTTATCTACTTCTTTAAGGTCGTTTAAAGCCGAAGTTACTCTGCCAATAACGGCGTATAAAGAAAGCCATCTTGTAACAAGCATCTTCAACTGACTTCCCATATCAGTGAAAAATTTACTTGTTGTTAGATTGGCGTTCTTTGCCTCTGCCTGAAAGTTTCTTAAATCGTTACTTAAACGACGTATAGCGTTGTCATCTAAGTTCCCTGATTTAAGTTGCTCAGTTATTCTTTTCCACTCATCTGCAAAGGTCACACCATTTCGCATTAGTTTAAGCGATTCGGTAGCTCTCTTATTTGTGTTTGCAAATGTTTCTACTCGATTTGTCAGATTTCTAATATCTGATTCAAGTTTTGCAGCAGATGATTCATCTTTTAAACTTCGACTTAACTCTGCACTCCGAGCAGTTGCGTCTTTCAAAGAACCGTCAAGTTCATTCACCTTTGCAGTTATTCTTGCAACATTCTCAGGCGACTTATCATTTGCCAAAGACTCTTGCAAGCCACGCAACTGATTAATCAAATCCGCATTTAATCCAGTTTGGCTCACAACAGTAGGATTGCTTGCGTTATTTTTGGCAACAGTGCTATTGTTGAACTTTTCAAGAGATTTAATGTTTTCATTTATAGATTTATTAACACTATCATAATCCCTTTTGGTGTTTTGCAACTGTGCGCTTATTGCTCCAAATTTAGCTTTTGCAATGTCAAAGTTGTCAAGAAATGCGTTCATGGCATTTGTGTCGCCAACCTTGCTGATATCCTCTCTCAGTTTAGCAATATCATTGCCCAAGATAGCAGTAGCCTCTTGCGACTTGCCAACTGTTTCTGCAAACTGCTCTACCTTTTGAGTCTGAATTTCAATCTGAGTATCTAAGCCTTTGCGACGAAAATCCGTAGAGTTGTCGGCTTCACGCACCACCTTGCCAAGATATTCATAAGCGTTACCTTGCTCATTAAGGGCATAGGTAAGAGTTTCAATTGATTTATCACCTTTTTCTACTTGAACATAGAAGCGAGTGAGTTCTCCGTCGGTATCACTAATGGCTCTCTTGATTCGGTTTGCGCTATCTTCAACCTTTGCAATATTAGTAAAATAATCATTGAGCTGTTCTTTGGCAAAATCAAGCTGTTGCTTATTGCTGGTAAATTCTGATGTGCCAATTTTTGCTATACTGGGATATTTGACATCTGCATTTCCTACTGATGACAATAACTCATCTATAACAACATCAGCTTGTTTCGCATCAGATGCCAGTGCTTGCATTGCAGAATCTACACCTTGTATTTCTACTTTCAAACCCTCCATTGGTTTGCCAGTAGTCCACAACTCATCTCCAAAAAATTCATATATTCCTTGCGGAAGTTTTAACGATCCCGCAAGGGCATCAAGCATCTCCGTTTTGCTTTCAACAACATCGAAAATGTTGCCTTTGGGGACTGGGCGACTAAGCTGATCGTATAGCCCAGCGATACCCTCTGCCAAATTGTTAGCTTCTATTTTGAACCTTTCGGCTATCGTATCAAAACCCTGATGAGACATTCTGTTTTGTATTTCACTTAAAGCCCATTGCCCTTTGCCAAATACAGTATTCAGAGCGTTTTCTGCACTTGCTTTGCTGCCAAAAATAGATTTAAGATCGCCAAAAGTAGGCATATCAATGCTGACACGACCTTCAAATTTAAGAAGCTCTCGCAACTCAGCCTGTGCTTGCTTGAGAGCATCATCCAAAACAAATGTCTCGTTTTTGGTTTGTTCTATAAAGTTTAAAATCTTCTCAAATGATTTCTCTATTGCACTTGTATCAAGAGATTTATAAGCGTTGGCAAACTCTTGTAACAAAGGCTTTAGTTCCTGTCTAAAATCCGTAAGGGTATTGCCTTTAAGCCCTAACTGAAATAATTTCTTAATCGTATCTACGTCTTTATTAATGACTTTAGTGTCAACCTCAGTAGATACTTGCACTTTAATAGCATTATTTTGAGTTGCCTGATTAATGCTTTGTTGTATACCACTCGTGTTTACATTAACAGACAGCCCTTTAGACATTTCATTAAGCTGAGTTTGTATCTGAGAAAGATTACTTGTGTTTATATTACAAGCAATCTCCAACTTTAAATTAGGCGCAACTTGTTTGTCTAATTCGTCTTGTATGTTATGGACTGTTTCAGGAACTTGCAGCCCCGCTGTTATCACTATCTTGCTATTATTTGCCATTATATCACTCCTTTCTTACCACACAAACTTAATGCTTTGTCCTTCCCATTCAGCTTCTATGTCATCAGGAGAGATGTAAACACCATAAGGATTTGAACGGTTGAACATTTGAACCGCCTTTTTTACAAAATGGTAGCCTTCATAGTATGTAAAGCGAGGAACAGGATGCCCGATTGCATCTTCCAATTTTTTACTATGCCAGCCTTCCGAAATAAGCAGCGGGACATAAGACATA
>Ga0326513_10001938_pt1 | contig 15477 bp, 19 predicted proteins | sample 2_2465_0518_D_FD_203654 | JGI IMG/M metagenome (GOLD analysis project Ga0326513, IMG submission 203654) | Bovine rumen microbial communities from UC Davis, California, United States - 2_2465_0518 | ecosystem: Host-associated > Mammals > Digestive system > Stomach > Rumen | place: USA... | reverse complement strand
TTACCAACCGGATCTAACTGGGCCTGTGGAAATGTGGAAAACTAAACTTACCAATATTGTACAAAAACCTGTTTACAAATGAAAAAATGTGATATAATAAAGATAGAAAGGAAGGATAAATGCAATGAAAGAAGTATATGACTTCAATCTATCAAGAATAGCAAAAGCATTGGAAAGAATTGCCAATGCATTAGAAGAAAGGAATAAAAATGAGTGACTTCACTACTAAATATGGCCACTTAACAGTGGGTGAAGCCTTAGAGCTTAATAGAATTGCTAAACAGACTTGTGAATTTGAAACAACGTCCGTAGAGTGTGAGGAATTATAAAATGGCCGGAACTAAAGCAGGAGGTCTTAAGGCCTCAGAAACTAACAAACGTAAACACGGTGCAGATTTCTATAAACATATAGGCCGACTTGGTGGAATTATGGGTACAACCGGTGGATTTGCATCAGATAAAGTTGGTAAAGATGGATTAACTGGTCGTGATCGTGCCAGCATCTATGGCACAATCGGTGGAAGAAATGGCAAACGTGGCCCTGCAAGGAGGAAAAATGAAACTACGAAATAAGAAAACAGGTGAAATTATAAACTCTAAAGAGTTACTAACAGATGAATTTATGATTGATTTATTTAGTAAAGACTTCAATTACTTCAACTCAAAATTAGGTAAAATTTGCAAGGAATGGGAAGATTACGAAGAACCAAAAGAGTTTTGGTTTGTTGACTCAGCTGGAGAAGTGCAAGATACAACTTATGTTACCGACTACGATAAAACTAATTTGAGAAAGTTTGGCAACTATTTTGAAACCAAAGAAGAAGCAGAAAAAGCAGTTGAAAAACTCAAGGCTTGGAAAAGGTTGAAAGATGTTGGATTTAAATTTAAAGACTTTTCTAGATTGAATGATCAAGCTTATATTATTAGAGCTACATCTAATGAAAGTTGGACTAACTTATACGACGATTTAGAATTACTATTTGGAGGTGAAAAATGAAACTATTTAAAAAGAAACCTAAATATCAGGATAAACTTGAAGAACGTTTAGATATTATCTCAGATTTAACCAGGGATCTAGAAAAACCGGAGTTTAACCGGTTGGTAGATGCACTTAAATCAGTATTTGATGCCAGGCAAAAGCTTAAAGGTGTTAAGACCAAAGAAGAAAAAGAATATAAGGATATTAATGAATCAGAGAAGATTCTAGCATTGGAGGAAAAATGACAACATTAACCAGAAGGGGTATTGCAAAGGATCTAGCAGTATCACCTTATACTTACACAAACTTTTATAAAGGTCAAAAGGTAAACTTTTACTTTAGTTCAAAGCTTCATTTAAATAATTTTGTAAACAAACGTGAAGATAATTACAAAATGATTTATAATTATATTATCAAGCGTTTTAAATTCAAAGTTGACTGTAGACTACTATCAGATTGTAACTTATATCGTAAGATTGAAAAAAGAGGATTCAGGATTGATTGTAATGATCAAGTCTACAAGGATTTTACCAAAATATTAATAAAATAGGATTATAAGTCTATGCCAAGAAAACGAAGTGCCTCTGGCCGTTCTAGAAGAAGTACCATCACCAGCAATATCTATGTTCAAACAGAGAAAATAAATAAAAGGCTTAGAAGTCTTGAAAAAGGTGGTAACTATGGTAAGTACAAAGGAAAAGAGTTCTTAACCTTTGTAAAAGATAGTAGGTACTTAAGTATGACTAGAAGGAAAAGACTTAAGGTTAGTAAACTTCGTGAAGCTACTGGTGGACAACTAATATTAATTAATAAAAAATTTAGACACTTCTTAAGAAGTAAAGGTTTCTCTAATGTTGGTATATTCAACATTAGAGAACAAACAAGAGCAACTGTTAAAGAAACTCTTAAAGGTATGGTTGGAAAGGATATATCTGATAGAGATACTAATATGTTCTATGATATTATCCAACATAAAAGAAATTCAATTCTAGATAGAATTCCTCCTAGTGATTTCTACAACTTGGTTATGCAAGCTAGAGAGGATAATGTTGATATTCCTGGTTGGATTACAATGTTGGAACAATTTGTAGAGATTAATAATGAATATTTGCGTAGAGAAGCTGAATATCTATATTATAAGTATGTAAAGAGTTAATATGAAACACTGGACAGAATACAGAGGGCATAGGGTTGACATTTTGGGTAAGACTAAGAAGGTTGATAACACAGTCTACACCTTTGATATTGAAACAACTTCATATCTTATCCTAGATGGAAAAGTTATCAATGCTAGAGATTATCAATCTCTGACTGATGATGAGCAGAAGAAATGCATCAAGCAGGCTTGTATGTACATTTGGCAATTCTCTATTAATGATACTGTATATTATGGAAGGACCTGGGAAGAATTTAAGAAATTTCTAGATCGTTTAGTTGATAATGATGATCATAAGAAAATTATCTTTGTACACAACCTTTCATTTGAATTTCAAGCTCTTTGGTCTGTACTCCGTGTTAAAGATGTTATGAGCAGAAAAAGTAGACAACTTATTAGGTGTGAACTTGAAGATTATAATATTGAACTTCGTTGTACTCTGATGTTGTCAAATCTTAAATTAGCTTATCTTCCAGATGTATATAGATTACCTGTTAAAAAGAAGGTTGGTGATCTTGATTATTCTAAGCTTCGTACACCAATTACTCCTCTTACAAAGAAAGAGATGGGATACTGTGAGTTTGACTGTTTAGTAACTTATCATTATATCTTAAAAGAACTTGAGGTTTATAAGAGAGTTGATAGATTACCAACTACTAGTACAGGTAAAGTTAGAAAACAATTACAGAAATTAGTTCTTTCAAATTCTTCATATGTTAGAAAAGTATCAAGACAGATTAATACTGATCCAAATGTATATAATATGCTAGTTGATGCTTTTGCAGGTGGCTATACGCACGCTAATTATATTTATTCTGATGAAATTCTTGAAAATGTTGATAGTTATGATGAAACGAGTGCTTATCCTTATGTACTTGTATCTTATAAGTTTCCTAGTACAGAATTTATTAAATGCAATTTAAAGTCAGCAGATAATATGTTACCTAATTTTGCATATCTTATGACTGTTAGAATTAAGAAACCTAAATGTAAATATCTTAACAATTTTGTATCAAGCTCTAAGTGTCTAAACATTAAAGGCTATCCTAACTATGATAACGGCCGTATTATAAGTGCAGATGAGATTCTAATTACCGTAACTGATGTAGACCTGAGATTCATCTTGGATACCTATGAGTATGAATCTTATGAGATTGAAGAATGCTACTGTTCTATTTATAATTATCTTCCTATTGAGTATGTTGACTTCATTCTAGATAAATATGTCTTAAAGACCAAGCTCAAGAACGTTGAAGGTAAAGAACTTGAGTATGCTAGAGAAAAAGGTGCATTCAACAGTCTGTATGGTATGACAGTAACTAACACTATTTGTGCAAATGTAAACTTTATCAATTTTGATGAATGGGTTGAAAGACCTCTAGCAAATAATGAAATTAAAACAGAATTACTTAAGTCAAAAAAGAGAGGATTCCTAAACTTCGCTTGGGGTGTATGGTGTACTGCTTATGCAAGGGATAATCTTTTAAGAAGGGTTATTGATCTTGATGAGTATGTAGCATACTGCGATACTGATTCCTGCAAGGTTGTTCCAGGTTATGATAAGTCTGTCTTTGAGAAATATAATAAGTCAGTTGAAGAAAGAATTAAAAAGGTTAGTGAACTAAGAAATATACCATTTGAACGCTTCGCACCAACTGATATTAAAGGTAACAGTCACCTTCTAGGTATATTTGAATGTGAAACAGGTAAAGGTCGTGAAGTTACCTATGATAAATTCATCACTCAAGGTGCTAAGAAATATGCATATGAAATTGATGGAGAGATCCACGTTACAGTATCAGGTGTACCTAAAGAAGGTGGTGCTAAGTGTCTAAAGTCCTTAGATGACTTCAGAGATGATTTAATCTTTGACTTTGAGCATACAAACAAGCTTACTTTGGCTTATAATGATAGACAGATACCTGTAGAGATTACAGATTATCTGGGTAATAAATATGAAGTTACAGATAAGACAGGTGTCTGTATGCTTCCAACTACATATAAGTTAGGTAAGGCTGAAGATTACGCTGATCTAATTAATAGTAGTACAGAAAGGGCGAAATTCAAACTATGAGCAACGTAAAGAAAACACACTATAATATTGATGAGTTGGCTAGTAAAGGTTGTCTATATAACCTTATCTTTGGTGCAAGGTCTGATGGTAAGTCTTATCAGGTTAAGCATAAAATGGCTGTCGTAAAATATGTTAAGACTGGCCGAAGATTCATCTTACTGAGAAGATGGGCTGAAGAAATTAAACCTGAGAAGATTGAGCAATATTTCTCAGATGTTGATGTTACCACTCTTACAGGTGGTAGATATAACTGTATAGTAATGTTTAAAAAACAGTTATTCTTCGCTTATTATGACTTTGAATCTGGTAAAACTAAGAGGGGTGAAAAGATTGGTTATGTTATGAGCCTTAATGCAGAGCAACATTATGCTGGTGCTTCCTATCTAGATGTAGATGATATTATCTATGAGGAATTCTTCGCTCGTACTCCATATCTTCCTGGTGAACCGGATAAGCTGGTCAACCTATGGTCTACTGTAGATCGTAAGCGATTTACCACTAAAATATGGTGTGTTGGAAACACCATATCTAGAGTATGTCCTTATATCCCAGAGTGGGGACTTCATAAGATTATATCTAATATGAAACAGGGTGATATTAGGACCACTAAGATTCCGGCTGGAGAAGATGAAAATGGACAACCTTTGTTTGTTACTATGGGTATTGAACACTGTAAATCCACAGGTTCTAACTTGGCCATTGGTAAACATAAAGATATGATTAACACCGGTTCTTGGCAATCTGATCCACAGCCTCATCTTCCTAAATCACTTAAAGAATATAAGAGTATGCTTACTGTTATGTTTGTATATAATGAGTTCAAGTTTGCCTGCTCATATCTTCACGATTTAACAGATGGAATTAATGTTTGGTTTATCAAACCATATGATGGTGAAATAGATGACCATACTATTGTATTCTCTAATATGGTTAAGCAGTCACCATACTGGCAACGTGATATATATAATACTAATTTCTTGAATGATAGACTTAACAAAGTATTTGATACATTCAGAGAAGGTAATATCTTCTATGCTACGGATCTATGTGGTACTGACTTCAAGCAAGTGATTGACTTTAGTATTAGAAGATAGTATATTTAGGTTGTATTCTGTCACTCAGATACATAAACAGTAGTCACCCTATGCTGTTTGACTAAGACCTTTTCACAGGTCTTAGTTTTTGTGTTACAATAAAATTATGATAACAGAAAACATTGTAATAGCATTAATCACAGGTGGCCTATCCTTTGCTGGTGTTGTTATTACTAATACTGTATCTAATAAGAAGAACTCTATTGAACAGGCCAAGAGAGACCAGAAATTAGATGATAAGATGCAGGCCCTATCAGACAGGGTAGATGCTCACAATGGTATGCTAGATAGAATTACTAATATTGAAAAATCTATAGTACGCATAGAAACTAAACTAGAGGATAAATAATATGCTAAGAATCTTTAATGTTAAGCAAGGCGATCAGTTCAGCTTCACGGTCACATTCACTAACCTCCAAGAGGATTTGACCACTTTTACTATGGGAGTTAAATTAAACTATAATACACCTATGTTAATTACCAAGGGATTGGGTACTGGTATTACAAAGATTGACACTGGTAAATACAGGATTGACTTCACTCCAGCAGAAACTAAAGCCCTTACTCCAGATTACTATTTATATGATCTAAGAATGACCTTAGGAAGTACAGTATATACTCCACTTTATGGTTATTTGAATATTCAAGAAACGGTCTTTGAACCAGAGGAGGATTAATGGAAAATATTAATATTACACTTGAAGAACCTGGAATCAGCAGTGTAGATTCTGTTATTTCAGGTCCTCCAGGTCCACAAGGTGAGCCTGGACCACAAGGTCCTCAAGGTCCAGCTGGTCCACAAGGTCCTGCTGGTCCTGCTGGTATTCAAGGCCCTACTGGTGCAACCGGTGCAACAGGTGCTACTGGTGCTCAAGGTCCAGCAGGTCAGAATGCTACTATTACGATTGGTGCAACTGAAACCTTAGCACCTAATCAATCAGCATATGTTACTAACGTTGGAACTGCTACTCAAGCTGTCTTAAACTTTGGTATTCCACAGGGTGTACAAGGTTCTTCTGCTAATAGTTTATCTATTCCTACTATTGTAGATGAACTTCCAGCAACTGCAGATCCTAACACTTTCTATTTTGTACCTAAGACTTATACTGATACAACTGCTACCGGTAACAATATCACAATGACCTTTAATGACACTGGTGCTATTGCTGGATTCACTATCAAAGGTACTCTCTCTGGAATGACACCACTAACAGGTAATATTAATATTACTGCTGATTCTGATACTGTCACAATTCCTTTAGGTTCTAATTATTTAGCTGATGTTAATGGTACTTATGATGAAATTAGCTGGACTGGTACTAAATGGAATTTGAGTAGAAGAATTGGCTATATTGCAAGTTATAATGGTGAAACTATCACTACAGATTATGTCTGTACTAGTGGTACTCTTACACCTGGAGATGAGGTTTATTATGTACTTGAAACACCAGAAACTATTGAAATTGATGATACAAATATTACTGATCCTCTTAATGCTATTGTCACCCATCAATACTCAATTGGTAGTGTAACTATTACAACTTCAGCAAATGTTACTGCTAACCTAGAAATTAAATATCATTCATACGATATAAATAATCAATACGATAAATATGTATATATGATAGATACAGCTAACTGGGAGAAAATAGGCTAGAAAGGAGTGACTATGGCCTGGAAACAAATATTATCACCTAATTTGGATAATGATCCAAAACACCCACTATATGTATATCAAGGTGGTGGAATCCTAACAGATTGGTATGGCTGGTGTTTAGCAGTTGTACACGCTTCATTTGGTGCAAAAGGTAGTTCTTATTCAGCTAAGACTGCTTGGCAAGCAAACGGTACAAAACATAGGGATTACAACCTACCAGAAGGTGTATGGATTCCGGTTTGGTGGGAAGGTGGAAAGTACGGCCACGTTGCAGAAGCTTATAGACAAGGTGACCAAATTACAGTATATTCATCACCATATACTCATAAGCCTAACTTCCAGGTCTTTAAAGGCTCAGTAAAAGCAACTCTTGATAGTATTGGTAAAACATATGGAGTTAGTGGTTTCTCAGGCTGGTCTGAAACCTTACTGGATTCTAGGATTATATCCTGGGTAGAAGATCCTAAACCTGTTGAACCTACACCAGAGCCAACTCCAGAGCCTGAGCCGACCCCTGAACCTGAACCTGAACCTGAACCTAGCGATAACGATAATAAGGAGGATAATATGGATAATGATAAAAAACCTTTTGATCCAGCTAAAGAAGCTGACGCACAGCTTATTGGTGGACTCATTGAAGAAGCCAGTGACTGCTTTGAGCCTTCAAAGACTGTTAAACTTATTGCTTATCTTATTGGTGATGTACTTCTCGTTAGTGCTATCCTAATTCCAGATATTGTAAATGCTATTCAAGCACCTACAATGAGCATTTGGGCTGAGTATATGTCTAAGGTCTTACTTGAAGCTGGAACTTGTATCCTATTAGTATTTAAACTTATTAAGAAGAAAAAATAATGGCTGGACAGCAACAAGGTTATAGAATAGTACCTCATAATACCTATGATCAATATAGGGCTTATTGTTTGTCTACCGGAATTAACTGTGACTATGCGTTTGGAAACCAATGTATCGACACAATAATGAACCTGTACTATCAGTACGGTAAAAGGCTACAAGCAGGTCCTATTGGTTATGCATATGAAGTATGGACAAATAAAAGATGGCAAAACAATGTATTCCCTTTTCAGATGTTTGAAGGTGCTAGAAATATTAGAAGGGGTGATATAGTAGTCTTTAGAGCTCACGGTGCTTATTATACTGGCCACATTGCTATAGCTGATGAGGATTATAGAGGTGGTGCTACTATCAGAATCCTTGGCCAAAACCAAGGACAAGGTATTGGTTGGGGTTCTGCCTCAAACCTTATTAATTATAATATCTCATACTTCTTAGGTGGATTCAGAAATAGTGAATGGCAATCTACCCCACCAGGTCCAACTCCACCTACTCCAGGGCCATCATCAAACTTTAAACAAAACTTCCCTTGGTTCATCTATAATAAGAAGTTCAAAAATAATAGCCGATAGTGATTGTGCTATAATTATTATATATTAATGAAAGGACAAAATGGATAAAGACACTTTTTTAGAAAAAATTAAAGAAATTGGATCACTTGAAACAGCCGAAGAAATGAGAGCTGGACTTGCTGAGATTCAGAATGGTGTTGCTGAAGTTTACGACAGCAATAGCAGTTTGAATAAGCAGCACGAGCGTGATACAATAGAGATGGAAGCTATCAGACAGGCTAATATGAAATTATTCACACAGCTTGGTACTGAAAAGACTCCAGTCAAACAGGCCGAAGAAGAAACAGGTCTGAAACAGGAACCTGTTGAGCGTAGGAAGTTTGAGAATTTATTTGATGACAAAGGTAACTTTGTCAAAAAACACTAATATTAACTAACGGAGAAATGTTTAAAAATGGACGCAATTGAACTCCTAAACACTATCCGTGATAATGCTTCACAAGCTTACCAGGATCGTGTTCCTGAAGCTACTCGCAACAACATTGAAGAAGTTGGCGAAGCTATCACGGACCTCAACAACGCAGTTGTTTACAACGAATTTGTAAACACACTTGCTAATATGATTTATGCACCTATGCTCATCAAAAAGAGCTGGCAGAATCCACTTGGCAAATTCAAAAAAGGCAAAAAGACCTTTGGCGATACTGTAGAAGAAGTTTACAACAACTTCATCAAAGCTAAAACCTTTGATCAGACTGGTGCTGAACTTCTTAAGCGTGAACTCCCTGATACTAAGGTAGTTTTCCACAGAATGAATCGCCAAGATTCATATGTTCTTACAGATTCTCCAGAAGCTCTTGCTAAGGCTTTCAAGTCTTATGAAGGTGTTTCTGAATATCTTGAGAACCTCTTTACAACCATTCGCAACTCAGCAGAACTTGATGAGTATATTCTTATGCGTGAACTCTTTGCTGAAGCTTATAACAACGGTGCTATGGTTGCTGTAGCTGTTCCAGATCCACAAGCTTCAGAAGCTAACGCTAAAGCTTTCATCAAAACTGTTAAAACAGTTTCTGGTGATATGGTCTTTGCTAACTCAAATAACAATGCTTACCTTGAAGCACAATCAACAGACATTAAGCCAATTGTTACCTTCTCAAAGAAAGATGAGCAGGTTCTCATTGTTGACAACCCAACAGACGTCACTTGTAATGTAGATGTACTTGCCAGCTCATTTAATAAAGATTTGGTTTCGTTCAACTCAGAAACCAAAGAAGTTATCGACGCATTTCCAGTCCCTGGAATGATCGCAGCTCTCGTTGATCGCAACTTCTTCCAGGTCTATGATGATCTCTTCACCTTCCGTGAATTTGAGAACGGTCTTGGCCTTTATCGCAACCACATTCTTCACGTCTGGCAGACTCTCGGCTACAGCATTCTCTGTAACGCTGTTGCATTCATCGTTTCTTCAGACGCTGACTCTGATAGTGAAGTTGAAGAATTTACTGTTACTTACACTCTCAAATCTGGTGTTACTGCTTCAAACAAGCGTAAAACTGCTCTTGAAGGTTCTAAGTTCACCACCAAACTTGATGGTGTTGAAGCAGGTGATACTGTAACTGTTACTATGGGTGGCTCAGCTGTTGCTGGTGCTTATGCAGATGGTAAAGTTACTATCGCTTCAGTCACAGGTGCTATTGTTATCACAGTAGCTTAATATTAACTAATAAAGGGGTGGCCAGACCACCCCTTATTAAGGATAAATAAATGGAAAATATCTTTGTAGAATTTTTACCACCTTGGGTGGAAACTGGCATTCAGCCAGCTTTTTATGACAAAGAGTCCGGAACCGTACTTCAACAGACAGCTAGAATGTACGCCCGTGTAAATATGCTTATCAGAATGTTTAACAAGCTGTCTAAACAAACCAAAGAAACCGTTGATCATTATATTGAAGAATTTACCACACTCTACAATTATGTTCACGATTACTTTGATAACCTTGATGTTCAAAAGGAAATTAACAATAAAATTGATGCTATGTATGATGATGGCACACTTGCTGAACTTCTCAGAAATGTGATTGACCATATCTACTTTGATACTACAGCAGATATGCTTCAATTTAAGAACTTCGTAGCAGGTGATATTGTTAAGACTCTTGGATATGCTACTGTCAATGATGGTGGTGCAAGCACCTTCCAAATTACAGATGCTTCACTTACTGCTGATGATAAGGCTATCTATGAAGTCAATGATGGCCTCTTTGCTGTATTAGTACCAGAAGGTAAGAAGATTAATGTCAAACAGTTTGGTATTACTGGTAAAAGCAACTATGATGCAGACTTTACTTGGTTAGCTTCTTATATTAATACTAATGCAATTGAAGAAGTTGACTTCAATGATGAAACCTACAATGTAACAAATTACACTGTATTTGATGTTACTGCTACTACATTTAAGATGAACTTCAACGGTGGTAAGATTAAGCTTAACTCAAGCTTTAATTACTATATGTATGGTATCTTCACAATCAATATGGATAAAACCAAAGATACCAAATGTTATATCTTAAATGGTAACTTTGATGGATCAGGTAACCCTGCTGACTTCAGTGAAACAAATGTTCACCCTAAAGGTGGCCGTGGTATGTTCTTCATCAATGGTGCAAGATATGTAAAAGCAGACCATCTTAACTTCTATTACTGGTTCTACTCAGCTTGTCTATGGACTCACTACTGTAAATCAGCTGATATTACCAATATTGAAGGTACTCTAGTTGGTGGTAGATCAGCAGACAACACTGAAGATGCTCGTGGTGATGCTCTTTACTTCGGTTATGTTGGTGTTGTTGAAGATGAAGATAACCAACCAGATGTAGATAACTCATATTCAGTAAACATTAATGTTGAAAACTGTCACTTCTCAAGCTGGGAAGCTATCCCAACCCTTTATCCTGGTGCAGAAGATGGCAAAGGTAGAAATGGCTCTCAAAGTGGTAGATGTGGTATGGTTCTTGGTGAGTTCTCTAGAACAAATGCTAAGAAAGTATTTAACATTAAAAACTGTTACTTCTACAACTATCAAAGATCACTTCATATTGAGCAAGTTTACAATATTGATGTAAATGTAGATAATACAACCTTTGATAACTATGGCCAAGTGTTAATCACTACAGCTGGCGATAAACATGGCGAAATCGTGTTTAACTCATGCACAATGCACAAAGACGTAGATGTTATCGCTATGTATAATTCATACAAATATAACTTCTCGTTCCATTCATCTAATGATATTAAAGGCTTTACCTTGAATGACTGTACAATTGATGATATTTACAATGGTCAGTTCTTATATGGTAAAGATGTACCTATCTATATTAATGCGTCAACCTTTACTGTATCAAGATTACAGTGTAGTAATAGTGTTTATATCAATGTAAGTGATTCTATCATCAACTTTGACAAGAGTAATTTCTACACCTCTGGCTACAGATTCACTAATTGTATCATTAATGGTAACCCTACTAATAGTGCTGATGGCAGACCATATATCTTATCTGATAATCGTACAGATGATATTAAGCTAAACTCCATTGTAGAAGGTTGTACTCTTAATAACGTAGGTTTCCACTCTGCAAATAATAAGTTAGTATTTAAAAATAATACCTTTAATTATGATACTAACTTTATTAATAAAGACTGGTTTAACACTACTAGACCTCAATATATTTCAGCTTACACTGATAAGCTTGAACTATTTGATGGTAACATTGTTAATAACAATAACAGTGGTAATGTAGCAACCTTAGTGGATCCTTCTGCAAATGGTTCATATATTATTAGTAATAACGTACTTAATAATATTAGAATTAACTTGTCTAACTTAACAGGATTTAAGGCAATTGTAGCTAATAACAAGTTTGTTAAACAAGAGTCAAGCTCTCTAACAACAGCTTGTAATATAGCAGGTTCAAAGTGTGTATTCCACGACAACCAATTCATTGGATTTACTACAGCTTTGTATGGTTACTCAGATGCTACACAATATAGTAACTATACTAGCCCTGATGGTACTACAAATACCTTGATCTCGTAGCATTAAATAACCCCACCTTAAATGGTGGGGTTATCCTTGAATTTCTGTTATAATATTCATAAGGATTAATTATGGCTCAGAATATATCAAAAGTTTACTTAATGGATTGTCCACTTGAAGATGATCTAAAGAATACACTATACTTCTCTAGTGAAACAGCACAGAGAAATTATTTTACTAGTATTATTTCAAGAACCTTCACTAATGTCAGTTATCAGAGTGAAACCAGGACTTTTAGATGTCCGGATAAATTAGATAATGTCAGACAATATAATTATATGATGTGGCAAAATACTGCTTACTCTAATAAGTGGTTTTATGCTTTTATTACCAAAGCTGAGTATGTATCAGATGGTCTTACTGATATTACATTTGAAGTAGATGTACTTCAAACATTCAAGTTTGATTATACTGTTATGCCTAGCTTCATTGAGCGTGAGCATACAAATAATGATGCCATTGGATCTAATGTACTTCCTGAAAATCTTGAACTTGGTGAATATGTAAAGAATGCCGGTTATGAATTACCACAAATTGGACCTCTTACAATGTGGTATGCAGTTGGTGTTAGCAAGATTGAAGGATCAATTGGTACTAAACCATCATCTGTTATTAATGGACTACCTAATGGTTTATTCTATATATTTACTTCATCTGTCAGTTTATTACACTCTATAGTTGAAGCATATGATGGTCTTGGTAAAGCAGAAGAAATTTATAATATGTTTGTATTCCCTAGAGATCTTCTTAATCTTGGAGGCCCTCTATATACTGAAACAACCTGGAATGTAGGTAATAGTAGCTTAACAGTATATGTACCAACCACTTCAGAGTATGTAGGTAGACTTGAAGAAGGTTATACTGTTTATAAACCATCTAAAGTTGGTAAAACATACGAGCCTAAAAATGCTAAACTCTTTACCTTCCCCTATTGTTACTTCAATATTACTAACAATGCTGGTACAACAGTAACCTATCACTATGAGGACTTTGTAGATGGAGATGGTAAGTTTAACCTTGAAGGTGTTTTATGCCCTGGTTGTTCAATGAAACTATATCCAACAGATTATAAAGGTATGAGCTATTATGATAATTATGATAACTCTTATGACTATGGTATTAATGCAGGTAAATACCCTTCAATTTCTTGGAACTCAGATTCATATACCAACTGGTTAAGTCAGAATGCTGTAAACATTGGTCTAGGTGTTGCAGGTGGAACTCTCTCTGCACTTGGCCAGGCTGGAATGGGTAATGTAGTAGGTGCTGGTGCAACCCTTATTGGAAGTGTTACTAATGCTGTATCTCAAGTTTACTCAGCATCATTTATGCCAAATCAAGCTAGAGGTAATACCAACTCCGGTGATCTAAACTACTCAGCACATAAAAATAGATTTACTGTAATTCCTCTCTCTATTAAGCCTGAAGTGGCTGCAGTTATTGATGATTACTTTAGTATGTTTGGATATAAAACTAACAGACTTAAGACTCCTAATGTGGCACATAGACAAAACTGGTGGTATACTAAAACTATAAATGCTAACATTATAGGAAATGTACCAAACGACTATATGAATAAAATTAAAGAAGCTTACAACAATGGTTTGACGTTCTGGAGGAATCCTTCAAACTTCTTAAACTACAATGCAAGTAATGGGATAGTATAATATGTTTGATAAAGATAGTTACCAACTTCTAAGTTATAAATCAGTAGCACAAATGGCCAATAATATGACCTTTAGCTACTATTACTACAAGTTAATGCTTGTAGCTAGATCTCTCTTTGAATGGGAGAATTTACCTAATAATATGGACGAAAGATGGATTGAAAAATACCTCTTTACTTCAGGTAAATGTATATTCTATAAAGATCCAGTGATGGGTTATATGGTTGCTGGCCTTGCTCAGCAAGGTGGTGTAAACTGTTATGGTGATCCTACTTCAGTATATCCTGTAGCAGAAAATTATGTATACAGTGGTGAAAAACTAGTCAACGGAGAGAACTGTTATGTTATTCGCAATAATGACCTTATGTTACCAAACTTTCCTATTATACGCCATTATGCATATAAACTCTGCAACATTGATAGAGCAATAGATACCAATGTTGAAGCTGTTAAGACTCCAATCATTGTAAGATGTTCTGAGAAACAGAAACTATCCCTTAAGAATGCTATCAACCAGCGTAAAGATAATGAGCCTGTTATCTGGAGTTCTGATCTATCTGATATTAATGAGATGGTAGATACCTTAACTACTAATGCACCTATCGTATTCCCTCAACTCCAGACTCAAAAGCATATGATCCTAAATGAAGTCTTTACAGACCTCGGTATCAACAATGCTAATATGGATAAACGTGAGCGTATGGTTGCTAATGAGGTTGAAGCTAACAATGAGCAGGTTAAAGCTTGTGAAGATGTTATGCTAAAGAGCCGTCAGCAAGCTTGTAAAGAGATTAACCGTATCTTTGGTACTAATATCTCTGTCAAGAGAAGAAAGCTTGATGAAATCCCAGAATATGAGTTTATTAATAAAAATGAGGGAGAAGAATAATGCAAGAAGATGAATATGTAATGCCTGAGATGAGTGATAGGGCTACAATGATTCCGGCAAAGTATACAGAGGTTTTAAATAACCTTATGTACTACGAAGATACAATGCAAGCTATTACTAATGCTATGAGTGATTATCCACTCTATCAGACTGATCCAGATGCTGTAAGACAATATGGTACAGCTTATGCAGTTCCATCTAGAGATGAGCTTAATACAAAAATCCTCAATCATTATAAATACTATGAGATTGGCCAAGAAACCGTTGGAAGGTGGCTCTTTGAGCTTAAGACTGCTCTAAATGAGATTATGCCTTATTACAACCAGTTATTCTATTCAGCAGACCAAGACTTTAATCCTATCTACAACGTAGATTATAAGAAGATTATTAATGGTACACAAAATAATAGCTCAAACTCTACTACTTCTGGTAGTGACACTTCTTCAAGTACAGAATACTCAAAGGGAGTAAATTCTAAGTCACCTCAAGATGAGTT